>Ga0302324_100014832_pt1 | contig 15674 bp, 13 predicted proteins | sample Palsa_T0_1_FD_201949 | JGI IMG/M metagenome (GOLD analysis project Ga0302324, IMG submission 201949) | Peat permafrost microbial communities from Stordalen Mire near Abisko, Sweden - Palsa_T0_1 | ecosystem: Environmental > Terrestrial > Soil > Palsa > Peat permafrost | place: Sweden: Abisko...
CACTCGAAAAGCAGCTCGAAGAACTGAAACGGAAATCGGCAGGATCGCAGGTCGAGGACCTACTCGGTAAAGCCCGGCCGGTTAAGGATGTCCGGGTGGTGGCGGCGCGCGTTACAGGAGTGGACCGCGAGGGCATGCGGCAGCTGGTGGACACGTTACGCCAAAGAATGGGCTCCGGGGCGGTGGTTCTGCTGTCCGGGGATGACGGCAAAGTGTCGCTAATCGCGGGGGTTACAAAGGACCTGATTCCCCGGCTGCATTCCGGCAAAATCGTGCAAGAGCTAGCGCGCCTGGTCGGGGGTTCGGGAGGCGGCCGGCCCGACCTGGCGGAGGCTGGCGGGAAAGACACATCCGCGATAGAAACTGCTTTGGAGCAGTTGATTCCCCTCCTCGAGGGAATGTTATAATTGCTGTAGCGCCAGAGGATTACGCACGTATGGCTAGACGTGTGTGATCCCATTTTGTTCTGGAAGTCGATTCGTCTCTGCCTTCCCCCCAAAGATGTCAACTCGATCCATCACGGTAGCAATTGCGCTAGGCGGGCTGTGGCTCAGTTGGGCTACAGCTGCGCGGGCGCAGATTGCATCCAACGTAGATGAACATGGAAAAGTTATCTACACAAACGACTCTCCGTCACCCGGGCGCAATGCTGTGAAGCCGCGGGTGCACTTCGACGGGCCGATTGCGAGTGCCAAGCCGCTCGATTCAACGGCCGCTTCCGTGGCTAGCCTGGGATTGGTTTCTTCCGGCAGCACAGATAACGGGCTGGACCGAATCGTGCGCGAGGCCTCGGAGCGGCACAACCTCGATCCGGCGCTGGTGAAGGCTGTGATTGGGACCGAGTCTGGATGGAATCCGAAAGCAGTGTCAAACAAAGGCGCCCTGGGTCTGATGCAGTTGATTCCTTCGACTGCCGGACGCATGGGCGTGAACGACGCGTTTGACCCTGCGCAAAATGTGGATGGCGGGGCGCGTTATCTCCGTTCGCTGCTCGATCGGTACCACGGCGATTTGGAAAAATCCTTGGCGGCATACAATGCCGGCGAGGGCGCTGTGGAACGGTTCGGCGGCGTGCCAGCGTATCCGGAGACGCGCGCTTATGTAAAAAAGGTGACGAACTCATACTTCCGACCCGGCAGCGGCCGAGATCCGAAACTGTGGGAAGCTCCCAGGCCCCCAGTTCGGCAGACCGTGATGCCTGACGGCCGGGTGATTTTTACGAACGAATGACGCCCAAGGCGCATACCCAGACCTTTCGTTCTCGCGCAATTCAATCCACCGCACCCGCGGCGCTGGTAGTCCTTTCCCTGCTTGGCTCGGCCTTCCCTGCCCACGCCCAGAAGCGAGTACCGGTGCACGAGCAATACCAGCAGGCCGCAAAACTCCGCGATAAACTGGAAAGCAAGAGCGAAAGGGACCGGACGCTCGCGGACTACAAGACCGCGGCGAACGCTTTCCGTAGAATTTTCATGAGCACTTCGCGAATCCCGGAAGCTCCGGATTCGCTCTTTGCCGCGTCCCGCCTTTACCGGGAGATGGGGCGGCAGTTCGAACCGGAATATTTTGACACCGCCATCGTCACCTATCGCTTTCTGCTGCGGTCCTACACCAACAGCCACTACCGCGCGGAGGCGCTCTTCAGCATCGGTCAGATTCAGCAGCAGGATTTGGAGCGGCTGGATGACGCGAAGGCCACGTTTACCGAGTTCTTGAAGCAATTCCCACACGACGAGAATGCCAACGATGCTCGCGTGGCGCTGGACCAGATCGCTGAAGCGCGCGCTCAGGCGCCACACGCATCGGTTCCCGCGTCCAGTGCCCCGGCCGCACCCGACGCCAGTTCGGCGGCTCCCGTGGGTGCCGGTCCGCAAGGCAACGACCAACCAAGTAGCCCGGCGGCCTCCGGAGGCCAGCCGCCGACCCGAGGCTCGCGTCCACCGCGGGTCACCAACATTCGCTCGTGGAATGGAGACGACTACACCCGCATCGTGGTGGATTTGGACGACAGCGTGAAGTTTCAGTCCAGCCGGATTTTTTCTCCCGACCGAATTTATTTCGATTTGTATGGGGCGAAGCTGGCCCCGGGGCTGGCGGGCAAGACGTTTGACGTCAATAACGGATTCCTGAAATCGATTCGCGCCGGGCAAAACAAGGCTGGCGTGGTGCGGCTGGTTTTAGACGTGGACAGCGTGCAGGAATATTCAGCGATCCTGCTGCAGCATCCTTACCGGCTGGTGATCAACGTTCACGGGGAGCCGGCGCCGGCCGAGCAAGCGCTGAATCGCAGCAAGCAGGCAGCCGCAAAATCGGGCGGCGCCGCAACAACCAAGTCTGGAACGGATTTGGCTCCCGCTCCTGCTGCAGTGGCCGACGCTGCCGAACCCAGCCCGCCCGGGGACACCCCCGAACCGAAACTCGCTGCGGCCACACCTTCACCGGAGCTTCCCGACAACAAACAACCCGAGACGCCCAATCGCGTGCCCAAGGAATTGCCGATGCCTCGGGCAGTGGCGCACAACGAAATTACACCGGGGACGGCGCCGGAATCCAAGCTCACCCATGATGGGCAGCGGTCGCTAACGCGCGCGCTGGGCTTGAAGATCAACCGCATCGTCATCGACGCCGGACACGGCGGGCACGACACCGGAACGATCGGCCCGCACGGCCTGCTGGAAAAAGACCTGTGCCTGGATATCGCGCTGCGACTAGGCAAGATGATCGAGGAACGCCTTCCCGGCGCGGAGGTGGTCTACACGCGCAAAGACGACACCTTCGTTTCGCTCGAGCAGCGCACTGCGATCGCCAACCAGGCGCACGCCGACTTGTTTATTTCCATCCACGCCAATTCGAGCCACGATCCGAAAGCCCGTGGAATCGAGACGTTCTATCTAAACTTTTCCACCTCGCCAGACGCCATGGAGGTCGCGGCGCGCGAAAATGCGCTGGCGCAGACCCCGATTCACGACCTGCAGGACATGATTCAGAAGATCGCGCGGAACGAAAAGATTGAGGAATCCAAGGAACTCGCCGGAGACATTCAGATTTCCCTCTCCAAGAAGCTGCAGCAGACTAATCACACGGAAGTGAGCCGCGGCGTCAAGCGCGCACCGTTCGTCGTGCTGATCGGGGCGGAAATGCCGTCGGTACTGACCGAAATCTCGTTTATCAGCAATCCAACCGACGAAAAACTGCTGAAGAAGACCGAAGAGCGAGACGTGGTAGCCGAAGGGTTGTTCCGCGGAGTGAGCAATTACCTTGGAAGCCTGAATAGTCTGAACTTCAAACAGCAGAAAGTGGTCTCCATGCGTCCTGCCTCGCTGGCGTCAGGCGGGAACCCCAAGTAGAAATTCTAGCCGTGTCCCCGTAGTGATGTAGTCGACTCAAATTTGGCGCTTAGTTCTTGCTCCAACCTGTCGATCGATGACTGCAATGACCACTTTGCCCGAACATGTTCAGTGGCCTGTTGGCTCAAGCGCTGGTGAAGCATGTCGTCCTCTAGTAATCGCTCAATTGCCTCGGCCATACTTTGGGGGTCGTGCTCGACCAAGATACCGTTCACTCCGTCCCGAATTGTTTCGCGAACCCCGCCCTCCGCAACGGCGATGACCGGAAGCCCGCAGGCATTCGCCTCAAGCGGAGCATAGCCAAACGGCTCCAATCGAGGGGCATAGAGCATCGTGTTCGCCCGATTGAGAATGTCAATCAGTTCTATATCTTCGATACGACGCTTCAGCTCAAATACCACTTCCAGCTGCTCTGCCAGCTTGCGAATCTGATCCAGATATCGAGAATCGACGGTGTTCGCAATTAAAACCAGCCGCGGACGGATACTGCCGGAAACTTTCCCCACCGCTTGGACCAGGAACTCTACGTTTTTGGGGGGTACCAAAGCTCCGACGGAGACAACGAATGGTTCACGGCTCTTGTTTTGATTCACGAACTTATCGGTATCTACTCCCAAGTAGCACACCTTTGAGTCGATGCCAAAGGCGCGCAGGACGCTTTCGCGAGAAAAAAAAGAATTAACAAGAATGTCGTCAAAGGCCCGCGCATTTCTTCGTTCTTCCCGGCCCAGAACTCTGATCATCGAGAGTCTCGCCTTACGGATCGATGCTTCCAGCCAGAATCGAGGGCGCCACAGGTCTTTGGCGGTCCAGGACATCGCCAGCCAGGGCAATTCAGGCAACGATTCATAGAAATGCCGAGCGGGCTCTTGGAGGTAAATGAGACTTGGAATTTTAACGAATCGGGCAATCGGTGGGGTGTGAAAGAACATACAGCAGCCGGCGAATAGTATATCGAAATTCTTCGAACTGATCTGCCGAGCACACTCTCGCGAGTGCCGCTCCATCTCACGCAGCCTAGCCCAGGCATTCCAGCGAAGCGGGTGCAACTTCCTCCCGAGACTAAGGGAAGGCCCAAAATAAGAACCAAGCTTTAGAGGCACCACATGCTCGGGCACGATCGTACTTAGCGGTAGATAGGAACGATCAGCGGTCGGAGGGCACCACACTTCGACTTCGTGGCCATGGGCTACGAGCCCGCGGACCTGGTCGTAGAGCGCCCGCTTGCCGCCCCCGCTCGGCAAATTGTGCCAAACCGCTATCCTCATGAGAACCTCGTCACGCTAAAATGCGGATTCCCGCAGCCCTCGGTCTGGGTTCCGCGGCGAATCACTGTGAGGATCCTGGATCGCGCGCTCGACTTCAATCCACTGCGGAACCAAAATACACAGCACGTAGGCGGCGACCGTGCCTAATACCGCGCCGGTTATCCCTATTTTCTTCACGAATATTACGGAAAGTGCGATGTTCACCGCTGCCGCACTGATCGAATAGATCATTTGGCCCCGCAGCCTGCTGGAGCTCGCCAGAATTAACGATTGCGAGCATGTCGCCGCGTATATGACGCTCCAGATTCCCATCCAAATCAAAAGACCGGATGGGGGCGCCGCGGCAGGGCCAGCCCATTTCTCGATAATCCACTTTCCAAAAACAACCAACGGCAGTGCAAGTAACAACGTCGAAGCAACGGTGACTCTAAAGTTCACTCGAAAGCTGCGGCGGACCCATGCCCGATCGCCCCGCGAAAACGCTTCCGCGTAGGCAGGCCAATAGGAGGGGGCGGCGAGCATTTGGAAAATCATGGTGTAGGTGAATAATCTCCAAGTCACACTGTAAGGCGTTACCGCCGCTGCACCAAGGTAATGAGCAATAATCAGATTATCGGTTTGGAAGAGAAACAGCGCCGCTATTTGAATGACAAAAAACATCCCTCCCAAGCCGGTGAGCCTTTTGAGTGCGGTCCAAGTGACTCGGTCTGGGCGAGGAGCTAGCCAAGGTTTGGACCAGCCGAATATCCAAATTGCGCTGATCACATTGACCAGCAGTACGGCGCCGGATATCGCAATGACCAGGGATACCAACCCTCCCCTCAGTTGAGTTACCGCAATCAGCGCCGCGAGGCCAAGAATATTACCCGCGGCGGCCCAGCTATTCGCCACCGTAACTTCCTGGTAGGCGCCATAAATCTTAGGAATTAAAGAAAGCGGAAGACTCAGCGCAAAAATCGCGAATGCGGTGCCAACAGCCGGCGCTACCTCTGCACGCGCCGTCGCCGTCCGTACGTTAAAAACCGTGTCCCATGGCACCGCGTGCCACAGCGAGAAAAACAAGAGTGCCAGAAATGCTGCAACTCCGGCCAGCGACCAGAAAGCAGCAGCAACATAACCTTGGGCGAGGTCGCGGCGGTCATGCGCATATCCTTCGGAAACTGCGTTCGTAAGGCTGTTGCTCAAACCAAGGTCGGCGAGCGCTACCCAGGCCATTGCGGTGCTGATGGTTACCCAGGCGCCGTAGCGTTCCGCTCCCAAATACCTAAGAGTCAGCGGAACCGATATGAAGCCCACGACCATTGCCACGCCTCGACCCGCTATCCCCGAGAATATACCGCGCACAATTCGCACATGGCGTCGCTGCGCATCCCCTAGAATCTCACCCTTACCAAACGCCAGACGCATGTAACGAACTATAGAAAGTAAAAGGGCGCTCATCCGCCCTCCGGGCGACTCATGACGGCTTTCCGCTTGAGTAGGATCGCGAGAACTTCACATTGCCTTTCCCGATGACGATTCTCGTTCCCATAGTTACGAATCACTTTGAGAGCGCAAATGAACCAACCGTTGGGGTCTGAAAGATTGGGCCGGGGCGTCGAGATTTCAGCTCCAGATCTCCTGCGCCCAGACAGGCTCGCCAGCTTCCGTACACTTCCAAGGGCGGTCCGCTTCACCGTATTCTAGAGCACACCGGGGGCATCTGACGGTAGTCTTGAATCCCCGCCCATATACCTCTGCAACGGGAAAACTGCAGCCGCAGTAGACGTCGCATGAAAAGGAACGCCGGGAATAGGACCAGGGCCAAAACAGGCACCGGAGAATGAAGACGCAGCATGCGCAAGCATGAGGCGGTTCCGTAGCGGTCGATGGTAACCCTGTTTCCTCCCGTGCTCGCGTTCACTTTGTGCAGCACGCGGGAATCCGCAGCGGCGGCGAGCCGCCACCCCTTTTTGCGGAGGCGCAGGCAAAATTCAGTATCCTCCCAGTAGAGAAAGAAACCCTCGTCCAGCAAACCGGCATCTTCTATGGCCGCGCGGGCGACAAGCATGCTGGCGCCATTCAGTGCGTGAAACCAATCGTCTCTTTGCGGTTGGGTGCTGTTGCGCCCGTAGCCTACCCAGAGATTAACGCGCGCACCTGCCCAAGCCTCTACCGTCGAGGGCGCGTGAGCGTAGTAGCAGATGGAGGCAACCGCTCCGATGCCTTGGTCGGTGAGGAGCTTTGCGACAAGCGCGGAGAGCGCATCCGGAGCGGGCCTGGTGTCATTATTCAACAGCCAGACATAGTCTGCGCGGTGCGCGAGAGCATAGCGGATCCCGATGTTATTGCCGCCTGCAAAACCCAGGTTTTTTTCACTCTCCAGCACCAAAATATCGGGATGAGCAAATCGTATTCTGGCCACCGAATCATCGCTGGAACCATTGTCGACGACGATGACTGTCAGCTGTGGATAGGCAGATTCTCTTAGCGCGTCAAGACATTCGATGGTGTCGCGCCACCCATTCCAATTCAGAACGACGCAACTCACCGCCGGATTTGAATTAGCTGCGACTGGCATCCTGTCTGATTTGTGCGGTCAGGCACAACACCGCCCGTCATGGCGAGATTTGATGTTATTCCAATGTGCCGACTATAATCAATGTAGAATGCGGAGAAGCGACTCGAATGAGGCGGACCTCCCGGTGATTAGTGCTGGCGAGCAAGAGCACCGTCTAGACATGCTGACCGAAGCGCTCAGAGAAGTCCCGCGCGGCGAGTAGGACCGGAGAAACCAGTCCGACAATTGGGGTTTTCTGGCGCTGGCGAATAAATTCCGGCACGAAATAACATGGTTGGACACATTTCTTAGAGACTGGCATCTAATCAATAATGGGAATTATCGCTCGTTTTCGAGTTACGGCGGTGCTTTGGCTGGGTCTTGCCGCGGCTTTCGCCTTGCCGGCCGCTACGGCACCCCCTGCTGCGCAGGCTAACGCCAAGCTGCCTGATTCGTTCTCCGGATGGACTGGAGGGCCCCAGACGCCGCTGGAACCCTCTACGGTGGCGGGTGCGGCCAGCACCGGGATTCTGACGGAGTACGGCTACGTCGCCGGGTGGCAACGCGCCTACACCAAGGGCGGGCACTCGGTGGAGATTCGGCTGTATCAGATGAAGGATCCGACCGACGGCTACGGTTTGTATTCCTTCCTGCGGACTCCGGAGATGCACGGAACGGACATTACCGAGCATTCTTCGATCTCCGCCACCCGCGCGTTGATCCTGCAAGGGAATTTCGTGGTGGACGCCGCAGGGGGAGATTTCTTGGCGCTCGCGCCCGACCTGAAGCTGCTGGTATCGGCGCTCGCTCCCCACGTCGACCCCGGGGCCTATCCGATCCTCTGGCAGCACCTGCCGGATGGGGGTATGGAGCCCAAATCCGACCATTACGTCTTGGGTCCACAGGGACTGAAGCAATTTTTCCCGCTAGCGGACGGCGACTGGCTGGGATTTTCCAGCGGCGCGGAAGCAGAGGTAGCACGCTACCGGCTTAATGGCAACGAATTGACGCTGCTGGTGGTCGACTTCCCTACCCCGCAGATCGCCACCCATCAGCTCGAACAATTTTCGCAGGTCTTCAATTTGAACGCCGCGAATCTTGGTAGTGCGCGGCCAGCGGTGTACGCCCGGCGGGAATTGACGATGGTTGGTTTGGTGGCCGGCGCTCGCAGCCAGGAAGAAGCCGATAAGCTGTTGGGCCAGATGCACTCCGCAATTCACGTGACTTGGAACGAGCCGAGTGCTTCGTTCACCGAGCCGGGGATTGGGCCCATCATTGTCGGAATTATCGTCGGAACGGGAGTTATCTGTTTGTTCGCGGTGATTGCGGGTGTGGCGTTTGGGGGCGTGCGGCTGCTGGTGAAGCGGCTGCTGCCGGGCAAAGTGTTCGATCGAGACAGCCAATTGCAGGTGCTGCAGCTCGGCTTGGGCAGTAAACCCATTCAGGTGCAGGATTTCTACGGGATCGCCAAGCCTGATCCCGCCAAACCGCCCGCGGAGTAAGCAACAAGGCTCTCCATCGCTCTGGTCCATCTCGGACCGCCTGGGGCGACGCTGGGCGCGCACGAAAGTTATTCGCCGCGGCTGCGTGTGCGAACCGCCGGCGGGACGTTCTCGGCAGCCAGGAAAGAGCCTTCCACGATCTTGCTGACGATGTGGCCGATCAAAATGTGCGATTCCTGGATGCGCGAGGTGACGTCAGACGGCACGCAAATGCACAGATCAACGCTGCTGGCGAGCTTCCCGCCTGTACGGCCAGTCAAACCGATAGTGAATGCGCCCAATTGCCTGGCGGCGGCCGCGCCGCGAAGGACATTTTCGGAGTTGCCACTGGTGGAGATGGCCAAGGCTACGTCGCCGGACTTGGCTAGAGCTAGCACCTGGCGAGCAAACACCTCCGCGAAACCATAATCGTTGCTAATCGCGGTCAGCGAGGAACTATTCGTGGTAAGGGCGATGGCCGCGAGCGCTTTGCGGTCCGCCTCGTAGCGGCCGACAAACTCCGCGGCGATATGCTGGGCGTCGGAAGCGCTGCCTCCGTTACCGAAAATAATCAACTTACTTCCCTCTCGCAGACGGCGCAGGATGATCGCCGCGGCTTCGGCAATGGGGCCGGCACAATCAACTGCGAGTTGTTGCTTGACGGCCGCGCTGGCTTCAATTTCGCTGACGATCTGAGCTTTAATGTCCATGGTTGCCTTCCGCCGGGCCGATGAAGCGCTCGGTACGCGCGGCATAAAACGGCATTTTAAACATTCTCAAGGTCCTAAAAAACCGAGTGCGCGGTTCGCACAAAAATCGGAAAAACCATTCGGCGCCGATGAATTCCACCCACTTCGGCGCCCGCGGCTTAAGACCAGAAACGAAATCGATGGTGCCCCCGAGGCCGTAGGCGCAGTGAACGCCCATGGAAGCCATGGGAGTGGCATTGTCGTCGATCCAATACTCCTGCTTCGGCGGTCCGAAACATACCACTACATGATGGGCGCGGGAGTGTCGAATGCGTTCGAGAATCTGTTCGTTCGCCCGGAGATCGAAAGGATACGGCGAGATCGGCGGGGAGTAGCCGGTGATCTCCATTCCAGGGAATCGTTCGCGCAGCGCGGTTACGGCGCGGGCGTTTGATTCCTCGCTCGCGCCCAAGAGAAACAGACGTTGCGAAGTGCGCTGGCAGTGGCGGGCCAGGTCGTCCACAAAATTCGAGCCGTTTTGCCGGGTAATTTCGTAAGCGGGATAGAGAAGTTTGCAAACCCCCTGCAGTACGCGGCCGTCGATGGTGTTTCGTGAGCGCGCTAGAATTTCTTCCAAGCGCCGGTCTTCATGCGCCAAGGCAAAGATTTCGGCATGCACCGTGGTTACGTGCACTGCCTGTCCCGCGCGCGGCGCGAAAACATCCTCGAGCGGGATGGATTCCAGAATGATTCGTCCGCATCGCAACCGGTAGCCGACGCTGGGATGGGCGCCATGCGCCGGCGCCGCTTCAGGCGGGAAGTTCGCCGCGCTCATGCGATGTTGGCCTCCCGGTGAGGGTGAGACCCAGACACGTCCCCACCACGAACCAAATCATCAGATACTCGCTGAACGCAAATGGATACTGCGAGGTATGCATTACGATCAGGATACACACGGGCACGGCCTGGGCGATCAACAGCAGCGGGTTCAAGCTGACTTCCCTGCTGCGGAAATGCGCGAACAGCGAAAAGCAGAACCAGATGAAACTGGCGTAGGCGGCAAACCCGAAATGTTCCAGCAGGAACGCGTAGCCGCTTTCCTGGATTTTTCTGACGTCGTCGCTGGTGCCTTTTCCCAGAAGGTTGCCGGGGTCGGTGAAGCCGCGTTGATAGAACCAGATCAAGCCTTCGGCGTGGCCGCCGCCGGGACGGGAGCTGGTGAGCTCGTTGGTTTCGGAGTTGGCGAATTCGGCGAGCGGGGTAATCGCGATGGTCGCCACGATTATGGCCGCAGCCAAACCGGCGATGAGTACGTATCTCCGCCTACGGAAAAAAACGTAGCCAACCGCAAGGGCGACAAATATCCAGGCCGAGCGGCTAAAGGTAAAGAACAACGCCGCGCCGGAGATTGCCAGCATCAGGTAATTGAACCAGCTGAGGCGATAAAAATAGGTGAGCAGCAACACCGGCATAGCCAACGCAAAGCCCAAGGCCAGCGGATCAGCGAACGTACCCATCGCGCGAAATGACGACAAAAACAGGAAGGCTTCCCGGCCCATGGCGGTGGCGGAGACACCTTGGTCTTCCAGCACGCTGCCCGCAGTGTCGCCCTTGACTTCCAAATTGTAGCTGGCGATGTCCGCATTCTTCTTCCAGAAATCGACACGGGTAAACAAGAACAGTCCGATGGCGATGATGGCCAGTGCGGCGATGAAAATGGTCATATGGCGAACGAAGCGCTTCGAGAATTCCGGGCGCAACCAGGTGAAGACCATGGCCACGGTGAGGATTTGCAGTGGGTAACACATCATGCGAAGTTTGCGAATGCCGTCCACACTGAAGTCGTCAAGAAACAGCGCGCCAAACGTATATCGCAGCACGCAATATCCGGTAAAGAAAATCAATATCAGCATCGGGCGAGGCCACTTCCATTGATATTCGTGAGACAACAATACCAACGCATAGAAAAACAGGCCCAGGAGCAGGATTTCCTTAAAAAAGATCGCGCTGCGGCAAAAATCCCGCCCGGCGATTCGATTGGTGTACAGGTAGGCCAGAAAGAAATTCTGGACATAGGCCGCCACGAAAACAAAATACAGGGCGTTCTCCTTCCAATACCACAGCACCAGCAAGGCCGCCACCAACACTAATGAGGAATAAAGCGCCAAAGTTACTCCCGTCCCCGTGCATTCATCGATTTACGCGCGTCCGCCGCGAACCAACCCGCCGCACCGGGAATCACGAGCCGGCAAACGCTTCGGCACGTTCCGCGGTCTCCTCAAACGCTTTCATCATTTCGCACGCGTAACGATCCCAGGTAAATAGTCTGGCCCGCTCCAGCCCGCGCTCGATCAGCACTTGGCGCAGGGCGTCATCCTGCGAAATTCTCTCGATCGCCGAGGCAATCGACGCCACGTCTTCGGGATCGGCATGCACCGCGGCCTGGCCGGTTACCTCGAGCAGCGCGCCGCGGTTGGAAGTAACCACCGGGCAACCGCAGGCCATGGCCTCGATGCACGGAAGCCCGAACCCTTCATAGAGCGACGGATAAACGAAGGCTCGCGCCAAGCTGTACAGCCCGGCCAAATCCTCGTCCGCAACGTGTCCGGTAAAGACTACGTCATCCTTGAGGCCCGCGGCGAGAATCTCCGCGAAGATGCGGTCATACAGCCATCCCTTGCGCCCCACGATCACCAGTGAGGCAGCGGTGCGGCCGCTCTGGCGGAGCGACTGGAATGCATGCAACAGCCGGGACAAATTCTTGCGCGGCTCGAGCGTGGCTACGCACAGCAGGAATTCCTGGGGCAACCGGTGCTTTTGGCGCAGACGGCCGAGGGCGGCGACGTCTTCCACCCGCCGTAGGTTCGAGCGCACCGCCAGATCGATCACCCGAATGTCGCCACATCGGCCGGCAAAGAACTTCAGCAAATCGTTACGTGCGGCATGGCTATCGGTGACCAACAACTGGCTGGTTCGGATGGCGTGTCCACCCAGGGTTTGAAAATAGATACGCGACGTCCGCTTCATCGTTTCCGGGTAGAGCCACGGGGTGGCGTCGTGCACCGTCCAGCCATGCGGGCAGCGGCACCACAGCGGCGGAGGGAAAATCGGAAAGTGCAGGAAGTCGAGCTGCGAGACGGCCGGGCTAAAAGTAAAAAAGACGTTCTTAGAGAGCAGCTCACTCCGCACCGGGAATACCACCGGCTGAAAATCGCCACGAGCATCGGCAAATGCGGGATGCACGTCTTCGGAAAAGAACAAAACGTATTCGTTTTCCTGGTCCAGACGCAACAGCGCCCGGGCCATCTCGATGGCGACCCGTTCCATCCCGGTAACGGGGCGCCAAATTGCGGTCAAGTCGATGCCTACGCGCATTCCACCTGCTTCCCAATACCCTGGCCCGCGACGAGTCCTGAGACCACTTCCAGCATTTTCGAACCTTGCCGGCCAGCGTCGAATTCGCGCGCAGCGCGCTGGCGAAGGCGCTCGCCGCGGGCGCGCGCTTGTGCCGGGTCCCGCAGTAGCCTGGCGATTGCGCCGGCGAGCGACTCGGGATCAGCGACGCTGGCGTAGGCGGCGTCTTCTCCCGCCACTTCGCGGATCGAACCAGAATCAAAGGCCACCACGGGCAAGCCGCAGGCCATCGCTTCGACCATGGCAAATCCGAACTGCTCCATCCAATTCGGGGTGATCAGGCTGGGCTGGCAAAAGAGATCGGCGGCGGCCATCTTTTCCCGCACTTCGTGGTTCGAGAGTGCGCCGAAAAATTTCACGCGGTCGCTCAGTCCCAATGAGCTAGTGAGTTTTTGAAATGGCTCGGGCGAGCCGCCGCCGACCACCCATAGCGCGGCATTCTGTTTCATGCGGTCGCGCAATGTCTGCATCGCCCCGAGCAACAAATGGAGACCTTTGGAGCGCTGCAGGCGCCCCACGAAAAGTATCACCGGCAGCGCGGCGCCGCCGTTCGACTCTGAACGGTGCTCCGTGGCGCTCGCGCCGGAGGCGGGCGGCCGCGAGTCCGTCTGATCCACGCCCGGATAAATCTGCGTTACGTTCCCGGCAAACCCCGGCGGCAATTCCAGCGCCGCCCGCGCGGCGTGGGTGGCGCAGATAATCACGTCAGCGCGCTTCATCACCGCGCCCGCGCGGCGCGCCGCGGTCCATATCCGATGGTAGCGGCGCGGAATATTTTCCCAGCACACCACCACCAGCTTTTGTTCGGGATGAATGGCCCGCTCGATTTGGTGGGTGAAGCCGAAGATGGGGTCGCTGACATTAATGTTGTCGTGCTTGAGGACGTCGTCCAGGTGGTTGAGCATATACGATCCGATTCCGACTTTGTAATCGAGCCCCCGGCGGACCCAGTTCCACGGCGCCAGGTCGCTGACGCTGCGGTAGCGCACCAAGCGCATGGCGCTCAGCCCGAACGCGTTCAGTTGCGCGCGGCACTCGTCTACCGGGGTGCCGGCAAAAAAGAAAGTAAGGTCCCAGCTCCCGGCAAACGCACGGTACGCGGCAATCTCCGCCAGGTTCGGCCGCGACGCTCGCACGATTGCCATGGACTTCTTCGGAGACGCCATTTTCGAGGTATTGCCCCACTCGGCCCGACCCGCATGAAATGGCTGGCCGCCGTTCGCTTACCTCCCGGTGCCCTTCAACACCACCAGCGCGGTACGCAGCAGGATCTGCAGGTCGAGCCGCAAATTCCAGTGCTCGATGTACTCCATATCGCATCGCATATTGGTTTCGAAGGATGGATCCTGGCGCGCCGCCACTTGCCAGAAACCGGTGATTCCGGGACGGACATCCAGGCGTCGCAAATGGTCGAGATCGTATTGCTCGTAGTCATCCAGCGGATGCGGGCGCGGACCTACCAGGCTCATCTCGCCGCGCAGCACGTTCCAGAGCTGGGGCAATTCGTCCACGCTGTATTTGCGCAAAAACTTCCCGAGCCGAGTGATGCGCGGGTCATCTTCAATTTTGAAGCATGGCCCATCGCGTTCGTTGCGGTCGCGCAAGGCATCCTTGAGCGCATCGGCATTGGAAACCATGGTACGCAGCTTGAGGCAGGCAAAGGTGTGACCTTTCTTGCCCACGCGCCAGGACCGATACAGGGCTGGCCCGGGCGAATCCAGACGAATCCAAATCGCGGCGATGGCTAGGATCGGTGCGCAAAAAATTAGCGCGAGAGACGATACCGTGAGGTCCAGCAAGCGCTTGGCAAACAGACCGAACGCGGGGATGGGCTGCCAGTGCAGCTCCATCACCGGGAAATCGCCAATCTGGCGGACGGGCGCACGCCATCCCAGGCCGTCGTACAGGTCCGGGACTACTTTTACGTCCAAGCGGTGGAAGCGCGCTTCCATGAAAACCTGTTTGACCAACTCGCGTTCCGATGGAATGGTAATGAATACTTCGTCGATGAATTCGGCCCGCGCGACCCGCGACAATTCTTCGATCTTCCCCAGCAGGCGAGGGTCGTCGCAATGGTTGCCGTCCAGGAACCCTTTGAAACGGTAGCCCAACAGCTTGTTCGATTGCAGTTCACGAGCCAGCGCCTGGCCCACCCGCCCGGCGCCCACGATCAAGGCATTACGCGCCCCGATACCCTGCTCGATCCGGCGCAGCAGCAACTGATGTTTGGCGTAGCGCCAGGCCACCAGGGTAAGCACGTTGAGCAGCGACGCGATCGCCACGATCATCCGGGAAACCACCTTGACCCCCGAAAGATAGATAAACGCGGTGAGCAGCAGGGTGGCAAAGAATACCGCGTTCACCACCGCGCGCGATTCTCGCGAAGACGAGCGCGTAGGCGGCGTGCGATACAGGTCCTGACCCTGGCAAAAAAGCAGAATCAGCGCGACGTACAGCAGCAAAAATCCCCAGTACTGCGAGAACGCCTGGTGGTCAGGCACCCGCAGCCGGCCGGTCATGATCAGGCTGCGCAGGTCCGCTGGCGCAAACCGCAGGTAGAAGGCCAGCACCGCGTTCATGACCACGCAGGCAATATCGATCAGCGCGTAGGCGGCTTGAACCCAACGACCCAAACCTTTGTATCTTCGCCGCCCAACACCTTTTCCGATCGGCTGGGCGCCGTTTGGACTGGGCCAATCCGGACCGGCGGGCGACCCGGGACGCGCAACCGGCTCGGCCACTGGCGTGGGATGCACGCCAGCGACGCCGACGGCAAAAGACGCCGCATTCCGCCAAGATGAGGAGTGTGAGTGCATCAATTCACCGTTGCGGCTGCGTCCTTGGTCTCGATGCAAATGCGCGAGACGCGGCCGGGGGAGACTTGGCCCAGAATGGCTTCCACCTGATCACGCCGCTTGGTTCGGAAATACCAATCCATG
>Ga0302324_100014833_pt1 | contig 15673 bp, 11 predicted proteins | sample Palsa_T0_1_FD_201949 | JGI IMG/M metagenome (GOLD analysis project Ga0302324, IMG submission 201949) | Peat permafrost microbial communities from Stordalen Mire near Abisko, Sweden - Palsa_T0_1 | ecosystem: Environmental > Terrestrial > Soil > Palsa > Peat permafrost | place: Sweden: Abisko...
GTTATTCTTCGCCAGAACATAGATCGTTCCGTCGACCACGAGCGGGTTGAAAGCATACTTCCTGTCATCTCCAGTCCGGTAGGTCCAGGCTACTTGCAACTCTTTGACATTGGAACGATTGATCTGGCGCAACGCTGAATACTGCGCGCCATCCGGGGAGCCTCCGTAGTTTCGCCATGTAGTGTGGGTCTCTGAGGCGCCGGCTTTCCTGGCCTTATCCTGGGCCGATGCCCGCAAAGGCAGGCTCATAGTGATGCAGCCCAATAGGAGCAGGACCCACCCGTTTCGCGTTTCAGATCGTTTCACTTTGGAGGAGGTTGAATCCCTTCCGCCTTGAGGGCGCGGTCTATTGCGGGCCACAACTCTTCTGCGGGGCGCGCGCCGCTTGGCAGGCGTTCTCCATTGACTAACATCTGAGGTGTTGCGTTAATCCCCAACGACTCTCCCAGTTTAAGGGACGATCTTACTATGGTTTCATCCTTCTTTTTCAGGCATATCCCAAGTTTCGCCTCATCGACTTTATTCTCCGCGCCGAAGGTATCTGCGATATGGTCGAGCGCCAGGAACGACTTGGCGGGCTCAAACCGTGCGCCGGTGATATCCGGCCCGTGCGCATGCACAAAATCGACATAGGCCCAGTATGCCTTAGAGTTCAAATCGGCAAGGCAATTGGCATCGACAGCAGCATGCATCGCCCAAGGATGAATTTCTTCCATCGGGTAGTCTTTGTACACGATCTTGATTAGCCCCTTGTAGTGTTCCATCGTCTGGGTCGAGAGTTCGCTGTTCAGGCGCGCGCAGTAAGGGCACTCCAGATCGTCGAAGTTGATGATCTCTACCTTGGCCGCCTCGTCGCCTCGCATGGGCCGGCCATCCACTTGAATTGCGAGGGCTGGGTCTTTGCTGACATCAAACTTTTCCAAACGTGCGAGCGTGTTGCAGTCCTTCGAGATCAGAAAGTTGGCGGTTGTCTGTTTGCTGCCATTGATAAATGTAACCGGCAGGGTGTCGTAACCCGGGATGTCACTCTTGGTCTTGTCACCGAAAACAATCTCGTAACCCAACGGCACTGAAAACTGTGAGCGGATGAGGACTTCAACCCGGCGGTTGACGGAGGGGCTGTTTGGAGCCGAATCGTGGGGCACCGCGGGGGATGGGGCTTGGGCGTAGCACACCGAGGCAATGACCAATAACGAAATACTTGCAAAGAGACGAATATGGGCCAAATCAGCCTCCTTCCCTGGAATGCGATTCCGGCATTTTCCAAGTATGACTGATTGTAAAGACCACCTCAGGCCCGGGGTCCAGAAATAGTAAACGGCAATGAACTGGCTGCGGGACGAAAAGGTCGCAGAGCTGTCCAAATTAGCGGACGAACGGCGCAACTTGCTGAACGCGTTGAAGAGAACGCGGGCAAAACCGAACCGGGTTGGTTGCTGTTGTGCTAGTTCTGTCCCTCCACCTTCAGCACTGCCAAGGTAGGTCGCCACCCTTGGCAGTGGTGAAGGTGGAGGGACAGAGTCAAACAACAAGGGTCCCCATAACTACCAAAAATTTGGACAAGTGCATGAGGGAGCTGTGGCGATGCTCATTCGCATCGAAGAGCGACGACAGGCTCGACGCGCAGGGCCCGTTGCGAAGGGATCAGCGCGGCCAGCAGCGCGACTACTAAGAACAGAAGCGAGACTCCGCCGAAGGAGATGCCGTCGATGGTGTGGATTCCGTACAGCACGTGGCGGAGCAGGTAAGCGACGCCGCTGGCGAGCACAACCCCGGCGGACAGCCCTGCCACAACCGGACGGGTGCTTTCGCTCAGGATCAGGGCCAGAATGTCGTACTTCTTTGCGCCCAGGGCCACGCGGATACCGACTTCGCGCGTGCGCAGGACAACGGTGTAGCTGACCGTGCCATAGATGCCGATCGCGGCCAGCAACAGTCCGAGGATGCCGGTGGTGGAAGCGATGGCCGCTGCCAATGTAGAGGCGAGGAAAGGCTCCGTTTGGCGCAGCATCTGCTCCAGCGTCGACGACCGCGCGGCGAGGTTGGGATCGACCGAGCCCATCACCGGGCCAAGGGAGGCGATCAACTGCGCCGGGTCGGAGTGGGTGCGCACCAGGATCGGATAATTCTGTAGATAACGATCGGAGAGTGGAAGGTAAATCTGCGCCGAGTCGCTGCCATCGAGCAAGGCGCCCCGCGTATCGCGAGCGACGCCGATGACGCGCCAGACCGGGCCGTCCGGCAGGGGTTCGCCGGCGCTATGAAAGAAGCCGTCGGTACCGATGCAAAGAGTGCGGCCAATAGGATTTTGTCCTGGCCATAGCTTATTTGCCGCCGACTCACTCACCACGATGGACGCTTCCGCCTGGCCGGCCTCTGCCGTGAAGCCGTGGCCGAGAAGCATCGTAATCCCAAGGGTCTGGAAATAGTTTGGCTGGATCCATGTGTAGAAGAGATACGCCTTCATATTCTGGGGTGACGGCTTCTGGGCGTTGAGCGACACAGCGGCGGAACGAAACTCGCCGTCGTCGGGCGCGCGCGCCGTGGTCACATCAAGAACGCCAGGCATTGCGGCAAGGCGGGTGCGGAGATCGCGGATGAGCGCAGTCTTGTGGTCCGCCGTATACTCGGCGCTCTCAGGAAATTGCACGCCGAGATCAATGACATGTGCAGCGTCATAGCCTGTGTCCATCCGTAGCGCACGAATGGCGCTGTGGATGAGCGTGCTGCCCGCAATCACCAGCACCGCTGAAACGGCGACTTGGGTGGCGATGAGGAAGTTACGAAGACGCCGGCTGCGGAGGGGCGTTGTGGCGGCATTCGCTTTGAGCGCAGAGGAAACGGCCCAGCGAGAACTTTCCAATGCAGGCGCTAGCCCGAAGAGAACGCCGGCGAAGAGCGAAATGAGGAATACGAACGTAAATATCCTGAGGTCGGGAGTGACGTGAAAAATAAATGTGCCGTACTGATCGGGGAAGGCATTCGCGATCAGTACCACCGCGGCCTGCAGAAACGCCCAACTGAATAAGAACGCGAAGACACCTGCGATCAGGCCGAGCAGGGCGCTCTCCGTGAGCAATTGGCGAACGAGGCGCGTCCGGCCGGCGCCAAGGGAGAGGCGCATGGAAAGCTCATTCTGACGCGAAGCAGCGCGGGCCAGTTGCAGGCTGGCAACATTGGCGCAGGCCACTACCAGCACCATTCCAACGGCGGCCATGACGAACAAAATGCTTATCCTCAATCCATGGTTCTGCTCAAGGCGAATGGTGAAGGGCGAGCCCGGCGAGACCATTGCGCTCAACGGCTGAGCGAGGTCGGAACCCGGATGGTGAAGAGAGCGAAGGTGATCGGCGGCGAGTGACATTTCTGCCTGCGCTTCGCGCAAGCCGGCGCGGGGGGCGAGGCGGGCGTAAAGATGGCAGCAGCCCCCTTCGCGCGCCCACAGCCAGTTATCGCCAGGATGGATAAGAGGCTCAAGGCTGAGCGGAAGCCAGAAGTCGGGCGCCGCAACGAAGGTTCCGACAAAGTTATGAGGCGTCACGCCGATAATCGTGAACGCTGCACCATTGAGCCGGACCGTTTTGCCCAGAATGGCGGGATCGCCCTTAAATCGCTTTTGCCAGTAATTCTCGCTGATGAGGAGCGAGGGCGAGGCAGCGAGCTCCGCCTTGTCTGCTGAAACGAATGCTCGTCCGCGCAAAGGCTCCACTCCCAGGACCGAGAAGTAATTGTCGGAGACCACCATTGTCATCGCCGTCTCGCTGTTACCGATCTGGGGCAGTAGAAGCTTCCCGATCAGAGAGCCGCCCCCTTGATCGTGCTGCTGAACGACGCCGCCCGGCGCTGAAACAGTAGGGTACTGAGGCAGGCTCGCGGCGATCACACCGCTGAACGAACGAACATGGTCCCGGTAGGTCTCATAATCGGGGTAGCTGAATAAAGGTTCGGTTGCGCCTGTATGTTTGATGAGTGTCAGATTGACCATCGACGCGGGATCGTGCGCATCGAGCGTTCGCTGGAAAAAAGCCCGGTACGCGGTGAAAGCCGCGGTGTCGAGGCCGATACCAACCGCGAGAGCAAACACTGCCACCGCCGTGAATCCGGCATTGCGGAGCAGCATCCGCAAGGCGAAACGCAGATCCTGCACCACGGTTTGCGGAAAAATCATCACGTCGATTTCGCGCATTCGCTCCCGCCACACTGTCAGATTGCCAAAGCGGAGCCGGGCCGAGCGCACCGCTTCAGCATTCGACATTCCCTGTTCTACATTCCGCTGCTCACGCATTGAAAGGTGAAACTGCAGCTCTTCCTCAAAATCACTTTCCAGCTCTTCTTTCCGAAAGAGCGCACGCAAGCGGCGGATCCATGCCATAGCAAATCCTCTAGACCGTTGCCTTGCCGAACTCCAGCACAAGGGCAATCGCGTTCGTGATCTTCCGCCAGTGTTCGCGCTCGGCAGCTAACCGCCTCCGCCCCGAGCTGGTGAGGCGGTAGAAGCGGGCGCGGCGGTTGTTTTCGCTGCGGCCCCATTCAGCTGAGATCCAGCGCTCCTGCTCCATACGGTGAAGGGCGGGATAGAGGGAGCCCTCTTCGACACGTAGAACCTCATCGGAGACGCGCTCGATGTGCAGAGTGATTCCCCAGCCGTGCATGGGGCCTTCCTCCAGGGCTTTCAGCACGAGCAGATCCAGGGCGCCCTGGAGATTGTCGCTCTTTGTCCCGGCCATTCAGGATCTCCTATAGCTGTCTATGGAAGAATGCCGCTTCTCGTGTGTCTTGTCAATTCAGATCGTATTTGTTCTATCCCTCAGGAAAAACAAAACCTGAGGAGGAACGGCCGGGTTCCTCTGCGGCTCGCATCTGCGGGACGCCGATAGAATGCATCAAATATCCACAAAGCAAAGAAGCGTCACTGTCTCTGCTGAAATAGCCATGAAATCCAATCCTACAATCGCACCTGAGAAGAAGAAGAGCGTACAGGCTCTTGAAGCCACAAACTTCTTTCTCGCCGATGTGCAGACCGGACTTGGTCCCTTTCTCGCAGCCTACCTCGCCGGGGCCGGATGGCAACCCGGGCGTGTCGGGATGGCACTGACGATAGGGGGCGTCATCACGGTTGCACTGCAGGCTCCAGCGGGGGCAATCGTCGACCAAGTTAGGTCGAAGAGGTTGATCCTCGTCATTGCCTCTGCCGTCCTTGCCGCCGGCGCCGTCCTCTTGAGTCTGACAGCCGCTCCCTGGGCCGTGTATTCGTCTCAAGTTCTCATCGGAGGAGCAGGACCGTTCCTTGGCCCGACTCTCGCAGCCGTCACCATGGGAGTCGTCGGTGTCACATGCTTCGATCGTCAGTTTGGCAAGAATCAGTCCTTTAATTCTGCTGGGAACGTCTTCTGTGCGCTTCTGATCGCCGGCGTTAGTCACATCTTCGGCAATCGGGCCATCTTTATTACTGCGGCGGTGCTAACCGTCCCCACAATCCTCGCCGTGCTGGCTATCAAGGGCAACGACATCGACTATGATCTTGCGCGGGGAGGATGCCGCCAGGCCGGCGGCAAAGAGACACCCGCTAGAGCGTCCGTGATAAAAACTCTTCTTGGAGACCGTGTCTTGTTGGTGTTCCTCCTTTGCGCCTTCTTCTTTCACTTTGCGAACGCGGCCATGCTGCCCCAGCTTGGCGAAATGCTTTCGCACGGAGAGCGGGCCTCGGCCGCACCGTTTATGTCTGCGTGCATCATCGTCACCCAGGTGGTCATCATGTGTTTTGCGCCGGCGATCGGCCGATTTGCCAATCTTCATGGCCGTAAGCCGCTTCTGTTGTTAGGATTTGGTGTGCTCCCCATTCGAGCGATTCTTTACACCCTCACCCACAACACTCAAAGCCTGATTGCTGTCCAACTCCTCGATGGCGTGGCGAATGCGATCTTTGGCGTCGTCTCGATTCTGGTGGTCGCAGATCGAACCCGCGCCACGGGTCGCTTCAACCTGGTTCAAGGTAGTCTTGCAACCGCAGTCGGAATTGGTGCAGCTCTTAGTACATCGTTTGGCGGAAAACTGATTCAGCATTACAGCTATCGCATCTCCTTTCTGGCTTTGGGAGCAATTGCCGCGTTCGCGTTTGTGTTGTTGTGGCTGGCCGTTCCGGAGACGCTACCGGGCCGCGACCAACCGGATAGCGATCCATCGTCCCCGGTCCTTACGGAGGCTCCCGCATGAGTGATGATCGGGTAGGCCAGCAGCGCAAGCAACGCGACCAAGATAACGCGTGGGAGGCATGGCCCGGCCATGGGCTTCTCGGCGCGCAGCTTGGGCGCAGCCAGAACGGAAACAAGTGGAAGTAATCGCGCACATTCTTCTGCCTTTGATCGTTGCCGTGAGCATCGTGCTCATGCTGGCGCGCCCGCACGGAATCGCGGAAGTTTGGTGGATCTCTGGCGGAGCCCTGTTGCTGATCATATTGCGGCTGGTGCCGCTCAAGCTCGCAGCTCAGGCGGTCGCTAAAGGAACTGACGTTTACCTCTTCCTGACCGGAATGATGCTTCTGAGCGAGTTGGCGCGGGAGCAGGGTGTTTTCGATTGGGTGGCGTCGGTCGCAGTGCGCGGTGCGAAAGGTAGCTGCTCGCGACTGTTCTTGCTGGTGTATGGCGTGGGGACTCTGGTGACCATCTTCATGTCGAACGATGCTACGGCGGTGGTGTTGACGCCGGCGATTCTGGCGGCGGTTCGCAAAGCAAAGGTCACCCCGCTTCCTTACTTGTTTGTGTGTGCGCTGATCGCGAATGCGGCGAGCTTTGTGCTGCCGATCTCAAACCCTGCGAATCTGGTGGTCTTCCACACCGGGATGCCTCCGCTCGGGCGATGGCTGGCCGGCTTCGGTGTGCCGTCGCTGCTATCGATTGTGGTGACATTTGCGGTATTGCGGATTCTGTTTCGTGATGAACTCTGCAACAAGATTGAGTGCGAGGTTGAGGACGTGAAGCTGAGCGTGAATGGCAAACTCGTGCTCGCAGGGCTAGCGGTGATGATTGCGGTTCTCCTCACGGCTTCGGCAATGAAGAAAGACCTGGGCCTGCCGACGTGTTTGGCAGCGCTGGTAATCACGGGGGTGGTCTCGATCACGTCCAGGAGCAATCCGCTGCAGCTCGCGCGCGAGATTAGCTGGGGGACGCTACTGCTGGTAGCCGGGCTGTTTGTTATGGTCGATGCCGTGGAGAGCCAGGGCGCGCTAAAGCTAACCCGGCAGTGGCTCGCGTGGGCTTCAGCGTTGGGCCCGAATATCGGCGCAGTGGTCGTGGGATTTGTAGTGGGTATTGCGAACAATATCGTGAACAACCTGCCGCTCGGGCTGATTGCGGGGGCGACGATACAAGCGGCCCACGTGAAGGGCTTGATTGCGAATGCAGTGCTGATAGGGGTAGACCTGGGGCCAAATCTCTCCGTAACTGGTTCCCTGGCGACGATTCTCTGGTTGCTGGCGCTGCGCAAGGATTCTTTCCCAGGCGCGGCCGGGGAGAGGCTCGATGTCAGCTTTTGGAAGTTTCTAAAGGTGGGTGTGGTTGCCATGCCGGTGGCGTTGTTTGCGGCGCTTGGAGGCGCTGTCTTGGTGCAGATGCTCTAACCCATCGCGGTAAGCCCTCTTTACTTCCAACGTCTGGAGTTGACAGCAGTTACGTCCAAAATCTCTGGCGATGGTCTACCGCCTTTGCACTATCACCGGCCGACTGCGTGAATTTTCCTCGGCATAACCGCCCATCTGTGGCGTAATATGGCGCATGGCACACATTGGGGAATGGCACCATTTCGATCCCGCAGATCGAAGCACATATCCAAAGGTCAATTCACCCATACAGGTTAAGGATGCTATAGGGGGAAGGTCCGAAGGAGATTTTCTCAAGTTGGTCTCAGACGCCCGGCTGCTCGTGAAACCCAAGATCATTGGCTGGCGGTACATCAAAGACAAAGCGATCAACTAGTGTGGTGTCCCGAAAGTTCGCTGATATTCGACGGGATAAGTTAACGAAAACCGAACGCCTCAGGGGCTAAAGCCCTCAAATTTTCAGCTTTTTACGGCCCGGCTGAAGCCGTGCCCTGATACAAAACCCGAGAGCATTTATTCAACGAACTTCCGGAACATAACAATGGCACCGCGGAAGATCTTCATTTTGCAAGAAGAGATGACGTAGTGGCTGGCCATGCTTCAGATTTGTAGTGTCGGGAAGACGAAGGGGGCGGCTGATGACCGCCCCCTTCAAGCGTTTGCCATCCGCTTCATGCAGTCCTTATGCCGCCACGGCACGTTCTGAAATCCTGCTGAGGAGCTCATCCGCATGCTTTTCTTCATCTAGCGTCTTCTGCAGCAACGCCGCATCTTCATTCTGGTTGAGTATTTTGGCCCAGGCACGGGCTCTTCCGTAAGAAGTGATTTCGTAGTGTTCAATCTTCTGCGCGGTCGCGATCAAGCCCGCATCACGAACCGCACCTCCTTCCGACTCTTTGACGACGTTCACCCCAGATCCTACCAGCGCGGTAGCGATCGGGTCCTTTTTGTCGTCGACGTCTCCATCGTTCATCCTGGCGACGATGTCCTTCAGCCGGGTGACGTGAATTTGGGTTTCCTGCAGGTGCGATTGAAATGCCTGCTTAAGCTGAGTGTCGGTAGCTTGCTCGATCATGCTTGGCAGCCCTTTGACGATCTGATTTTCCATTGAGAGAAGATACCTGACCTGAAGAGAGTACAACGACTGCAAACCCATGGCATCCTCGGAGGGGGTAAGTGACGCCCTTCGTCATAGGACGGTGCGGAAGCCAATTGCGTTGGCTGCGGCATTTGAACTTTATGCGAGCCTCTCCATTTCATGATCCAGGCTTCTGCATCCAATACACGGAAGGCACATACGTCTGTGCGGCAGGTGCATGGGGGAGTCACAATGAAAAGAGCCTTGTTTTGGGGAACACTGGTTGCCGGAGCCGTGGCTGCATACATGATGTATCGTCGTGGCGAGTCACTAGGGGTGATTGCAGCGCATACGGTGATCAACCCTGTAGGGTCGTTGGTCACGGAGTTGAAAACAGCTTCCAGCTAAGGATTGTGCCTTCTATTCCAGGGGAAAATTAATATAGAGCGGGCTGCTGATCAACTCACTGGCGCCACTCGGGTCATGCACTTCCAAGCGCAGCCAATGCCGTCCTGCTTTTGCATTGAGCGTGGCGGTAATCGTGGAGTTGGCCGCCTCTACAGGCAAGGGTGGGGTGGATTCCTCGCCGTCCAGTAACAGGTGAACCATAGATCCCTTGGCCGCAATTGTATGAATGTGCACAGAAATCACGTCTCCAACTGCTGCATGGAGTGTTCCGCCCATCGTTGCCGACACGCCCCCTGCCTCGGCCGCGAAGTCCAGCATCTTGTCCCGCGAACCGGTCAGATCGATAAACGTGCGACCGGCGCGAATGCCATCGAGGATCGCCGGCACTGACAGCTCATCGGCTTCGACGGCGGTCGCAGGCCAACCAATGGCCCCCGCTTCTCCCGCGCCCGTAGTCGCATTGTGATTGTCGCTGCCGCCCACCGCCGCCAGGCGATGCCCTGCGCGCAGTTGGGAATCCCAGTACTTCGCACTCGAAAGCATGATTCCGCCGTAGTTGATTACTTCCATGGCGCTGAACAGGCTCACATCCGTGCCATCCGGTGGCGTCCAGCGGCAACCCATGCAGGCTTCCCCTGCAGGCGCCTCCGCGTGGTTCACTGAAGCGATGCCGCCCTTGGAGCGTGCATCGCGCAGCACAGTGTTTAGATCGAGGCCATCTTTGCCTATGCGCCAGGCCATGAATTGGGTTACGCCGAAGACATTGAAGTGCCCATGAAACGTGGTCATCTCGCGACCCGGAATCAGTAGCAGATGATCAAAGAACGGTTGCAGCTCGCGCATTTGATCGTACTGCGAGTCTGTGTTGTGGTCGGTGATGGCGATAAAGTCCAAACTGCGCGAAGCCGCTGCCTGCACTGTAAGAAAGAGGGGGCATGGCACTTGACGGCCGCTTTGGCTCTTGCAGCTGCCATCACTGTGGGCAGTGTGCATATGGAGATCGCCGCGATACCAACGTGTGCCAACGGCGAGCGGCTGCGCGGTGAAGCTCGATTCTTCTGCGCGCGCGTTGAAGCGTATTTCCGCTCTGTAGTGTGAGACGGCCGTCGGGCGCATGTTGGGCACCGAGATCAACAGCCGCCACTGACCGGCAGGGATCGCTCCCGGAAGATACGACGGCGTGGCGTCTGTTTCGCTGATGGTGAAGTGGCTCTTGCTTCCACCGCTTGCACCGCGAAATCGCTCCGGGTCGGCGATGCCGAGGTCAAGAACGGCGCGCTGATCTTTGCCCGTGTATTGAAAGTCGACGCTGATCCGGTGGATGCCGGCAGGCACCGCGAAGGGGACTTCGAAGTAGGTTTGGTTCTGCTCGCCCTTCACCTCGCCGGTGAGCACCAGGTTTGCGGGCGTGTCTTCGCGGGCTTGCTGAGCAACCGCCCAGGGTGCGAGCGCAAGAGCCAGAAGAACGAAGTGCGCACTCCATCGTTTCATGAAGTTCAAAACTCCATCTCTAGGTGGAATTGTAGTGAATCTGCCGGCGCCCCATCTCTCGCGTTTTTGGGAAGGGTGAGATAACGAGAGGCTCCCTGTGTCTGGTGATTGAAAGTTCGGCATAGCGCGACAGGTGCTTAGAGGCCGAAGCAAAGAATATTCGGGCCCGCCGCCACAACCACATACTGCCTGCCGGCCACCATAAACGTCATGGGTGAAGCTTTCATGAAAATGTTGGTGGGGAATCGCCAGAGCGTTTTGCCGTTCCATTGATCGACCGCCGCGAAACCTCCGTTTGGCTGACCATAGAAAATCAGGCCTCCCGCAGTGGCGAGAACCCCCGACCAGGTCTTGGCACGCGCGTTCCCTGGCTGCGGAACATCCCAAACGATTTCTCCCGTGTCAATATTAAGCGCGCGCAGAAAGCGCTGGCCCTGCTGATCAGGGTAACCGCCACTGTTTTTGCTGACGCATTGTTCCAGTACCAGGAGATAGTAGAGGCGGGTCTCCGGTGAAAAAGCGGTGGAGTCCCAATTGGCGGCATCGTTCGGGCAGCCATGTGGATCTTTCACCACCGGGCGGCCGTCGGGCCCGATGCTCGAAGCCCAGTCCACACGGTGCAGGAATGGCTTGGCCAGCAGCACCTCACCATTCGTACGATCAAGTACATAGAAGAAGCCGTTACGATCAGCGTGCAGTAGTAGTTTGGAGGGCTTGCCTCGATAGGCGGTATCGACCAACACATCGGGCTCCGCGGCGTCCCGATCCTCCGCATCGTGTGGTGTGAACTGGTAGTACCACTTCAGCGCCCCGGTCTTGGGGTTGAGAGCGAGAACGCTGTCGGTATAAAGATTGTCGCCCGGCCGGTCGCGGTCGTCGCCATCAGGCCAGGGGTTCCCGGTGGACCAGTAGAGCGTGTCAGAGGACGGGTCGTAAGCGCCGGTGAGCCAGGTGGAACCACCGCCCGTGATTGGTTCTTTGCCCTGCCAGGTTTCGATGCCGGGTTCGCCCTTGCGAGGTACAGTCCAATGCCGCCAAAGAAGAGCGCCGTTGTCAGGTTTGAAGGCAGCGAGGAAACCTCGAATGCCTTCGTCAGCACCGGAGACGCCGGCGATGATCGTATCGTCGACGATGAGCGGAGCGATCGTCCCGCCGTAGTGTTGACCTTCCGCGTCGGCTGCGATCGGCGTCTCCCAGAGTAATTTGCCGGTACCTCGGTCAAGCGCTAACAGATGACCATCGTCGGTAACAAAGAAGACCTTATCGCGCAGAATGGCCACTCCTCGGTTGGTGCCAAGTTTTGCGTCGCCAACCATACCTTCGCTGGCAGGACGCGAATACTGCCAAATCACACTACCGGTGAGCGCGTCGAGCGCGAATACCTGGTTCGGTCCGGTTACAAACAGGACTCCATCGCCGGCGAGCGGCGTCGTTTCGAGGCCAAAGTACTGGATGGGAAAAATCCACTTCAACTTTAACGAGGAGACATTCGCGGCGTTGATCTCCTTGAGCGGACTGTACCGATTGCCTGAGTCATTTCCGTTATAAGTGAGCCAGTCGCCGGGTTGCGGCGGCCCCCAGGTGATCTTGCGCGCGGCTTGGGAGGCGATTGGCGGCCTGACGATGATCCCCTCATTGAGACGACGTAGGTATGCGCCGAGTGCCGACCGGTCGGTGGCGGACAGATCGGAGAAGGAAGGCATGCCGCCGGCGATATTGCCCTGCGCGAGAAACGCGCTCAGCTGCTCGGGCGATTGCCCTGCTACCCGTTGATTCATTGCGAGGCCAGGGGCCTTGGCCGAGCCACGTGCATCCTCGCCGTGGCAGCCGGCACAGTTCTTACGGAACAATTCCTGCGGGGTCGATTGTTGAGAGAGCAAGGGCTGAGATAAGAGGAAAAGCAAGAAGGCGAACAATTCCGCAGACGCGATCCCTTTACGTTCAGAGCGCGCGTCAATGGTGCCCAGGAGCATGTGATCCCTCTCTGCCATCAGCTCTCGGAATGGTGAAATCGCAGGTTCGCAAGCGCGCGGCCCCGTTTAACGCAGGTGCTCCGGGGTAAGACCTTTGACATAACCGTCAAAGCCGAAGGGATGCGGATTGTACTTGCCCACCAACCCCACCTTTTCCTTTATCTTGATTTGCTGTTCGAGTCCGAGCGCCCAGTAGCAAGCATTCACCAGGAGCCGGCGGTTTGCTTCGGTGAGCAAATCCTCTGAAGTGCCAAGCGTCGTTGCGAAGACTCGCGCTGTCTTACCGCTGCTTCCGGTGTAGGTTTTCGTCCACGCGATTGGCATCATGGGATCGTTCACCGCGCCGGAGACCGGAGGGTCTTTCGGGTCCATGCCGGACAGTACCTGCCCAAACACCAATGTCTTGCTATCGTCAGGAAGCGGCAATCGGACTTCATAGACATCGGTCTTGCTCCACAACTCGCCGTCATGAATTCCCCTCAGGATAGGGTTCTCCATCTCTTTCGGATTAAGAACACCCCTTGTGCTTTGTTTCCCATGATCCCCGTGGTGCCTGATCCAGGTTTCGCCTAGCACCATGCGCCCGAAGCCACCATCGCGACTGTTCCAGCTGTATTTAGCGTAGGTTGCACTGGACTTGAGCTGAAACGCGTGTGTTGCTGTCCGCATGCCCACAATAGGTTTGCCTGAATTCACGTAGTCCACGATGTGCTTCATCTGATCGTCCGGCAAGTCGCGAAAACGAGTCAGGATCACCATCAGATCGGCAGAGTCGAGCGCATCCAATCCAGGGATGTTGTCTAGCTGATTCGGGTCGATCGTGCCATCCTTCGGATTGATGGCGAAGAGCACCGTGCAGTGGAAGCCATGGTAAGTCGATAGGATCTTGGCCAGCTGAGGCAGCGACTCCTCGGACCGGTACTCTTCGTCACCGCTGATCAGAACGATATTCTTTCCGTTGACGTGTCCCTGGGGCTGAAAAACCAGGAACGGTTCAGCCGCGCGAAGCATCGCGGTCGGCCCCAATAGGAATGCGAATAGGAAAAGCAACCAGGCGATACGGCGCATAGGCGATTACGCAGAAGCACCCCCGCCGAATATATATCGACCAGACGAAATAGTGTCAACGAGTGCGGGAGCCTAGGCTGAATCGGCGGCCCAGATCGCGCGTATGGTGTCTTCATCTCCCATTCCATGGGGGACGGCAGCACTTGGATTATTGGCGTGATACCACCGCGTTCCCCCGGAGTGGGGTCCACTCGTGATCCCTCGGCGGCCTGGCATTTCGAGGTAGCCGTTGGGGTCAGTTGTCCGCACCCAATGCCAGGCATAGCGCAGCCAATCGGCGCGATATTGCTTATTCTGGTGCGCAAACCACGTGATCTCGTCGTAGCCCCACACCCAATTGAATTGACCGCCATCAGCCCTGGCTTGTCCGGGTTGTTTACTCACACCGTAGTTGTCGAACTCGACGAGATACGGCAGGTGGTCGCACGTCCAGCCGCTAGGGGCGATCCCGCCCCTGCTCCGGTTGTAAATGCCGTCGGAAAATCCTACTTTGAGGATCGCCTCCTGCGGCGTGTCGGGAACTTCCATGATCCTGAGCGGGAACGCATGGAAATCCAGCAGCAGATGTCCATCTCGGACCAGCCCACCGTGAGGAACATGCGCATCGCATATCAGCATGTGTCTGCGAGCATGTGTTGCCGCATAGGCCCGGGCCAGCGTGAAAACCTGCGACCAGTTAGTCAAATCGGGATCGTTGCCGTTCATGATCTCGACCTGCCCATAGTGGATAGCCTCAAAGCCTGCATCGATAAACGACCTTGCCAGAAAATAGAAATAGAGCTTTGTCTCCGGCCGGCTCACGTCCGGTACCGACGAACCAGGGCCCCACTGGTCCACACGCCGGCCGTCGGGATACAGCATGTCGGCGTAGCGGAAATTCCTGTTTTCTACAGGCTGACTCAATGCGACGAAGGCCCAGTCGGGCACCGCAACCCGCTCAACCTGCGTGGTCACGATCTCGAAGATGCACGCTTCAAAAAGCATCTCCGGATCAGCCTTGACGGCCACAGGAACCTGCTGTTTTGCCTTTTCGAGATTGCTCAGCAAATTGGCCTCTCCGCCCCATAAGCAAAGACTTCGTCCAATGAACTTTGCACCTATGCTCGTGAGCATTCGAAGGTCATCATCAAGGTTCCCCCGGCCGGCAAACAGGCTCTGCATCGTGATTGATCGCGAGAGAAAGTTATCCAATACATTTCGCGAAATGGTTCGATCGAAATAATAGTCGCGAATCGGCTTTCCTGAAGACGCTGGCGAATTCTGTTGCGCGGAACTGGCGAATGAAAGTGAGCTGGATCCATCTGCCAAGGCGAGGAGCGAAGCGGTAAGCGACGAAATCAAGAACGTGCGTCTTTCCAAGAACCCTCCTGGAGAAAGAAGCTGTATATGAGTTAGACGGCGGGCAGTTTCGGGCGGTTGAGCCCGTCGGAACGCGTCGCGTCTTTTGCTCCCATCGCCGCGATCAGGTATCATCTCGCCTTCCGGCCTCGATTTACCGAGCAGGGCTGGATTGAAAAGGGAAGGGCCAACATGTCAGAAGCGAATTGCGATATCGGATTGATTGGATTGGCGGTGATGGGCCAAAACCTGGTGTTGAACATGAACGACCATGGCTACAAGGTCGCCGTATTCAACCGTACCGTCTCTAAGGTCGACGACTTTGTCGAGAACGAGGCGAAGGGGACGCAGGTAGTGGGGGCACATTCGGTCGAGGAGATGTGCGGGCTGCTCAAGAGGCCGCGGCGCGTGATGATCATGGTGAAGGCCGGCGAGGTGGTCGATCAGACTATCGAACAAGTGCTTCCGTATCTGGAAAAGGGCGACATCGTCATCGATGGCGGCAACTCGTTGTACACCGATTCGACTCGGCGCAGCAAAGACCTGGCGGCCAAAGGCATTCTGTTTATTGGGACCGGCGTCTCAGGCGGCGAAGAGGGTGCGCGCTTCGGCCCGTCGATTATGCCGGGAGGAAATAAAGAAGCGTGGCCGCATGTGAAGGAAATTTTCCAGGCCATCGCGGCCAAGGTCGAGGACGGAACTCCTTGCTGCGACTGGGTCGGA
>Ga0302324_100014834_pt1 | contig 15672 bp, 9 predicted proteins | sample Palsa_T0_1_FD_201949 | JGI IMG/M metagenome (GOLD analysis project Ga0302324, IMG submission 201949) | Peat permafrost microbial communities from Stordalen Mire near Abisko, Sweden - Palsa_T0_1 | ecosystem: Environmental > Terrestrial > Soil > Palsa > Peat permafrost | place: Sweden: Abisko...
CTGAGACCACATATGTCCAACGCAGGCCGTTTTGCAAAGGCGTGCCGGTTAGACCCGATCCAAGCACGGTTTTGAGCCAGTCCACGATGCCGACTGTGTGGGCCTGACAGACTTTCTGCCAATCCACCAGTATGAATGTGAAGGGCCACGCTGCCAGCACCCAGCCCACCGACCCACCCATGCGAATCAGACCAAAGTCCTTTGGATCCTTCAAATTGGCGAACGCAATCGAGTTGACGATAGAAAGCGTCGGTACGTAGAGCAGGCAATGAATGAGCATGAGAGCGAAAAACGTCCAAAAATCCCGCGTGAAAGCCAAACCGAGCATCGCCAAGCCGCCGACGAATTGACTAAAAGCGAGGAATTTCTCCGCCGCGAAGTTTCGGTCGGCAAATTGATTGCTGAAAAACATCGCCACCAAAGCGGCGACCGGAAAAGCATTTAGAATGGCCGACTGCTGTAGCGGTGAAAAACTCAGGCTCGGGAGGTAACTGAATATCTGTGGCAGCCACGCCCCCCAGATGACGAACTCCAACACCATCATGATAAAGAGGCGGTAACGAACTGAACTATTCATGTGCCAGCAGCGTAGGAGTTTGTCCTGTCGTGTTCAAGCGACAAAATCAGCCGACAGGAGCGGTTGCCGGAGAATTCCGCTTACCCGTGCTCCACCAAGACCGGCGCACTGGGCACGGGTTGGTCTTCCACGGCGGATTTAAGATAACGCGAGAGGTAAATGCCGCCCAGGGTGCAAAACACGGACAACACTCCGATCAACGTGAAATGCGTTAATTCGCCCTGAGTCGTTTGGCCCATGATTTGTCCGCTTACGTAGGTCGCCAGCCCCATGGAAAATTGCTGCACGGACGAATTGGCGCTCATGAACCCGCCGCGATAGCGAGCCTTGACACTGGAAGTGATCATCGACATCGCCGGCACCGCCCTCCCCGACATGCAGACCATGAAAAACGTCGTGACCGCGATGCCGACGACACAAGGAACGTGGTGCAGATTTGTGAAGATCAGGGTGGGTACTGTTGCACAACAGGACATGATCCAAAACACGCGCGGCTTGCCCGCACGGTCGGCCCAGTATCCGATCAAATTCATGCTCGCCAAAGTACATAAGCCGCCCGTGAGGTAGATGAACGGCAATTGCTTTTGCGTCATCCCCGTGTTGTTCACCATATAAGTGGGGATGAAGGGAAAGATCAGAGTGCTGGCGAAGGTCAGGACGGCCATGAAAACAAACGCCATTTGATGGTCCCGCTCGATCAACACCGCCCAGACGCGGGCCGCCGGATGCTCTTCGCGCGCGTGCGCCAGATGGCCGCGCATCGGGGGCAGCAGCCGCGCCGCCGCCGCCAGAATGACCGCGCTCAAACCCGCCAGCGCAAAAAACGGCACATGCCAGCTCCAGAGTTGGGCCAGATACAATCCGCACGGCACGCCGCAAATCATGGCCAGCGAAAACGCCGACATAACCAGACCCATGGCTGCGCCGCGCCGTTCTTCCGGCACAGCATCGCCGATGATGGCCAGAATCAAGGCCCCCGTCACGCCACCGAAGGCTCCCGCCAGGGCCCGTGCCAACACCAGCAGGTGATAATTTGGCGCCAGCGCGCAAAAGAGAGTGCCGATCGTGAAGCCGCCGAAAAGCCCCAACATGGCCTTCTTGCGGTCGAACAAATCCAGGAAAAATCCGGCCGCTATGCCGGCAAGCCCGGCGCTGATGGCGTAAGACGACACGATGAGCGAGAATTGGCTGGGGCCGATGTGCATCACCTCCATGTATTTCGGTCCAAGGGGCAGGACGATCAGGAAGTCGAGCACTGTCGTAAATTGTACGGCCGCCAGCAGGACCAGCAGCGCGCGTTCACTTCGCGAATTCAAATTCAAGGCCGGAACTTACGGCACAAAAACCGGTTGCGCAAGCGGGGCATGGTGTCTTATCGAGGCTGGCAGTCTGCCGCGACTTTGCCTCGACAACGGGTTGCGGCTTGGGTAAACACGGCGCGTGAACCATAGTTCTCCCAGCCTCTTGCTGCTGATTCCGGCCTACAATGAGGAGCGCCGGATTGGCCCCGCTTTGCGAGGTTACGCCGAATACTTTACCAAACATTATGAAGGAAAGTTCCAATTGGTGGTTGTTCTTAATGGCTGCCGTGACAACACCTTGGGCGTCGTGCAGGCCGTCGCGGCGGAATTTCCCGTCATCAGTTGGGTCGTCTATCAGGACCCCATTGGCAAAGGCGGGGCGCTTATCGAGGGCCTCAGGCTGGCGCCCAGGGCCGACTTGATCGGATACGTTGATGCCGATGGCGCGACGGAGCCGCCGGCTTTCCTGGATTTGGTGCGGCGGGCGGGGGAGGCCGATTGCGTGATTGGCTCCCGCTGGTTGCCCGGGGCGTTGCTGCTACAGATGCAATCGTGGCAACGGCGCTTTCTCAGCCGGTCGTTTCATGCCATCGTGCAATTGCTCTTCCACATGAACATCCGCGACACGCAGTGCAGCGCCAAGGTCATGCGCCGAGAGGTGGTGGAAAAGATTCATTCTTCCTTGTGCGTTGCCGACATGGCCTTTGACATCAACCTGCTTTACCTGGTCAAGCGCAACGGGTTCACGGTCTTGGAGGTGCCGACGGTATGGACCGACAAAACGGGGTCCAAAGTAGCTTTGTTTAGGGATCCGCTGACGATGCTCTTGTCGGTGATCCGAGTGCGTTGGATTTACTCGCCCTTCAAAGGCTTGCGCCCTCTTTTTGCCCCGGTGGAGAACTGGCTCTACCGGAAGCTGCGGGCCCCAGCTCGGAAACCCGATCCGAAACATTGACCGTCTTGGGATGGCGCGAGAACCAGGCCGCCAGCAGGCAGAGCACCGTGCTGGCCACGCCCAAGGTCTGTATGACGCGGATGAAGGCATCGAATGGTTTCATCGCCACGAGGCTGGAGGCTTGCAGGCAAAGCGCGGTCGCGTAGGCGGGCGGCATAAGCAGCAGCCACGGAACGGCCTTGTAGCGCCCGTGCGCCAGGATGTTTTGCACCAAGACATTGGCCACGGTCAACGGCAGGAGTGCCCACGCGAACCACGTCACTAACGGGGCCGCCTTCCACATTTCAGGATTGCCAATGTACATCAAACGCAACGGCAGTCCGGGCAGGAGCGTGCAACCGATGCCCGCCAGCACGCCGAACAGAATCGTCGCCTTCAACGTCAGGCCCAGGCTGTCGCCGCGTTCGGAATGGGCCGCGCTTTTGGCGACGCGGGCGAACATCACCAGCGCTACGGGCGCTATAAATTGGATAATGGCAAAGCCGGTCAGCATCGCTCCGCCGTACAACGCCGTTTGGCGCGTGTCAGTGAAAAGTCCTTGCACGAAGAGCATGTCGATGCTGGACATAAGAATAATTGTTCCCATGCCCAGCGTCAGCGGCAGCGCCTCTCCCAGCCATCCTTTCCAATCGAAGGCGGTTGCGGGCTGGGCGCTCCAAATCGAGTACGTCAGCCACGCCCCGATGGAAATGGTTCCTAGTTGGCCTACCAGCACCGCGAACATGGCCGCCGCCGCCTTGCCGCCGAAGACCAGTATGAGCAGCACCATGACTCCAAAGCGTCCCATGCCGTCACAGATCTGCAACCAGCCCAATCCGAAAAATTGATGCTGGCCTTGCAGCAAGCCTTTGGCGACAGGAATCCACAAACCCACCAAACCTATCGCCAGCATGAAGTAAATCGCAGCGGGATTGCTGACTTTGAACAAATGCGATAGCGGTCGCGTAGTTGCCAGGATGGCAGTGGCGAAAACCACCCAGACCAGGAACGTGCCGAACAGGATGGCGCGCACGGTGGCGATTAACCGATGTTGCTGGGCGTCGCTGGTCACACCTGCCGTCTGCCGGGCGAAGATCGTTTGCAGGGCCACCGTCGGAATCCCCAGGACAATCAGCAGCCGCAACAGGGTGACAAAGGTGGAATACTCCGCCGACCCCATTTTCCGGGCCACAGTATGCACCATCGCCATCAAAATCCCGCCCGTAAAGGTCGAAACGACCATCCAACTGCTTTGGCGCAGGAAGTCCGATTCTCGTTTCATGCTCATATCATCACGGCAGGGAGCGGAAAAACTTGAGCAGGCAGGCGCTGGCTGTCTCTAGCGATTTGGCGGCAATCCATTCATCAGCCGTGTGCGCCTGCGCAATGTCGCCAGGCCCGAAAACAATGCTCGGAATCCCGGCCTTGGCCAAAACTGAGGCGTCGCAAAAATAGTGGACGCCCGCCGGCGCTTTCTGCCCGGCGGTTTGGAGAAATTGACGCACCAATGGCAGTTGCGGGTTGGTTTCCATAGGATCACACGTCGAAGGTTTTTCGTCATGAGCGAAGGCCCGCAAATTGTGCCGGCGAAAGAGTTTGGCCAATTCGGCGCGCACGGACGTCTCGGTTTCACCCGGCAAGGTGCGGCGGTCAACGGTGGCTTCGCACATTGCCGGCACGATGTTGGGCTGAGTTCCGCCCCGGATGGAACCGACGCTGACGGTCGCGCAGCCGAGCAAAGGATGGTGCCGCCGTTTTAACTGCCGCGCATAATCAGTCTGCAGAAGATCCACCACGCGCGCCATTTCATGGACGGCATTGCGGCCCAGGTCGGGACACGCGCCATGGGCGGCTTTGCCGCGCGTTTCCAGGTGCAGCCAGAGACTGCCCTTGTGCGCCGTCACCACGCGCAGGCGGGTCGGTTCGCCGACGATGGCCAAATCCGCCTTAAATCCACTGGCCGCCAGCGCGCGCGAACCGGCTTGGGCGTTTTCCTCATCGATGACGCCCGCGAAAATGATTTCCGTCACAGCGGGGCGCTCAGAGTTCTTTGCCACGGACATCAGAGCGCCGAGCATCGCAGCGATGGAGCCTTTGGTGTCGCAAGCTCCGCGGCCATAAATCCGTCCGTGACGCAGGCTCGGCGTGAATTGGTCACGGGAAAAAGCCGCCACCGTGTCCGTATGCGGCGCCAGGAGGATGCGCTGTTTGATCGTGCCTGCGGGCACAAGCCGCGCCAGGACATTGCACCTTCCCGGAAAAACTTCTTGCAAGTCAACATCCAAGCCGGCTTTGGCTGCAGTGGCGGCCAGGAACTCGGCCACGCGCGACTCGCCCGCGTCGGGATGGTTTTCCGGGAGGAACGCGGGATTGACACTGGGCAACGCAATGAGTTCGCGCGCCAGTTTTTCAATTTCAGTCACCCGCGCAGGGTAAACTTTTTACTCCACGGCGCAAGGCAAACCGCTTAGACCGAATTTTTAAAAAACGCTGTTAAGGGGAAACCAGGCGGTAATAAACAATGGTGGAAGGAGGAGTGACGGAAAACGGCGGGGCCGCGCCGGCCACGTTGGTCCAAGTGGAGGCCGCCGACAAGTTGGAGGCGGATTCGAGGTGGCAGACGATATTGGAGGGCCACGTCAATGATAAATTTCCACCGCTCAGCCCGGCAGTGAGTTGGAGGGGCGCGGTCAGGTTGTAGCGGCGGACGTAGTCAACGAGCATTTGGCCGGGAAAGGTGGAGCCGGCATTGATGGCGCTGGTGGATGGGTTCCCCAGGTAGTTGCCGCCGACGGCAATGTTCATAATGATAAAGAATGGCTGGTTGAACGGGAACGGATATGCTCCCGAGGAATCGGACCAATTGGTCTGCGTTTCGTAACGCAAGCCGTCCACATACCAACTGATGGCGTTGCTGCCCCATTCGAGGAGGTAAGTGTGGAAATTGGTGACGCTGCCGCCAGGCAGCGTATAAATCTGGGTTTCGTCACTGCCGGAGTGGAGACTACCCTGGACTTGGGTGGGGTTGCTGCCTTTGTTTTCCATGACGTCGATCTCGCCACACTGGGGCCATCCCAGGCTGTTATAGTTGGCGCCGAGCATCCACAAAGCGGGCCAGAAGCCGACGCCGGCCGGGAGGCTGGCGCGCCATTCAAACCGGCCATACTCGGCGCTGTAAAGACCCTCGGTCTTCATGCGAGCGGAAGTGTACTGGCAGCCGTTGGTGGATTGTTGCAAAGCGACGATATGGAGGAAACCATTGGAGACGTATGCGTTCTGGGCAGAGCTGGTGTAATACTCCAGTTCGTTGTTGCCCCAGCCGTTGTTGTTGCCGGTCTCGAACGTCCAGGTGTTCGGATTTATCGAAGTGCCGTTGAATTCGTCGCTCCAGATGATGTTCCAATTGCCTTGCGGTCCTCCCACCGTCCGCGCCAGGGTCAAATCATCGAAATAGACCGAACCGGCGCTGTTGGAAGCATCACCTTGGAAGGTGACTTGATAACGGACAAAACTGGTGCCGACGGGAGCCACGAGTGCGGCGGTCTGATTGGTAACGGTGGCGGTGTTCGGGTCGTATTGATTGGTGACGGGCAAGTCCCGCCAGGCGCTTTTCGGAAAGGTTCCGGCGGCGATGGCATTGGTGGTAATGGGCGCGGAGCGGTAGAGCGCGAGAATATTGGCGTCTGCATCCCGGAAGGTAACCTCGATCCAGGCGGCGTTTTGGCCGGCCAGCGTGTCCGAGGCCAAAGTATAAGCCCAGCCGTCCGCGGCATAGACGGCGCCGGGGCCGGAAAGGTTATCCTGATAAACGCCGCTGTAATTAACGGCGCCAATGAATTCCTGATACACTTTGAGGTAATTGGTTCCACTATGGGCGATGGCGGCTGAAGTTTCCGTATAAACATTAGCGCCGTAGGTATTCCATGCCAAAGGAGTTGGCCCCAATTCGAAGCCTGGATTGGTCAAAATATCATTCGCGTGGGCGGAAGCACAGAAGCAAAGGAACCCCGCCAAAAGCATGATCCTCCTTGCCGCCGATTCTTGTTCAAGCCACATTTCCCTCAAGATAACACATCTCGCGCGCGTTTCACGGCGGCCCGATGAAGCCTGATGTGCCAGTAAGGCCGGTGCTGCGGCTTTGGAGCCACCAGAGATCATTGGTGCTGCCGGTGGGAGGAAGCCTGGCAAAAGAGGGGTTGCCCGGCAGAATTGTCGGGGGCGCCCATTTTACCAGGACGGTGGGATCCGTCCATTTCTTAATTTGGGCATGGCCGTCAGCAAAACTTATCCCGGCGGCGTGGTTATGATACGACGCCGGGCAGTCAATCCATTCTGTGTAATCGTCCGGACCAGCATCACAAATAAACGATCCATCGTTAATACTGGTCGGATTTTCGTCCAGCAGAACCCACGTTTGGGAGGTGCCGAGCTGACGCAGATCGGATTCCTTGTAGTACGACACGACCACGGTCTCGCTGTCATAGGGTACAATTGGGCTTAACCAGGTATTCATCGAATAGCTGCGAACATGAGGAGCGACAAGTCCGAAGGACACTTCAGTAGCGCCATCCGCCGGGCATTTATAAACCAAAGGACTCTTGGTATAGGGATAGATCAGGCCCAACTGGATCCACTCATAGCCCACATTCGCCCCAGTCGCGCCGGAGGTGCTTAATTCCGATGCCAGATCTTGCCGGCCCGGGCACCATTGCGCGAGGGAACCGCCGGGCAGGGCATTGGGATCGTTTAGACCGGCAGGTTGGCTGGTTTCATCGCCGTTGGGCGCGAGGTAGCCTCGATAATCCCCTGAGTACATGATCCACGCCGTGGTCAATTGTTTGAGGTTGCTGAGGCACTGGGCGCCTTGCGCCTGCTGTTTGGCCCTGGCCAGCGCCGGCAGCAGCATCGCCGCCAGAATGGCGATGATGGCAATCACCACCAGCAATTCGATCAGTGTGAATCCGGCGGCAGCGCGGCTTTTACCTGGCCCCAAGTCCGCCCGCCAGAACCGGCTTCGCCTCCCTCGGCGGGAGGAGAAGGTGAGACTCGCATTAACGACTTTTGCTTTCATTTTCTCGGCTATGGCACTTTTCATACGACTAGGGGGGGCCTGAAAAAGCCGGAGTTGTGTAGAGGGCAGAACTCCGGTTGACCATCCAAAGGAGATCATTGCCGTTGATGGGAGGCGAACCGGCCCAAGTGGCACTGACGTTGAGGATCGCCCGATCCACCCATTTCTTGATTTGGGCATGGCCGTCGGTGAAACATATTCCGCAGGCGTTATTGTGGTAGGAGGCCGGACAATCGATCCATTTAAGAGGATTGGCCGAGGGATCTTCCACCAGAAAACCATCGTTGATGCTAAATGGGTTCTCATCCACCAAAAGCCAGGTGTTGACCGGTCCGGGAACGGTCAGGTCGGTTTCTTTCAAAAAAAGGCGCACGGCTGCAAGATCCGCAGTGCCGCCCCAGCCCTGGCCGAATGGAAGTGGATTTAACCAGGCGTTCATGGACATGCTGCGAACATGAGGATAGAAACCTCCGAACGAGGTCAAGCCACCCTGATCGGCAGGACATTTATAGACTGCGGGATTCTTGACATAAGGGTAGATCAAGCCCTCCTCAATCCACTCGATACCAATGTTGATGCCAGTGGCGCTTGCCGGACTTAGATCTGAGGCAACATCCTGGCGGCCTGGGCACCATTGAGGATAAACATCGGGATCGTTGGGACCGTTCGGTTGAAAGGCTTCGCCGCCGTTAGGGACGAACGCGCCGCGATTATCGCCGTTGTACATGGCCCAACCAAGCGACAATTGTTTGAGGTTGCTCATGCATTGGGTGCCTTGAGCCTGCTGTTTGGTCTTGGTCAGCGCCGGCAAGAGCATCGCCGCCAGGATGGCGATGATGGCGATTACCACCAGCAATTCGATCAGCGTGAACCCGATGGAAGCAGCGCAGCGTCTTAGCCTGCGCTCCGATCGGGCCTGGCCTCTAACAACATTTGTTTTCATTTTCCGGGCCGGCGCCACCTGCAATTGCAGACGGACCGGCCACGCTCCTTTACTGAACTCCGATGGTATAAAACCCTTGCGTGCCGCTCAATGCCTCCGTCACATTCGTGGTCGAGCCGTTGCCCGTAATCGGAGATCCTACTGGTGTCCAAGTAGGCGATGTCAAATCGCTCTTATATACGACAGTATAAGTTTGCCCGACTTGCGTGGCGAACGAGAGATTGAGCTGGCCGCTGACCAGCGTGGGAGTCAACTTCAATTGCAGCGGCGCCGGGACGAGCATGAAGAAACCCGCGTTGAGGTTGTTTCCACTCGTCAACGTAAGCGTGGCCAAGCCCCCCAAGGGGACGACAACCTTGTTGCCGTTGGTGTCGAGGAGTGGAATCCAGTGGTAGGCTTCCCAGCCCGCCGCATTGGGATCGGAGAACGTGCCCAATACATTGCTGGTTTGAGTCGCGGTGCCATAGCCGCTGGTCACCATGCTGAGCAATGTCCCGCTGAATGGACCAGCGCCGCCAGCCAGCCTGGCCCAGACGTTGTAGTTGTTGGTCGGGTAATGGCGCGTATAATTGAGCCAATTACCAGCGTCGAAATATCCAATTTGGAATGGGCCGATATTCGGATCATTGAACTGTTTTTGCGCGGCAACGAACTGGGGACGCACATAGTCGCCCGATGGCTCAGTGCCCACGCCGTCGTTCCGGTAAAAGTTGTTGGCAATCGGCTGGCTATCGCCCCAACCGATGTCCACTCCCTGCAGAGCTATAGCCACGCCGACTAGGTCCTCGGGGTAGGCAAAGTAACTGTTCGTGGCTAATTCTCCTTTTTGAGGCGTTGTGATATCACATGAGGGCACAGGATTATCAATGAACAGGCCGCCAGTGACTCCGTTCGTGCTGAAGTCATAGTCAACGGGTTCCCATTGATAATTAGTGACATTGAAGGTGTCAAAATCGATGGTGAAGGTCGAAGACAGCCCGGCCGTGTTCGTGACGTTGAGGACGGCGACATAAATCGCATTGGCTTGGATAGGATAACTGCCGGTCCAACTGCTTCCCGACGCTGTGAGGCTGAATTTTGGATTGGATGTGACATCAACGCCGTTTAAAACCAAATCAATACCGCTGCTGACAATATTGGAGCCATTAGCGGGTCCGACGGTGAAGGTGAGGTTGGTGGCGAATTCAAAAATGTGAACTCCATCGGGATAGGCGTACTGCAAAGCGGGCGTCAAGATGGGCACCGCCGGCACCAGCATGTAGAAGTCTATATTCGGATTGCCTACGACCGTACTGCGAAATGTCTCCGGGCCGCTCAAAGTGACGGAGACAAGGTTGCCAAATTGGTCCAACATGGGCACGTAATCAAATCCATTCCAGTTGTTGTCCGTGAAGCTAAAGGTGCCGAGTTGGGACACCGTTTGATTGTCAGTCCCCTGGCCGCCCGTAACCTGGGCGAAACTCGAAGCGGCCCCTCCTCCATCCGTAGCCAAACGAGCCCAAATGGCATAGGTGCCGGTGGGCGCTGAATTCGTATCAGCGGAGCCGAATGTCCTGGTATAATCCAGCCAATCGCCCACACCATTGTAGCCGACTTCTATTGGCACGTCCACAGTGTCGCCATTGGCGGCGGCGGTGACATACTTTTGTTCCGTTCCGTTGACGGGAGCGGCATAACCACATATGATAACGTCGTCGCTGCGGTAATAACTGCCGTCGGCAGCCTGGCTCCCGTTCGCGGGGTTTTTCTGATAATCAACTTCCGACACGCCGAGTGGAGCATAGGCGTAAAGGGCCAATCCTCCATCGGGAGGAGTGTTCGTGAACCCGCCGCCGCTATAGTTAAAATCCTCGGCTTCGATAACCAGAGTAGGTGCCAACGTGTCGAAACTCGCGGTGGTCGAAGCGAGATTGCCATTATTATCGGCGGCAATAAGTTTTACAGTGTAAATCAGATTCGAACTTAACGTGTAGTTGATGTTTGCCGTCGCTGTGCCAAGCCCTGTGACCACGGGCGAGGCAAGATTATTGGTCACAGTCGTGGCCGTCCCGCCAAGGGTGGATGTCGTGAGAATCATAGCCACGTTCGTAATCGTGGCGCCGCCATTGCCGGACGCTGTAGATGTCAAACTCAGGTTGGTGCAGAGAATAATGTTATTGTTGCTGATTGAACTGATGGACGGAGGCATCGGGCCGCTAATAAAGTTCAACTCGCAATCATCCAAATAAATGGAACCGCCAGCGTAGTTGACATTGTTAAAAATGGCCCACCACGTCACGCTGGCGGCGCCGGCTGGAGCGGTCATGACCCCGGTAGGCCCGGTATTGCCGATAACCACGCCTGTATTGGCGCCGGCGGTGACCTGCATTTCATTGGTCACCTCCAGATATGTCCAAGTGTCCAGCGGAAACGCATTTGGCCCGGTGCAACTCTCATTGGTGATGATGACCGATTCGTAGGCGGCCAGCAGCACACTGGAAGCGTTGTAAAAATCGACCTCGTAATGAAAGTTATTGGCGCCCGCGATCAGATCTTCGTGCGAAGCATAAGTCCACGCACCCGCCGACCACGTCGAACTCGGCGTCGCCCCAACTGTCTGGCTCCACGAACTAACATTGAAAGCAGCGTTGAAATTACCATAGATATTGCCGACGTTTGTGCCGCTGTAGCTGCTGACAAGTTCTGCCGGGTCATCTGGAGGACATTCGCCCGCGTTGTAATACGTGGCCGTGCCAACGGTGATTATCGGAGTGTCGCCAACGACCGTCCAACCTACCTTAGATGGAGTTAACTCAAAACCAGGATTGACCAGTTCCTGGGTCTGCGCCCGGCCCTGATCGGGTAGAAGAAAGCCGAGCACGACGACGAAGGCCGCCCGGCACAAAAGTTTGGTCCAATTCATATTGGCCTCAAATAGACAGGCAATGGACTGACGAGAGTTGGAGCTTTTCATATTTCTAATGGGTTGAATTTTGATTCATGGCATGGCTCGGCACGGCATTTGCCGACAACGCGATCTCATTTTTAGGCTTTGATTCCGTGCCAATCATGTTTCATTCTGTGCTGATGCTGGCCATTAAACGAAAATTCTCAACGCGCGTCATCCCTCTTTCGAGGGATGCGATGGCAAAGACGAAACCGCGACACTGCTGAATGATCACTTCCACCGCCAAAGCGGCGCGGCGCCGCTGGCTTTTTCGCTTGGCGGCCATCCTCCTGGTGCCTGTGCTGGCGCTCGCGGCGCTGGAAGGGGCCTTGAGGCTGGCGGGCTACGGGTATGACACCGCCTTTTTCGCCAAAGCGCGCGTCGGCGGCAAAGAATTCCTCGTCAATAACGATAGTTTTGTTCTCCGCTTCTTTCCGCCGGAAAAAGTCCGGCGCCCCAGGCCGATCATGATGGAGTCCGACAAAGCGGCCAACGATTACCGGATTTTTGTCATGGGCGAATCGGCGGCCGTGGGGGACCCGGACCCCGCCTATGGCGCGCCGCGCTATCTCCAGGTTCTGTTGCGCGACCGTTTTCCGACGCTCCATTTCGAGGTCGTCAACGTCGCCATCACGGCCATCAATTCCCACGCTATTCTGCCCATCGCCCGCGAATGCGCCCGCCGGCAGGGCGACCTTTGGATTCTCTACATGGGCAACAATGAAATGGTCGGCCCCTTTGGCGCGGCCAGTGTTTTTGGATCGCAGGCGCCGCCCTGGCCCTTCGTTCGCCTGAGCCTGGAGCTGCAACGGACCTGCCTTGGACAAGGGTTGATGGCGCTTGCTCGCCGCTTTCAAGAAAAGAAGCCGTCCACCGGTAGCTGGGGCGGCTTGGAAATGTTCCTCGAAAACCGTGTCCGGCCCGACGATCCCCGCAAGGAAATCGTGTATCGGAACTTTAAGCGCAACCTGGACGACATTCTCCGCGCCGGACTGGATTCGGGCGCCAAGATCATTCTCAATACCGTGGCGGTCAACCTTCGGGATTGCCCGCCGTTGGCTTCGGTTTCAGCCACGAATTTGAGCAATGCGCAAAAGACCCAAGACGACCAATTTTACGCGGATGGACGCAAGTCCGAACAAGCGGGCCAATTCGCCCAAGCCGCGCAATTCTTGGCGCAGTCCGCAAAAATCGATCCTGACCGGGCCGACGCGCACTACCACTGGGCGGAGAGCCTCCTGCGCATGACGAATTTGGCGAAGGCCCGGCAGCACTTTGCCTTGGCGCGCGATTGCGATGCTCTGCCCGCTCGCACTGACTCGCGCATCAATAATATAATCCGCGAGGCCGCGCGGGAAATGGCCGCGCCCGGACTGGTCTTCTTCGATGCCTCCGCGGTTTTAGCGAGCAACAGCCTGGGCGGCGTCTGTGGCGACGAGACCTTTTACGAACACGTCCATTTTAATTTCGACGGCAATTATCGGTTGGCGCGAGCCTGGGCGGCACAGGTCGAAGAACTTCTGCCATCCAACGTCCGCCAACGCGCGGCCCCGTTCTGGCTTTCACAGGAAATCTGCGAGCGCCGGCTCGGTTTGACCGATTGGAACCGCCGCAACGATCTGGCTGAAATCCTCCGGCGCAGGCAGCGTCCGCCATTGAACCAACAGGACAATAACGCCCAACAATCGCAAATGTTGCGAGAGGAAATCAACCGTCTGAGCCGGCAGATGGATGCGGGCGATGCCGCTGCCGCCCGTGCGATTTATCTCGACGCCATCGCGCGCGCCCCGGAGGACTTCGACCTGTATTCCAATTTCGCGGATTTTCTGGAATCCGTGGGCGCGTTCCAGGAAGCCCTGGCGCAATGGCAGACAATGCAAAGGTTGATGCCGCCTTATTACCTGGCGTATTTCCAGGAAGGCCGGTTGCTGGAACGCCAAGGCAGGCTGGCGGAGGCGCACTCCTCCTTTGTTCAAGCGCTGGCGTTGCGCCCCGGCATGTCCGCCGCCTGGTACGAATTAAGCAATATTGACGCCAGCCAGGGCCAATTCGATTCGGCGCTGAAAGAGGTTGACCGCGCGTCGCGCCTGGAGCCTGCCCAAGGGGTCTTCCATGCCTGTGCGGGCAAGTTGCTTTCAAAAATGAATCGTCACCAGGATGCCATCGCGCGTTATCGCCAGGCCATTGAAGTCCAGCCGGATTATTTGGACGGGCATATTTCGTTGGGGGCAGAATTGGCTGCCGATGGAAAAACCGCCGACGCGAAGAATGAATTCATCGCCGTTTTGCGCCTGGACCCCGCCAATAAAACCGCCCTCGCCTGTCTGAGCCGAATGGATGGCAAATGAGCGCCACGACCCTCATCCCTCTTTCGAGGGATGCGTTATGGTTGCCCTTGGAATAGGCTCGACTTTGGTATCTGGAGATCCGACACTCTGAAATTAAACTCCAAGAAAAACAAAATGAGTTCGGGTCATAAGCTTCGGACGGCGGCTGGGATCAGCCTGGTCTTGGCGTTGGTCAGGTTGGCTCAAGGCGTCTCCGCCGGTGAAACCAACGAGCTTTTGACCAATGCGGCCGATGTCATTTCTCTCCCCGTTGAGCGCGCCGCTCTCCAGATCAAAGTCCTTGTAACCGGGATTGTGACCGCCAAGGATCAAACCTTGGGCGGGTGCTTCTTCATCCAGGATGCCACTTGCGGCGTCTATGTGGATAACCGCAATGGGCCCGCGCCCGAACCTGGCGATGTCGTCCGCGTTTCCGGGGTCACGGAAAAGGGCGCCTTCGCTCCAGTGATAACCGGACCCACTTTTCAAAAAATCGGGACCGCCCCGTTGCCGCCGGCCCGGACCGTCTCCATAGAGCGCTTCATGGCGGGTGCGGAGGACAGTCAGCGGGTGGAGATTTCCGGCATCGTGCGCGCGGCGCAAGTCACCAACACGACATCGAATCTGGACCTTGAAATAGCCTCGGGAGCTTATCGCTTTCATGCGTTTCCCAAGATGCCTCCTGGGATTGATCCCCAAAGCCTGGTGGGAGCCAGGGTGCGGCTCAGAGGAACCTCGGGCGCCTTCTTCAACCAGGGGCAGAGACGCTTAACGGCCCTGAAACTGTTCATGACTTCACTGCCGGAGGATTTTGTGGTGGAAGAAACAGAGTCCATTGATCCCTTCACCGAACCTTTGCTGGCTCTCAATAATCTCGCGCAATATCGGAAAGACAAGAGGCCGGGCCAACGCATCCATGTCAAAGGCACGATTACCTATCAAAGACCGGGCCAGGAATTATTCCTCCAGGATAATTCCGGCGGCCTGCGCGTGGAAACACGCCAAATTGAGTCCGTGTCGGTGGGCGACGTGATTGAGGTGGCCGGCTTTGCGGATATTGAGAACTTTCTGCCCGTGCTGCAGGATGCCGTTTTCCGGAAAACATCCGAACCCAGGGCGCCCCTGACGCCCAAGGCCGTCACGTTGCAAGAGGTGCAAGACGGTTTGTGCCACGCGGATTTGGTCACTTTACAAGGCAAGTTGCTGGATGGCTTCGTAAGGAGGGACCACCAGCCGACGAGTGGAAAAATAAGGCTGAGAACAGTCTTGATGATGCAAAGCGAGAGCCTCACGTTCACCGCCGAGACCGAAGCGCCGGAGGCCATGTCGGACTTTGCCAACCTGCGCTTTGGCAGCACGATTGAAGTCAGCGGGGTTTGCTTCACCGAAAGCGGAGAGGACGGGAAAGCCAGATCGTTTCAAATTCTTATGCCCAATGGGAAGAGTGTCCAAATCCTGGCCCAGCCCAGTTGGCTGACCCCGCACCGGCTCCTGACTGGTTTGGGCATCCTGCTGGCCGTTTCCATTGTGGCCGTAGGTTGGACGGTCATGGTCTCGAAAAAGAACGCGACGTTAAAGGATTTGGTCCTCGAA
>Ga0302324_100014836_pt1 | contig 15671 bp, 12 predicted proteins | sample Palsa_T0_1_FD_201949 | JGI IMG/M metagenome (GOLD analysis project Ga0302324, IMG submission 201949) | Peat permafrost microbial communities from Stordalen Mire near Abisko, Sweden - Palsa_T0_1 | ecosystem: Environmental > Terrestrial > Soil > Palsa > Peat permafrost | place: Sweden: Abisko...
CGTCTGCCGCCGTTTGCCCCGTGAGCCCGAGACGCTCGATGTACGCGGCGGTTCGCGAAGGGCCGACGTTGAGCCGCCGTCGTCGCGCGACGTTCTCCAGCGCTTCGGCGAAGCTCGCGGCGCTTGGATAACGCTGCGCGGGATCCTTCGCCAGCGCGCGAAACAGCACGGTTCGCACGTCATCGGGTACGCGCCCCGCGTTGCGGTCGATGGCGCTGACGTCGGCATCCCGGATGCGAAGAAGAACGTCGAGCTCCCGACCCCCCGAAAAGAGCGGCCGGACGGTGATCATCTCGGCGAGCACGATTCCGAGCGTGAAGAGATCGCTGCGCGCGTCGAGCTCCCGCCCGACGACCTGCTCGGGGGACATGTACCCGAGCTTGCCTTTGAGCTGGCCAGCGTCCGTTCGCCGCTCGAACTCGGCGGCGCGCGCGATGCCGAAGTCGGTGAGCTTCACCGCGCCCGACCGGTCGATGAGCACGTTGCCGGGCGACACGTCACGGTGCACGAGCTTGAGCGGTTTGCCGTGCTCGTCACACGCGGCGTGGGCGTAGTCGAGCCCACGGAGGACGCTGAGCGCGATGTGAATGGAGACCTCGAGTGGAATGTCTTCGCTGCGTGCCGCTGCGGCGCGTATCAATCGCGCGCCCGTCGTCCCGTCGACGTACTCCATGGCCATGTAGAGCTCGCCGCCCTCTTCGCCGAAGTCGAAGACGGACACGATGTTCGGGTGCGCCAGCCTCGCGGTCATGCGCGCTTCGTCGACGAACATCGCGACGAACTCGGGATCGCCCGCAAGCTGCGGAAGAATGCGCTTCACGGCGACCTGCTTCGCAAAGCCGTGCGGCCCCTCGCGCCGTGCGAGGTACACCTCCGCCATCCCGCCAGTGGCAAGCCGTTCGACGAGCTCGTACGGCCCGAGACGCGTGGGAGTGCCGCTCAATGTTGCATGCTCCGCGGCTCGAGCCGCGCTGTACGCTCGATCGTATCACCGCTTCGATGTAGTTTGCGTCGCGATGGGGACCGGCAAGAGCCCGAAGGGCAGCACGAAGCTCGAGCCCCGCGCCGAGCGGTCTCCCGCGCCGAGCCGCGACGCGCGCGTCGTGGCGGTGACGGGAACGTCGTCGTTCATCGGGCAGAACCTGCTCGGGCTCCTCGACGAGGATCCGTCGATCGACCGCGTCGTCGCGATCGACGTGAAAGCGCCTGGCGCGGGCAAGAAGACACGCTTCTACGAGGTGGACCTGACGCAGCCTGCCGCCGAAGCGCGGCTCGCGGAGATCCTCGCAGCTGAGCACGCCCGCACGATCGTTCACCTCGCGTTCCATTCGTCGCCTTCCCATGCGACCGCGTACGCGCACGAGCTCGAGAGCGTCGGGACGATGCACCTGCTCGTCGCGGCTCGTCAGGCGCGCGTGCGCAAGCTCGTGATGGGCTCGCTCACGCTCCTTTACGGCGCGCACCCGTCGAACCCGAACTTCATCGCGGAGCATCACCCCCTGCGCGCTCCCAAGCACGAGCCGTTCTTCGCCGACAAGATCGAGGCCGAGGCCGAGCTCGGACGCTTCGCCGAACGAAGCGAGGCGATCGTGACCGTGCTGCGAACCGCGCCCATCCTCGGGCCGACGGTGAAGAGCTTTCTGACGCGCTACCTCTCGCGCCGCGTGATGATGACGATGATGGGCTTCGATCCGCTGCTTCAGTTCGTCCACGAGATCGACGCGATCGCGGCGTTCAAGCTCGCGGTCGACCGGGACGTCCCGGGAACGTTCAACGTCTGCGGCGACGGCGTGCTGCCTCTCTCTACCGTGGCGAAGCTCGCGGGCCGCGTCGCGTTTCCCATACCCCATCCGATCGCCGAGCCCATCACCAGCTTGGCTTGGATGGCCCAGCTCGCGCCCGTTCCCTCGACGTTCCTTCCTTATCTACGCTTCCTGTGTGTCGCAGATGGTGCCCGCGCGCGCGACGTGATGGGCTTTCGGGCGGCGCACACGACACGCGAGGCCCTCACGGACTTCGTCGGCGCGCAGCGACTGCGAGACGTCAAGCTCCTCCAGGAGACATGATGGAAGACAAGCGGAAGCCCAAGAGAACCAAAGCGACCGCGAAGCCGCGGAAGAAGCGCGCACCCCGAGTCGTCAAACAAGAGGCCGACGTCGCGACCGAGCTTCGCGAGCTCGAGCATCGTCTCGACGCGCTCATCGAGTCCACACCCGCGTCACACGCCGTGCTTCCCGAGCCCGAGCTCTCGCCCTCGGCGCAGGCGTCCCCACCCCCGACCGCGGATCCGCCGACCGTCTTCGATACCGCGCGCGAGCTCTTATCGACCGACTTCTACCTGCGTCGCTGGGGCCAAGCGGCGATGCGCAACCGCAGCGAGGAGGTCGACGACTTCGGCTACGACCCGACGTACGACGCGCGCGCGCGTCCTCTCTTCGACTTCCTCTACACGCGCTACTTCCGCGTCGAGTGCCGGGGCGTCTCGAACATCCCGAACGAGGGACGCTGCATGCTCGTGGCGAACCACTCGGGCACCATCCCGTTCGACGGCCCCATGCTCAAGACCGCCGTGAAGCGCGAGCACCCCGGCAAGCGCGACGTCCGCTGGCTCGCCGAAGACTTCGTCTTCCATTTCCCGTTCGTCGGATCGTTCGAGAGTCGCATCGGTGCGGTGCGCGCGTGCCAGGAGAACGCCGAGCGCCTCCTTCGCCAGGAGACGCTCCTCGCGGTCTTTCCCGAGGGCATCAAAGGCATCGGCAAGCTCTACAAGGAGCGTTACAAACTGCAGCGCTTCGGGCGCGGCGGATTCGTGCGACTCGCGCTTCGGACTCGAACGCCGATCGTTCCCGTCGCCATCGTCGGCGCCGAGGAGACGAACCCCATGCTCCTTCGTCTCGAGGCCATCGCGAAGCCGCTCGGCCTTCCGTACGTCCCGATCACGCCGACCTTTCCGCTCCTCGGTCCGCTCGGCCTCGTCCCTGCCCCGACGAAGTGGAAGATCACGTTCGGCGAGCCCATCTTCATGCACGACGGCGCAGAGAGCGAGACCGACGAGCTCCTCGTCGCGCGCTTGTCCGAGCGCGTTCGGTCAGCCATTCAAGAGCTGCTCGACACCTCCGTGCGCGAGCGAAAGAGCGTCATCTTTGGTTGAGGGCGTCCACGGTGTGCTCGTCATCGACAAGCCACCTGCGATGACGAGCCACGACGTGATCGCCCGCGTGAGACGCGTGCTCGGAACGCGGCAAGCGGGCCACGCTGGCACGCTCGATCCGATGGCGACCGGTGTGCTCGTCGCACTGCTCGGTGAAGCTACGAAGCTTGCTCCCTACCTCACGGCCGCAGACAAGGAGTATGAGGCGACGGTCCTGCTCGGCAAAGAGACCGATACGCTCGACGCCGAAGGCCGCGTGATCCGCGAGTGTCCGGTTCCAAGCGCATGGCACACGACGCTAGAGGAAGCGCTCGCGGATGAGCGCGCACGCATGCTTCAAGACCCACCCATCTTCTCCGCGATTCATTCGAGTGGTGAGCGAGCCCACGAACGCGCGCGCCGGGGCGAGTCCCCCACACTCGCACCGCGGCCCGTTCGCGTGTCGAGCCTGATTGCCTTCGCGACGTCGGAGCGCGAGGTGCAGCTGCGGCTCGTCGTCTCGAAGGGCTACTACGTTCGTGCGCTCGCGCGGGATCTGTCGGTCCGTCTCGGCACGGTCGGTCACCTCGTTGCGCTTCGGCGTCTTCGTGCAGGCTCGTTCACGCTCGCGGACGCGACCACGCTCGCGGCGCTCGATGCCACCACGCCGCGCCTTCCCCTCGCGGTCGCCGCAGCCCGCGCTCTCCCAACGGCCACGCTGACGGAGGGGGGCGTAGCGCATGCTCGCGCCGGGAGGCGCGTACCCCTCGCCGACCTCTCGACGCATGCTCCTGGCGACCACGCTTGGCTCACGGAAGACGGCTCGCTCGTCGCTGTCGGATCCATTCAAGACGACAGCGGCCGAGTCGTGCGTGGGTTTCAGTGAGGCTTTTGCTTGCCGCCATTCTTGGCGACCGCGAGAGCGTCTTGTGCCGTCTTCGCGTGGGGCCCGTTGGGCTCGAGCTTCAGATAGGCCTCGAGCTCTTTCGCAGCCTCGCGCCAGCTCTTCGCGTTCATGCGCCGCGTCGCGAGCCAGTAGTGCGCGAGACCGTACTGGGGCTCCTGCTGCACGGCAGCTTCGAGGTCCGCCGTCGCGCCGGCTTCGTCCTTGCCTGAAAGCTTACAGAGCGCGCGTTCCGTCCGGAACTGCGCGCCGTCCTTCGCCGCGATGGCCTTGTCGAATGTCGCGATGCAATCGGGGACCGCACGTAAGAGGAGCAGCTCGTGGCCGATGGACCCAAGCAGCTCCGCTTGCGCACCCGCTGCGTCCCGTGCGGCCTTGAGCTTCGCGATCGCTGCATCGGGCTGATTCCACGTCGCGAGCGTGTGACCGTACGTATAGAGAAGCATCGCGTCAGTGGGCGTGATCTTGAGCGCGTTGTCGAACGCGCGCGCGGCACCCTGTTGGTCGCCCTTGCCGGTGAGCGCGAGCGCGAGGTTTTCGTGCGTGGCGGCCACGTCTCCCCGACGCTGCACGGCAGCTTTCAGCACCGCGATGGCTTCGTCCCACTTCTGCGCCTCGACGTAGATCGCGCCGAGGTTCGCGGCGGCCTCCGCGAGATCGGGCTTGATGCTCAGCGCGGCCTTGTACTCTCGCTCCGCGCCAGTCTTGTCGTTCGCTTGCTCGAGCGTCACGCCGAGGTAGTGATGGGCATCGGCATCGCGGGCGTTCTTCGCGATCGCTGCTTCGAAGGCGCTCTTCGCAGTCGCCCAGTCGCCCGACTGAACTGCCGCGAGACCGCGCGCAGTGTCGGGGCTGGAGGGCTGCGCGACTTGCGCACTCGGGGGCGACGCTACCGTCGCGCTGGCCGTCGCCGTCGGTGTCTCGTTCGCCGCCGGCTTGTCGGGCCCACACGCGCACAGGGCGATGCAGAGAACGATGGCTTTTCGCATGCGGCAGCCTCTCCTAACGTGCCTTTTCAATCAAGCGTCGCCTGATGTCGTCGAGACGTGTCTTCCCTTCGACCTTACGACCGTCGAGCTCTTGGACATAGAACACGTCGGCGACCTTGGTCCCTTCCGTGTTGATCTTCGAGAAGGTGATGCCGAGCGAGGCCTCCTCGAGCGCGCGGGCCAGGCGAAAGAGCAGGCCTGGCTCGTCCTTCGCGATGACCTCGATGATGGTCGCGTGCGGGGACGTCCGCTCGTCGAAGACGACCCTCGTCCGTACGTCGGGGGTCTTTCGGGACGCCCACGGCGCCGTCTCACCTAGACGCTTGGCGAGTAGCTCGCTTGCCGAGACGCGATCTTCGCAGAGCTCGACGAGATCGTGTTCGACCGCACCGACCTTTCGCTCGACGGACTCAGGGCCCCCCAGGTCGCGCACGAAGAACACGTCGACCGCTTCACGCCCATCACGACCTCCGCGCGTGTGAACGTGCGCAGCGGACACCTCGAGACGAGACGCAGCGAGCGCCGCCGCGATGCGCGCAAGGAGCCCCGGTCGGTCACGCGCGACGACGCACACCTCCGAGTCCGCTCGTAGTGGGTGCGTCGGGCCCAATCCCACGGCGGCGACCCGCGACCCTCGCTCGCGCGCGACCCGCGCGTGCGTCGCGATCGACAACGGTGGTGTCGCGAGCAGATAGCGCATCGGCATCGATGCCACGAACGCCGCGCCGTCCGGACCGTGTCTCCGCACCTCTGCGCTGACCAGAGCGACGCGCTCGCCATCGATGTCGACTCGGCTCGCTGCGCTACCTTCAGCCAGTCTCGCATCCGCGCGCAAGAAGAGCTCCTCGAGCATGTGGGCCTTCCACGACGTCATCGCCGTGGGCGACGTGGTCGTGATGTCGGCGACGGTCAAGAGGTAGAGGTTGCGCAGCCCTTCACGACCACGCACGACGCGACACAGCTCGCCGACGGTCGCCGGATCGTCGAGATCGCGTCTCGTTGCGAGGTGGTACATCGTGAGGTGCTCGAGGACGAGGGCGCGCGCGTCGGCCGTCTCTTCCGCCGTGAAGCCGAGCCGCGGCAGGATCACGTCGCACATCTCCGCTCCGCTCAGCGAATGGTTCTTGCGTGGGCTCTGCCCGTGGCCCTTCCCGACGTCGTGGAGGAGCGTCGCCAAGAACAGCGGCCTCGGGCGAACAATCTCGGCGGCGAGACGCGACGCGAGCGGGTGCGCGCTGGCGAGCTCGCCCCTCGCGAGCTCGCGTAGGCAATCCACCGCGGCGACGCTGTGCACGTCGACCGTGAGCACGTGGTAGACGTCGTGATGAACACGCCCGGTCACCGGCAAGAACTCGGGGATCATCGCGAGGAGCACCCCCGTGTCGTGGAGCTCGCGTGCCACGGACCGCCCGAGGCCGGGTGCTTCACCGATGGCGCACAGGAGCGTGACGAAGAGGTCGGCTGCTTCACGGCTCGCAGAAAGAGCGTCCCGCGAGACCTCGTCTGCCATCGCGCGCGCGATCGCATCGCGTGACGTCTCGTCGATCGGCGCGTCGAGCCGCGTGCACGCCTCGTACACACGCAGCGCAATCGGTGGATCGCTCACCACGGCATCGAGATCGGCGATGGCGACGCTCCCTCCGTCGACGACGAGGCCTCGGCCGGCGTCTCGCGGGAGGCTCCTCGAGCGGAGCGTCTTGCGCGTCACGAGCGACGTCGCCCGATCGCTCACGCGTGAGATGGCGCGGGCGTGGATGTAGTGATCCTGCATGAAGCGTTCGGTGCCCTCATCGTTCGGGGCTTCCTTGCGGGTGACGTACCCGAGCGCACGCGCGAGCGTCTCTTGCGCATCGAACGTGAGACGATCCGAGCGGCGACCTGCGAGCGCGTGGAGCCTGTTTCGCACACGCCACGCGAACGCTTCCGCAGCGAACGCTGCGTCGAGGTCACGCTGATCGAGCGCCCCCTGCTCGACGAGGATCATCAGCGGATCATGCGGGCACGGGCCGCGAGACGCGAGCATCCACCTCGCCACTTCGAGATCCCGCAGGCCGCCCGCACCGAGCTTCACCTCGGGCTCGAGCCAGTAGACCGAATCGCCGTAGCGATCGTGACGCTTGCGTGTCGCCTCTGCCAGCGTGTGTGCGAAGCGCGCGGCGTTCTTGCCGGTGAGGCTCGCGCTGAACTTCTTTACCAAGTCGCGCACGTGCGTCGCATCTCCGGCGATGGGGCGCAGATCGAGCAGCGCGGTCGCCGTCGACACGTCGCTCTTCGCGAGCGCGAGGAGCTGGGAGGGAACTGCGAGCTGATGTCCGATGTCGAGCCCTGCGTCCCAGAGAGGATAGAGAAACGCGTCCGCGAGCGAGCGGCCGAGAGGCGAGCGCGCCACCACGAGCAGCCGCACGTCGACGTCGCTGTACACGCCCATCGCAGAACGCCCGTAGCTGCCTGCAGCAGCGAGGGCGAGCGGCGCGCGCTCCACGGGGACGCCGACGGAGACGCACGCCGCAGCGAAATGCGTGCGAAGCATCTCGTCGAGCAAACGGGCGTGAAGGCGCGCGAGCGCAATGCCGTCGCACCCACCCGCAAGCTCCGCCGTGAGCGCGTCTCGAATGCGCGCAACATCGGCCGACGGATCGTCTCTATGCGTTCCGCTTTGCTTTCGAGCCAAACTTCCTTACCCTCACCGCCGTTCGTTCCGGAAGGTTACGACAGGAGAAACGTGAATGCCGCTCGCGCGCGCGCGATGTAGCTTTTGCTCGCAGCCGCTCGCGGACGAGCCCCACATCCACGTACCGATGGCGTGCGCAGCGTGCGGGAATCAGACGTCGCTCGTCTTCGCGGCCGACGGTCAGCCCGTGGATTTCGACGCGGCCTTCCCCGCCCATCGCCTCCTCTCGTGGCTGTCAGCTGCGCGGCGCGCGATGGCGTCGGGCGCTCCGGGCATCGCGGTCGGGTGCTGCGGCCGGTGTAATATGCCGCTCGTCATTTCGTCGAAGCAGCCCGTCACGCTTCCCTGCCCGCACTGCAAGCAGGCCGTGCAAGGGCCCGCCGAGACGGTGCTCGTCGATCAATGGCCCGAGCCCTGGTCGAAGATCGACGTCGGCGGCATCTCACTCGAGTACCGCGTCGCGTGGGTGGATGATTCGACGGCGATCACCGCAGGCTGCGCGGGCTGCGGGGCACCTACGGCGGCGGACGACGCGTCGAATCAATGCACGCGGTGTGGATCCGTCACGTGGGTCGAGCGCGAGGTGGAGGACGAGCACACCCACACGGCGGTCAAAAGGCGCATGCAGCTCGGCGTGCGCGTCAACGGCATGCGGCAGGACCGCCCTTACAACGTGATCATCTCCATTCCGCAAGGCGAAGCCACACTGCGATCGGACAACGTGATGAGCAGCTCCGCGTCGTCGTCGAGCTCGCTCCTCGGCACCTTCGGCATCGGCTGCGCAGTCGCCTTGGCGCTCACGGTGCTCATGGGCATCGGCATCGCGATCCTCGTGCACTTCGCTAAGTAAGAACCAAGGCGCCGGTGCGGACGCGTGTCGTAACGGCATGAGAAAGCGCATCGTGGTGGCCCTCGCGGCCGCGTGTGTCCTCGTCAGCAACCTCGCCTTCGCCGACGGTACTGGGTACGTCGAGACCCAGACCGGCAAGGATCAAGACATCACCTTCAAGGACGACCCGCTCGCGGCGGGAGGATTCGGCCCGAAGGACATCCGCATCCTCGTGATGCCGAAGCCCCCGCGCATCATGCTGCTTCGCGCGCGCACGCAGTTCGTCACCGAGATGCTCAAGTCCGTCGAGGCGCTGTAGACCCGTTGCACTCGAAGCGCTCCGGTTGCAAGATGCGGCCGACGCGATGGAGGGGTATCCGACGATCGTCCGCACAGGCAGCCATGAGCTCGACGTGCAGACGGTCGAGCAGCACCGGCGCACCGCGGCGGCGCAGGGCATCGTCCTCTTCGTTCAACCTCTTCCGGGTGGCGGCTTTCAACTCACGGTGAGCGCACCGGCTGGGGGAGCCATCGGCGCGACGATGCCGTCGAACCAGGCCGGCTCGAGCCCGCAACGTGCAGCGAACGTGGCGATCGCCCCCGCAACACCCGATGATGCCTCTTTTGGTGATCCCGGCGGCACGCTCCCGTCGCGGTTCGCGAGCTTTCCGTACGCCCTCCCTGCAGCTGGCCCGCGCGTCGAGGTGGTCCTCAGGCCGGGTGAAGGCTACTGCGAAGCTTGCCGCCGCGTTGGTCCGGTTCGGCAAGCTCACTTCATGCAGAACATCGGCGCGATCGTGCTGCGCTTTCCGCGCACGATCTCCGGCCAGCTTTGCAAGTTCTGCATCGACAAGTACTTCTTCCGGTTCACCGCCGTGACGATGCTGCTCGGGTGGTGGGGAGTGATCTCCTTCTTCTATTCACTCGTCGCCATCCCCGCGAACGTGATCAGCTGGATGGGCTCGTTCGGCATGGTGACGCCGCAGCCCGACGTCGACAGCTTCCGTGAGAAGCGCACCCGTGCTTCCGTCGCCGTCGCACTTGGCGCCGTCGCCGCCGCGGTCGCTCTGCTAACGCTGGCGCTCGGTGCGCTCGCCGCGACGATTGGCGAGGACAAGGGCGTCGTCGCGCTCGCCGTCATGGGATCCATCGTTGGCCTGTTTGCCGCGGTGATTCTCTTCTTTGGGATCCGCGCGCGTGTCCGAGCGACGGGTGGCCTCCGTCGCCTCGGCGCCCGCTGAATCTCCCCGACCATGAAAGTTGGCGTGTACGTTCACTTCGATGTCACACTTTAGTGCCCTTCGGGCTGTCGTCCCGCCTACGGCGGGTCCTCAATCACCGAAATACCATGCGTCATCATCGATTTCGGCGCAATGGAGAATGTGACACGTGCGTGACAGGTAGATGGCAGCAGCTCAAATCATCAACGACGTAGCGATCGAACCTGCAGCAGCGCGGAACGGCCAAGAAGCCGTCGATTCTGCACCCGAAGTCGACCTTCGCCTCGCCATTCACGACACGAGCCGTCTCGAGTGGGCCGTCTCGGTGCCGCTCCCCAAGAAGGGCACCGTCGACTACGCGATCGAGGTCGACCTCGAGATCCCGACCCACGTTCTCGTCGGGCACTCTCCGTGGGATCAGCTGCAGGAGCTCGCGCGCCTCGATGGGCCGAATGACACCACACCATCGGTCTCTACGATCGATGGGGTACGTCGCTTTGCCGTCGCCGTCGCGGCGAAGATGGCACGCGCCCACGAGGGGTTCGGACGGCACGCTCGGCTCCTCTCGTCGCCCTTCGCGACCGACGACGTGCGCGATCACACCGAGGCGCTGGACGAGTGGCTGGCGAGCGCAGAGCAGTCGCTCCTCGATGCGCGCGGTCGCTTGCGAAGCGCTGACGCCACTCCCGATGTCACGCGTGAGGCCCTCCTCGCAGACGAGTACCTGAGCCACCGGCTGCTCGAGCTTCTCGCGGGCGCGGAGGCGACGCTCGCGACTCTCTACGACACCGCCATCAACAGCGTGGCCAATGATCCGGCATCGATGCGGCTGGCGTCGGCAGTACCCCTGATTGCAGGCGTCGGAGAGGCGCTCGCGGACGGGCTGACACGCGAGATGAACCATCGCGCCGAAGCCGGCTACCTCGAGGCCGACGCCGACGCGCCGCTCGCGCTCGAGCGTTACCTCGATCGCGCGAGCCGGCTGAAGAAGCACTTCCAGGAGGTGCTCTTCCTCGAGGCTGAGCGCTTCGCCGTCACCGACAAGCTCCATCACTGGGCAGCAGCAGGCGCAGCGGTGGTCGCCGGGACCTCGGCGTTTCTCATCCAGCTCTACATCGCGCGGGGTTCGGTATCGAGCCAGCTGAGCTCCGGCATCGTCGTCGCGTGCATCATCGCCGGGGCCAGCTACGCCTTGAGAGACCGCATGAAGGACATCGGGAAGGCGTGGTTCGCCCACAACCTGCATCGCTTCTACGCCGAGCGCGTCGCGCGATACCGCGCACCGGCGAAGACCTGCCCCTCGCGGGACGTCGTCGTGCGCGCGCGCGAGTCTTTCGTCGCCGACAAACAAGCGCGCCCCGATCCGCTCAACCCCGACAGCGGGGCGACGGTCTCGGTCACGACGCTGCGATACCGCCACCTCGGGTCGCTGGAGTCGTCACGCACGCTCGGCGTGGCGGGGATCTCTCGTGTGAAGCATGTCTTTCGTTACGACATCTCGCCCATCTTCGCGCGGCTCGACGACGCGACAAAGCCGGTCCCCACCTACGACACGAAGGCCCGGCGTGTTCGCTTTACGCAAGCCCCGCGCTGCTACCGCGTTCCCGTGCGCGTCGTCATCCGCTACGGGCGCCTCGCCTGCGTGGAGCAGAGCGGCGAGCTCATCGTCCACAAGCGCGGCCTCGATCGCATCGAGCTGAGCTAGTTACTTCGAAGTCGTGCGAAGGAGGGGACTTGAACCCCTACGCCTTGCGGCGCCAGAACCTGAATCTGGTGCGTCTGCCAATTCCGCCACCTTCGCTAAGGGAGCAACGCACCCCAAGCAGGAAGTCAGCTATCGAGGGAGCGCGCGTTCGTCAAGTCTCCATAACGACGAAAAGGCGGGTATGCTCCCGACACGATGAGGCGTGCGCTGCTCGTTTTTGCGCTCTCGTTCGCGCCGGCCTTGTGCGCCGGAAGCGCCCTCGCGCAGACGGACGACGAGAAGAACACGGCGCGCGACTTCGGCAAGCAAGGCCAGGACGCCCTCGACCACGGTGACGCAAAGACCGCCGAGGACCGCTTTCATCGCGCCGTTCAGATTTTCGACAACGCCAAGGCCCTCGTTCCGCCGACGCTTCTGCTCGGGTACGCGCGGGGCGCGGCCAAGAACAACCACTTCATCGCGGCGGAGGAGACCTACAATCGCATCATCCGTGCGGGTCTACCGCCCGGCGCGCCGCCGCCGTTCGTGAAGGCCCTCGAGGACGCGAAGCACGAGATCGACGCGGTGTCGCCGCACATCGCCCACGCCACCATCAGCGTCGGCGGGTGCGAGAACCTCAGCGTCACGCTCGATGGGGCAGCGCTTCCGAGCGTCGTCCTCGGCGCGAAGAAGCCCGTCGACCCGGGGACGCACGAAGTGAAGGCCAGCGCTCCAGGTTGCAAGGCGGCCACGGCGTCATTCACCGTGGGTGACGGCGCGGAGACGACGTCCACGCTCACGCTGGAAAAAGAACCCGACGCGCAGATCACGCAGCCGCCGCCGACGACGACGACACCGACCACGACGAACGTCGCGGTCACGACGACGCCAGGTGCCGACACGAGCTCGGGTGGAGGAAGCGGGCTCCGTACCGCAGGGTTCATCACGCTCGGCGTGGGCGGTGCGGCGCTCATCGTCGGCGCGATCACCGGCGGCATCGCCATCGGTCAGCACAGCACCCTCGCCAACCAATGCCCGGGCGGCAACTGCCCGGCAACGAGCGGCGCGAACGACAACAGCTCCCTCGACAGCTACCACACGACCGGGGCCATCTCGACGGTGGGCTTCATCGCCGGCGGCGTCATCGCCGTCGTCGGCCTCGTGATGGTGCTCGCGGCGCCGTCGTCGAAGGGTGCGCATGCGGCCTCGGCTGCCGCAAAGGTCTTCAAGCACGTGACGCCGTTTCTCGGTCCTGGAAGCCTCGGTGCCTTCGGCCGCTTCTGACTCCCACCTCGTCCTCGCCGACGGCACGGTGTTTCGTGGTCGCGCGTTCGGTGCGCGCGGGACGACCGTGGGCGAGGCCGTCTTCACGACGACGATGACCGGGTACCAAGAGGTGCTCACCGACCCGTCGTACTGCGGGCAGATCGTCGTGATGACCGCGCCCGAAATCGGCAACGTGGGCGTCAACGCGAGCGACACGGAGTCCGTCGACGGATCGGGCGCAGGCGGGAAGTCGAACGATCCCGGGCCGCGTCTCGCGGGCTTCGTCGTGCGGAGCGCGAGCCCGCTCGCGTCGAATTGGCGGTCCGAGCAGGAGCTCGAGCAGTATCTCGAGGGCCACGGGATCGTCGCCATTCGCGAGATCGACACGCGCAAGCTCACACGCCACCTTCGCGATCACGGCGCACAGAACGCCGCGGTCGGCACCGCCTCCCCTGACGAGCTCCTCAAGGCTGCCCGCGCCGCCCCCGACATGAACGGCCTCGACCTCGTCGAGCGCGTCACCCCAAAGGAGCGCTACGAGTTCACGGAGAGCCGCGGTGTATGGGGGACCACGAAGAAAGCGCGGGAAGGCCTCGCGCCTTCGGAGCGACGGGAAGAGCTCCACGTCGTCTGCATGGACTTCGGGATGAAGCGGAACATCCTTCGCTGCCTCGTCGACACGGGGTTCCGCGTGACCGTCGTGCCCGCAAGAACGAGCGCGCGCGACATTCTCGCGCTCTCCCCAGACGGCGTCTTTCTCTCCAATGGGCCGGGCGATCCGTCGGCCGTCGGTTACGCCGTCGAGACCGTGCGCGGTCTCCTCGGCAAGAAGCCGCTCTTCGGCATCTGCCTCGGTCATCAGCTCCTCGCGCTCGCCCTCGGCGGCAAGACCTACAAGCTCAAGTTCGGCCACCGCGGCGCCAACCAGCCGGTCAAGGATCTCGCGACCGGGCGCATCGAGATCACGACCCAGAACCACGGCTTCTGCGTCGACCTCGATTCCCTCCCGAAGTCGGTGCGTTCCACACATGTCCACCTGAACGACGGGACGAGCGAGGGCCTCGCCGCCCCTGATTTCCAGGCGTTCAGCGTGCAGTACCACCCGGAGGCGGCAGCCGGCCCCCACGATTCCCTCTACTTGTTCGAGCGCTTCCGCGAGAGCATCGAGCACGCAGTGGTCTGACCAGACCACGCCCTGTGCTGACCAGACCACGCCCTGTTCTGACCAGACCACGCCCTGTGCTGACCAGACCACGCCCTGTGCTGACCAGACCACGCCCTGTGCTGACCAGACCACGCCCTGTTCTGACCAGACCACGCCCTGTCCTGACCAGACCACGCCCTGTCCTGACCAGGCCACGCCCTGTTCTGACCAGACCACGCCGTGTTCTGACCAGACCACGCCGTGTTCTGACCAGACCACGTCCTGTGCGGGCTGGACAGGCATGTGGGCGTGGGTCTGCTATGTAAGGCCGGCTTGGACGCTCGGAAGATCCACTTCGTCAGCCTCGGGTGCCCGAAAAACCGGGTCGACAGCGAGGTCATGCTCGGCGTCGCCCAAAACGCCGGGTTCGTGGTCACGGACGAGGCGGCCGACGCCGAGGTCATCGTCGTCAACACGTGCGGCTTCGTGGGCGAGGCCAAGCGCGAGTCGATCGACACCATCTTCGAGCTCGCCGCCATGAAGGAGCACGGGGCGTGCGAGAAGCTCGTCGTCTCGGGGTGCCTCTCCCAGCGCTATCCGAACGAGATGGCGACGGAGATGCCCGAGGTCGACCACTTTCTCGGCTCGAGTGACATGCTCAAGCTCGGAGACGTCCTCTCCGGCAAGGCCGATCGCATGCTCGTCGGCAACCCCGCCGAGTGGGTGATCCGCGCCAGCGACCCTCGCGTCATCACCGGCCCACGCGCGAGCGCCTACGTGAAGATCGCCGAGGGGTGCAACCGCGAGTGCTCGTTCTGCGTGATCCCCCAGCTCCGCGGCAAGCAGCGATCACGCCGCGCCGACGACGTCGTGCGCGAGGTCGAAGCGCTCGTCTCCGAGGGCGTGCGCGAGGTGAACCTCGTCTCGCAGGACACCATCGCCTACGGGCAGGACCGCAAATACGAAGACGGCGAGCTCGCGGATCTCGCCCTGCGCATCGCCGACGTGAAGGGCCTTCGGTGGCTGCGCCTCTTCTATCTCTATCCGGAGAAGATCGACGAGCGCCTCATCGAGCTCCTCGCCCACCACCCCGTCGTCTTGCCGTACGTCGACATGCCGCTCCAGCACGCGGCCGACGCGATGCTCAAGCGCATGCGGCGCGGCTGCGGGAAAGACCGGCAAAAGCGCGTCGTCGCGCGCCTTCGTGAGGCCATCCCGAACCTCGTCTTTCGCACGGCGTTCATCGTCGGGCACCCCGGCGAGACGAACGAGGAGTTCGACGAGCTCTGCGACTTCGTCTCATGGGCGCGCTTCGAGCGGATGGGCGTCTTTCGCTACTCGGACGAAGAGACGAGCCACAGCCGCACGCTCGAGGGCAAAGTCCCCGCGCGCGTCATGGCGAGCCGCCACCGCAAGCTCATGACGCTGCAGCGCCGCATCGCCCGCGAGGCAAACCGCGCGCTCATCGGCCGCGAGCTCGACGTCCTCGTCGAAGGCAAGAGCGACGAGCACGATCTCGTGATGCAGGGCCGTCACGCAGGCCAAGCCCCCGAGATCGACGGCAGCGTCTACCTCTCCGGCCCGTCGCGGCCTCAGAGCGACCGAGAGGGTCTCGCATCCGCAGGCGAATTCCGCCGTGTCCGCATCACGCAAGCGAGCGACTACGATCTCGTAGGAGATCTGCTCGGCGGAGACACACAATCCTCCGCCACCAAGCGTGTCGCCCTCCGCGTCGTCACGGCGTGATTCGCGTTTAGTCGACTGAGAAGTCGATCGAGGGGCTCTGCTCGTCCCCGATCTGCTCGGAGATCTCGAGCACGTCGTTCTTCACGGC
>Ga0302324_100014839_pt1 | contig 15669 bp, 12 predicted proteins | sample Palsa_T0_1_FD_201949 | JGI IMG/M metagenome (GOLD analysis project Ga0302324, IMG submission 201949) | Peat permafrost microbial communities from Stordalen Mire near Abisko, Sweden - Palsa_T0_1 | ecosystem: Environmental > Terrestrial > Soil > Palsa > Peat permafrost | place: Sweden: Abisko...
CGCCGTCGAAGTAATCCGCCCAGGTCTGATGCAGGAAAGTCGGCACGTGCACGCCGTTCGTGACGAAGCCGACCGGGTTTTCCTCCGGTGGGATCTGCGGCCACTGATCGGCGCACAGCCGCGCCGAAACGCCGCCATGGATGCGGCTGACGCCGTTGACATGCCGGGTTCCGTTCAGCGCCAAGCGCGTCATATTGAAAAGACCCGGGAGCGAAGGCGCGTGCGCAAGCTCAAGAAAGCGCTCGATCGGCACGCCCAGCTCACGGATGAAATCGCCGAAATGGGCAATCAGGAGGTCATGGCCAAACACATCGTGTCCGGCCGCAACCGGCGTGTGCGTGGTGAAGACGCATCCCGCGGCCACCGCCTCGAGCGCTGTGTTGAAGGTGAGGCCGCGCGCCATGTGCTCGCGCAGAAGCTCAACGATCAGGAACGCCGCGTGTCCTTCGTTCAAGTGCCACACGGCAGGCGCCAGGCCCAGGGCACGCACGGCGCGCATGCCGCCGACGCCGAGCATGATTTCCTGGCGAATGCGTGTCGTCTCATCCCCGCCGTAAAGGCGATGCGTGATGTCGCGATCGACGGGGGCATTCTCGGGACAGTTGGTATCGAGGAGGTAGACGGCCACACGCCCGACTTCGGCCTTCCAGACGCGTGCCACCACATCGCGTCCGGTGATGCGCACGGTCACGGATGTCCAAAGCCCGTTCGGCTGGCGCAGCGGCTCGACCGGCAGATCGCGCGGGTCATGCTCGCGGTACTGCGCGCACTGCACGCCATCGTTGTCAACGCTTTGAGTAAAGAAGCCCTGGCCGTACAAGAGTCCGACCGCCACGAAATTCATGCGCTCGTCACTGGCGGCCTTGCAGTGATCGCCCGCCAGCACGCCCAGTCCGCCTGAGTAGATGGGAAAGCTCTCGTGAAAGCCGTACTCGGCGCAGAAATAGCCGATGAGCGGCGCGTCGGCGCGCGTCGGCGGCGCGCGCAGATAGGCATCGAAGATCTCGAGCACCTGCGCGTAGCGACCGAGGTACTGCGCGTCGCGCGCGCCGGCATCGAGCGCATCCTGACTCATGCAACGCAGCATGAGGCGCCCGTTTCCTCCGGCCTGCTTCCAAAGCTCGCGGTCGAGATCATCAAAAAGGGCGCGGGTCGGACGGTGCCAGCTGAAAAACAGATTGGCGGCGAGCTCCGGCAGCCTCGCGAGGGCGCGGGGGACGACGGGAGCGACTTCGAGCAATGGGTTTCGCATACCGGAGCGGACGTTAAAGGACGGCAAGTCTAGTTGCTGCTTATTACGTCTCACCAGCTGCACAATGTTAAAAAGGCTTTGGTGGCCTAGCTCGGACTCAAAGTGATAGTTGTTTTCTAGTACTAGTAACACTATAGTACTGACTAACGGATAGTAGACCGATGGAAGAAAGCCAGGTACGCAAGTTTCAGAAAGACCTTAACGGCGGTCTCGTGGCACTCGTCCTCCTGGCGGTGCTCGCCGCTACGCAGGAGGACCTTTATGGCTACGAAATCGCAAAACGGCTGCAAAAGGCCAACGAAGGCGAGGCTCTCTTTAAAGAGGGGACCGTGTATCCGGTGCTGCGGGCGCTGAGCGCCGCGGGACTTCTCACGAGCCGCATTGTTCCCTCGTACTCAGGCCCGCCGCGACGCTATTACCGCATTACTGACGAAGGCCGCACGACGCTCAACCAATACCGCGACGTGTGGCGCCAAACCCGAGACTTCGTCGATCGGTTCATTGACGCAGGAATCAACCTATGACCCCCGCCGCTCCGCGCTCCATTGACGCCTATCTGAAACAATTGCGGGCTGCGCTCGCGGACCAGGATCCGGCGCTGATTCAGGACGCCGCCTACGACGCCGAGGAGTATTTGCGCGCCGAGATTGCCGCGCACCCCGACAAATCCGAGGCCGACGTACTGGAGCTCATTGCGAGCACCTACGGCGCGCCGGATGAAGTGGCGGCGGCGTATCGTGATACCGAGGCCAAAGTCAAAGCCGCGCTGTACTCGCCACCGGCGCGCCCCACCGTGGCTGCCCCGAGCACGCTGCGACGCTTTTTTGGGGTGTACCTCGATCCGCGCGCCTATACATCCGTCTTCTTCATGCTGTTGTCGCTGGCGACCGGCATCGTGTACTTCGTGATCGCAGTCACCGGCATTTCCCTGTCGCTCGGTCTTGCGGTCCTCATTATCGGGATTCCGTTTTTCCTGGCATTCGTCGGGATGGTACGCGTGATCTCGCTCGGCGAAGGGCGCCTGATTGAGGCCATGACCGGAGAACGCATGCCCCGCCGGCCCGTGCATCCCGGTCCGAAGATGGGTCTCTGGGCCGGTAGCGTCGCGATGCTCAAGGACAGCCGCACTTGGACAACGCTTGCGTATTTCATCCTGATGCTGCCGCTCGGCATCGTGTATTTCGTCATCGCCGTCGTCGGCCTATCAGTGGGTATGTCCTGCATTCTCGCCCCGCTCGCTGAGATTCTGGACCAGGTCGGCCTCATCCATGCCATGTTGACCGTCGACCCCGCCTGGCTCGGGGCGACGCTGCCGTTAGGGGTCGTCGTCATTCTTGGCGTCGTGGTTCTGACCACCTTGATGCATGTCGCAAGGGGCATAGGCCGCATGCATGCGCGCATCGCGAAGCGTCTGCTCGTCACGCCGAGCTGAGAGCATTCGAGTCTCCAGGCCACCGCAATAGCCCGTCTGCACGCTCGAAGACTCTCCTCGCGAACTGACGCCGCGCGCATGCGCTCGCACCCAGCGCCGTGGCTGAAATTGCCGCTAGCTGATTTATAGTAATTTCCCGCCGAGAACGCGGGTATCACCAAGACCTCGCGAAGCCGGAACTCACGGGCTGGCGGCTATCTGCGGCGACACCGGCGATCCCAGGCGGCGCCGTGGCATCGCTGACCTGGGACGCGGTTACCGATCATCTGTTCGTACACGGTTCGATCACGAGCTTGTTCGACTCGAATTCGCCGCTTGACTTCAAGACGTAAGCCGAAGGCGCCTCCTGCCTAGATACCACGCAAAGACATCTGCACAGCGATAGGGAAATCTTTCATTTTCACGTCTGTAGCTAAAACACAACAATGCTTCGCCTAACTATTGCACTAGTTTTTCAATCTTTGGAATGCTACCGTCCGCGACATGACGAACTTCTGTGTGTGAACACCACAGCTGGCTTTCGGGATAATTCGAGTCCATGACGACCCCGGCTGGCAACAAAGCTCGCTGTCAACCAATAAATTTAGGGAGATCACAAATGAGAATTTTGCGAGGCGCCAACTCACCTGTGGCGAAGATGCCTATCCCACAACGTGTGACTCGCCGCATCGTCGCAGCCTCCGCCTTGGGAGGCGTACTGGCCTGTCTGTCCGCGAACGCACAGCAGGCACCCGCTGCTTCTGCCTCTGATACCGCGGAGCTGCAGGAAATCGTCGTCACAGGCTCCATGATCAAGCGGGTCAATGCCGAAACCGCGGAGGCCATCACGATCCTCAAGTCGGACGCCCTCAAGGACCAGGGTGTCGAGAACGTGGAGCAGGCGCTGGGCACACTGACCTCCGCCAACCCGTCACTCAACATCGCCTCGGCCGTAGGCACGTTTTCCGGCGGCGGTACTTACGCCAACTTGCGCGGCCTGGGCAATGGTCGCACCCTGGTGCTGCTTGATGGCGAGCGCCTCGCTCCCAATGCCTTCAGCGGCCTCGGGGTCGACCTGAGTGGTATTCCGTTCTCGGCCATCGACCAAGTCCAGGTGCTTCGCGAAGGCGCCTCGGCGCTGTACGGCTCGGACGCGATCGCGGGCGTGATCAACTTCATCACCAAGAAGAATTTCCAGGGAGCCGAAGCCCAGCTCAATTTCGACAAGCCGCAGGAAGCCGGCGGCGCCTCGGGCGTGGCAGATTTCACCTTCGGACACGGCGATCTGGCGAACGACGGCTATAACTTCATGATCACGGGAAGTTACAGCAAGCAACAGGAGCTCCAGGCGACCCAGCGGGGCTTTTCCGCCGAGGGTTTTAATCCTGCGCTGGGCGTCACCGCTACGAACTATCCGGGATCGTGGCCCGGGCAAATATTAGATGCCAACGGCAACATTTTTCAGTCGGGCTATCCGGCCTGCGTGGGCAATCCGCAACTGACCACGTATTTCGGCGACTGCTCATACCGGTATTCCGCCGCGACGGATCTGCTCCCGGAGTCTCATGAGATTTCCGGGATGACCTCCTTCACCAAGACGCTGCCGGCCAACAACCAGTTGCAGGTGCAGTACTTCTGGAGCCAATCCTCATTGGTCGGTTACGCCGGTCCCATGTTCTATTTCTTCCAGATGAACCCGGCGAGCCCCTACTTCCCGACGCCGGGGCAGCTGACATGCGGCAGGGGTCCGGCGAACTGCAGCGGCCCTCCGGATCTGACCGATCCCATTTTTGCGATCTGGAGCGACCCCCTCAACAACCGCTACTCCGGCAACGTCAACACCGCGCAGAGGGTTGTGGTGACGTTCTCGGGCCAAAACCTCGGTTGGGACTACTCTACGGACGTCAATTACAGCAAGAACACCAATGACGATCGCAACGTCGGGGGCTATCCCAATGAAGCCATTCTTGCGCCCGGCGGCGTCCTCAGCACTCTGATCAACCCCTTCGGTCCCCAGAGTGCGGCAGGGCAGGCTTTGATTAATTCGTCGTACATCAACGGCGTATACGAGGTCGGCGAGTACACCCGGTGGAGCTTCGACGGCAATGTCAGCCACCCGCTGGGCGATGTGTTCAATGCGGGCACGCCGGCGACCTTCGCGCTCGGCGCCACTATCAGCGGCGAACGCTACACGAACGCGACCACGCCCTATAACGACCTTGTGAGCGCGGCAACCGGACTGACGGACAGTTCAGTCGAAGGGACTCGCCAGATACAGGCGGCTTTCGTCGAGTTGGACGTGCCGATCAGCAAGGCCCTCGATCTCGATATATCGGATCGTCAGGACCGATACAGCGATTTCGGCACGACCAACAACGCGAAGTTGTCGGTGCGCTATCAGCCGGTAGATTTCCTGACCTTTAGGGGAAACGCTTCCACCGGCTTCCGGGCGCCTACGCTTAACAATCTGTACTCGCCGGCCTTTTTGGCAGCGTCGAGCAGCGGCACCATGGGGCAAGGGAACCCGTTCTGCCAGCCGGGCGCCTACACCGCGGAGTGGACTCCAGCTACTTGCCTGGCGCAGGGAATTGGGTTGTATGGCGGAAACAAGAACCTGACACCCGAAACATCGCAAAACTTTGATTTCGGATTCGTCATCGAGCCGATCCAGGATATGGGCATTACGCTGGACTATTACCGAGTGCTCCTGAAGAACGCCATCGGCGGCGTTCCCTCGAACGCCATTTACGGCAATCCCACCCTGTTCGCGAACTACATTACGCCGGCTACAGCCGGTACGTACGCTGGGACGCTGCCGCCGACGATCGCCGAGGCCAACGTTTGCCAACCGTACACGGCACCGACCTGCGGATATATCAATCTGCAGAATTCGAATACCGGTAGGATCACGACCGACGGCTTCGACCTAAGCGTCCAATACCAGCAGCGAACCCCGATCGGAACGTTTCGTGAGGATCTGGAAGGGACCGCGGTCACGAAGTTCCAGCAGCAGCAATACAACGGCGGCCCGCTCCTCAACCTGGTGGGCAATCTACAAATCCAGGGACTTAACCCGGCGTTCAGGTGGCAGCACAACGTGAGGGTCGACTGGACGAGTCCGGAAAAGATGTGGGGTGCCGGACTGAGCGACCGCTTCTACTCGGGGTACGTCGATGAGTTCCCCGATGGCAACGGCAACTTGCGGCATGTGGGCAGTTATTCGCTCGTCGATGGTTATGCGAGCGTCAAGCCGTTCAAACAGCTGACCGTGTTGTTTGGAATCAAAAATATCGCCAACACGGCTCCGCCGTTCACCAATGCATCGCAGAACAACTTTGCGTCGGGGTACAACGCGCTCATCGCGGATCCGTTGTTGCGCAACTACTACATTAATCTGAAGTACACCTTCCAATAGAATTCGACGCTCTATCTTCTGATTGATATCCAGCGGATCAACCTCCCGCCGATTGGCGCGGAGGTTGATCCGCTTCTTTTTTGGGTGCCGCCTTGGGGACCCGTACGCTCCTCGCCGTTAGTCAACGGCAAAGGCGGCTGATGTAGCATGGGTTATCGGAATCCGTCGGCAAGGGCATACCAGGATGCGCTTCGGAGCATCGGGATCTGATGCTAGGCACCCTCAAGCGGTCAAGCTTGCGGCGCCGACCTGCGCGATCACGGTCTTGCTTTGGATGGCGGCCAACAGCGTCTTACCCTCGGCCATCAGTAAGCCCAGGTCCTCCGATCGCTCAGTCGCCTTGGGCCTCGAGGGCGGCTACGTGCACAGATGGACGGATCGCAGGACGAACTTCGAGCTTATCATCGCTCGTTCAATCGCCCAGGATCGCGAGTCTGGGTATTTTGGTCGGCTGCATGGTTACGAGCGGGCGCCAAGACGGCGCCTGTTTGATGTCCTGAAAAGCCAAGCGCTGCAGGCAAACCAGGACGTGACGTTCCTCACCGACGGCGGCGAGGAGGTCCGCGCGCTGACCGAGTTCGTCACACCGGCGGGCGAGCACGTGCTCGACTGGTTTCACACCACGATGCGCGTAACGCTGCTCACGCAATTTATCGGTGGCGTCGCCCACCCGGATGAGACCGAGAGGGGCGAGCTGCTGAAATCCTTGCAAGGGATCAAGTGGCTGCTCGGGCGCGGCACCCTGCAGCGCGCACTCGAGGCAAGTCCAATCGCGCCCTGAGGCGCGGCGGTCGGCAGCACTATGCAAATATCACTGTCGGGTGTCGTGTTTCGACGTGCGTGCCTGTTCTTAGTGTTTGGCGAACTGCTGCTGATGTGTTCGCCACGCACCTACGGCGCCGCCGCTGCGCCCGAACCGCAAGAAGAGCTTTCGGAGATCGTGATTCAAGCCCGTGAACCACATTTTGTCGCACCTACTCTCCGCGATCGGATCGGTAGGATTTGGGCTCCAGTGTGGATCAATGGCAAAGGTCCGTTTCGCCTGGTGCTCGATACAGGCGCGAACCACTCCGGTATCACTGCTTACGTGGCCGAACTGCTTGGTATGTCGCTCGATCAGTCGCCGCCCGTCCTGCTGCGGGGAGTCACGGGAATCACGACAGTGCCGACCGTACGCGTCGACTCCTTTACAGTTGGGGATCTGACGCTGGGCCAAGTAATTCTTCCTGTAGTTAAAGATGCCATGGGCGGAGCTGAGGGCGTGCTCGCCACCGACGAATTCAAAGACAAGCGCATCGTGATTGATTTCATGCACGACCGGATTGACATTCGTCGCTCTCGTGGCGAGCGCTCGCGGGGTTTCGAAACCATCCCCTTGGAGCGTTCCGAGAATGGGCTGCTGATGTTTCACGCGTTTGCGGGCGGAGTGCGCGTCCAAGCGATCATCGATACCGGCGGACAGACAACGATCGGCAATCTAGCAATGCGCGATGCGTTAGTTCATCCCCATGCGCACGGTAGGCCGGATCAGATTTTCGACATCACGGCCGAAATGCAGACCGGTGAATCCTTCCGCAGCCCACCGATCGAGCTCGGCTCCATCAAAATTCTCGGGGCAGGAATCACCTACGGCGACATGCACATCTTTGAACACTGGGACCTGACCAAAGAGCCGACTCTGCTCATCGGTATGGATGTGCTCGGACTATTGGACACCTTCATCATCGATTACCGTCGCAATGAACTGCAATTGCGCATGCGTACTCATTCGCGAGACTGGAGTTTAATTCACTGTCACCCCGAACCGCGCCAGCCGACGTGTTGAGGGCCTGCAACGGCTCGAAGAAGAAGCCGCCGGCGGCTACAAACCGCGCGCGGATTCGCTGCCGGCTAGAAGTCCCGCGGCTTACGACAAATTGAGGCTACACTCGGCGACATGCGTGACGGCGCGTGGCGGAAATACCTGCCTGTCGGGTTGTGTCTGGTGGCGGCACCAATTGCGGAGGCTGCCGGACCCGAACCGCCGGCAACCCCGGCGGCAACGGCGTCGGTCGCGGGCTGCCTTCCAGCGGGCAACGGGTATCTGCGAGCGCGCATTCGCGGGGCCTTGAACCTCGACATCAATTGGAAGAATGCTGAGCTTGAGTGTGACGGCAGCGAACGTCCCGACGGCCATGGAATTCGGCTGAGTTTCGCTGGCCCGGTGCGATCGGGCGGCCGGCGCCTGCGCATGGTATTTGGCGTCGCGTCCGCAGCAGAAGGCGCATCCGGGCGGGCACTACCGACCAACGTCACGGTAATCTTCGAGGGCGAACAGCGCCTCTACAGCACGCGCGGCGACGACCGCTGTACGGTCGATGATCTGAGGCAGGAAAGGGTAGGGGCGCTGGGACTTACGATGCGCTCCTATCGCGTCATCGTGCGCGGCTTTTGTATTCTGCCGGCGACCGCGCTCGATCGAGATGAGCACATTTTCGTGACTCGTTTCGATTTTGCCGGCCGTGTCAACTTTGAAAACCCCACACCTCGAAAAGGCGGGGAGGATCCTAAATGAGCATTCGAGCGATTCTCTTCGGACTGTGCGCCGCGGTGCTGCTCTCGTTCGGCGTGATCTTGAGTTCGATGGCTCAAACGGGCCCACCGCTCGACCTTGCCACTTTTGCGCAAAGCTCGGTCAATATCGGCACGGGCGCTCGCCGGCAGCACTTCGACGTGTGGATCGCCGATACGCCGACGCGCCAAGCCCAGGGATTGATGTTTGTACGTGACTTGCCCGCCGACCGTGGAATGCTGTTTCCCGAGCCTGAGGCGCGGCCGACCGCCTTTTGGATGAAAAACACGTATATCGAACTCGACATGCTCTTCATCGGGCCCGACCACCATATCGCGAAAATCGCGGCACGAGCACCGCCGCTCTCGCTTGCCACCATTAGTTCCGATGGGCCTGTTATCGCCGTGCTCGAAATCAAGGGAGGAGAGGCGCAGCGCCGTGGCATCCGCATCGGCGAACCCGTGTCTTGGCCTTAAGCTTACACGCTTGATCTGCTCGCGAGTTTGGCGGCATCGGGCGTTAGCCTGGATGGATTCGACGGTTGCACCTTCAAATAGGCGTATCGCGCGAAGCTCGCGCGGCGCGTGGCCTTAGTCCGCGCGCTGCACGCGCAGCGCGTGCAGCGCGCCATTGTCTTCAACCTCGATGCTAAGCGCCATCGGCCGGCAGCACACCTGACAGTCCTCGATGTACTCCTGCGCGCCCGCACTCACCTCGACGCGCGCCTCGAAGCGCTCACCGCAGTACGGACAGCTGGCAGCGACGAACTGCTCGGCTGTAATTCCCGCGCGCTGCGTCGCAGGATCGTACACGGGCTCCAATCCGTACAGCTGGTCGATCTCACTCTCATCCGGGCTTGCGAGCCGGCGTGTCAGGAGTTCGAGCTCAGGATTCTTGCGACGGGCCATGGCCACTCATTTTATACTCTTGGTGAGTCCAGCGCCGGGACGGACCCAATTACTGAGGTAGTGCTGTGAATTCCGCTCGCCTGAGTCAAATGCTGCTTGCGTGGGCGCTCGTGTGCGCCGGCCTGAGCGCCTGCGGAGGAGTAAGCGGTCTCCATCCGGATGCGCCAGCGGGCGTGAATCTCGCCGGCACGTGGAAGTTGGACCGGGCCGTAAGCGACGACCCTGAGAAGATCTACGAAAAGATCCGCCGCCAGAGAGCGGCGCGTTACGGCGATCAAGCCCCCGCGCCACCTGCCCGCGGCGGCCAGGGCGCTAACCCGGAAGGAACGCTCGCCGATCCGAACAATCCCTTATCGGTCGACGCGCAGACGGCTGCAGTGATCGGTTCGAGCCATCTCGATCCTTTTGACATGGGAGTCTTTGGCACCATTCCCCGCGGCGATGTAGTCACGATCAGGCAGCAGCCGGATGAAATGTATATTTTCGACGGCATGACGGACCGAAGCTTCACTCCCGGTGAGAAAAGCGTCGTCTCGGTTCCTGAAGGGGTCGCCGATCAACACTCCGGATGGAAGTCACGCGCATACGTCATCGACGTGCGCGCCCAGGCAGGTCCCGAAACCATCGAGCGCTACTCGCTGTCCGATGATGGCCAGCATCTGCTCGCGGAAATTGATTCACACGGCGGCAACATGCCCAGCATCAAAATCAAGCGTGTGTACACTCGAGTGAAGACCTCGCCCGCCGCTCCCACCAACGATTGAGGCCGGCGCGCTTTTACTGGATACGAATAGACTGCCAAGCCCTTGAGCGCCAGCGCACGAACAGCGTGCAACCCAAGAGCAGCACATACAAAACCATGGCGCTCCACCCACCCATCGCTCCCCAGCCCTCCTGCGGCAGAAACCCGAACCAGCCCTGTCCCGGCGCAAACGTGAGCGCGTGAGCCACGGGCAGAAACACGAACCAGCACACCCCCAATACGATCGCCGCCGGCACGGCGACGTCGCCCGCGCCGCGCAGGCACAGCGCCGATCCGAAATTCAGGCCGTCAAAGAACTGATAGGCCGCCGCGAGCCATAAAATCCTCGTACCGAGCGCAATGATGGGTACTGCCTGCACATCCTGGCTACTGACGAACAAGGGGACCAGCCACGGGCCGCCGAGCGCGATGAGCACGCCCGCACCGCCCATATAAAGCGCCGCCAGCATGATGACGTAAGTGCCGACGCGTCGCGCCCAGGACCGATCGCCCGCGCCGACCGCCTGACCGACCAGAGTCGTGCCGGCGAGCGCGATGCCGAATCCAGGCATGTAGGCGATCGATGTCAGCATCATGACGATCTGCGTGGTCGCACCGTCGACTGTGCTGAGCCGCACCATCATCATCTGAAATATCGCGGCGCCGATGAGATCGGCCGCCGGCAAGAGTCCGGTCGGAAATCCAAGCTTGAGCTGTCCCCAGATGTGCCGCACGTGCGGACGCCAGGTAAGGTGCGTGCAGTAGCGCTGCTTGAATTCCGGGCGCAGGAACATAAAGAGCGCGACGCCAAGTCCTATGGCTTGCGCAACGGTCGTCGCCACGCCGGATCCGGCAATGCCCCAACCCAGAGTGAATATAAAGACGGCGTTCAGCGGCACATTGGCCAGAGCGGTGATGGCGGAGATCAGCGCCGTCAGGCGCGAGCGGCCGATGCCATTGAAGAAGCTCAAGACCGCCCAGAGCGCCATGCCACAGGGAGCCCCGGCCATGCGCGGCAGCCAGAAACTATTCGCGAGATCGACAATTTGCGCGTTGAAGCCGAAGGGCGCGAGCAGCCACCGGCACGCTGAAGCCACCAGCAGAAACAGCGGCACCGCGCACAGGATGCCCCACAAAGCAGTCCACGTCGCCTGGGAAGCGCGCCGGTAGCGCCGCCCGCCGAAGGCCTGCGCAACCCGAGGCTGTACGGCCATGGCGATGCCACCTAACAGCATCACGAACACCAGCAGCAGCCATTGCACGGCTCCCACTGCGGCAAGCGCCTGCATGGAGATATGCCCGATGAACCAAACATCGGTGAGATTCAGCACCACTTGGACGGCGCTGTTGGCGATCAGCGGCAGGGCGAGCGCCAGCACCGCCGGCAGGTCGACGTGCGCGACCCCCGCAACATCGACGCGTTGCGCCGGCAGGGCCTGAGCCGGCGCAACGCCCAAATCAAGAGCGGTCTTCATCAACGACGCTCGAACAAAAGGTCGGCGGTGGGAAGGCGCATTTTCGCACAACGGGCTTTACGACAGCGCGCAAGCGGGGCAAGTTAGGACTCATGGCCAAACGAAAATCAGCGCCGCGGACCAAACCGGCACGAGGTGCGCGCAAGAAGACGGGCAAGCTCGCACCAAGCCGCAACCTGCGCGGACCCACCGCGGGCGAGATCGCTTGCGGCGTCGACGCAGCACCGCTCGCAGAACTTGCGGCGCTCATTCGTGAACTGGGCGGCGTGGCCCTCGGGGGGTATCTTGAGCCGCTCGGCGCTCGTCCCGTCCTGTTCGCCTCGCTGCCACTGGCGGCGGTGCAGCCGACGCCCTTTCAGCGCGACCTCTCGCCGACACACGCCAAGCGGCTCGCCGAAAAAATCGATGAGACGGGCTCCTTCCTTGATCCCCTGATCGTGGTGCGCGGCGAGGACGGCCGACTGTGGACACCGAACGGTCGGCACCGGCTTGCGGCGGCCAAAATGCTCGGGCTGCGGCAGATCACCGCCCTCGTGAGCCCGGAGGAATCCCTGGCCTATCGCATTCTCGCGCTCAACACCGAGAAGGCACATAACCTCAAGGACAAGAGCCTCGAAGTGGTGCGCATGGCGCGCAACCTCGCCAAGCGCGACGGTCGACGGCACGAGACCGAGTTCGGCGCGCAGTTCGAAGCGGCCGAGCTTCTCACCCTGGGCCTCACCTATGACAAGAATCCGCGTTTTGCAGGCGGCGCCTACAGCTCATTCCTGAAGAAGATCGACCGTTTCATCGACCGTCCGCTGACCACGAGTCTGCGCGAGCGCGCAGGTTTCGCAGCACGGCTGCAGGAGATCGATACGCAGGTGAAACGCATCATCGCCGCGCTGCAGACTCGCGGTTTCAAGTCCCCGTACCTGCGCAATTACGTCGTCGCGCGCATCAATCCCGTGCGCTTCCACAAGACGAAGAAGGGCGACACCAAGGCGGTCATGCCCATCGCGCAGGCTCTGACGCGCATGGCCGCGGCGGCGAAAAAATTCAACCTCGAATCGGTATCGGGTTCGGACCTTGCCTGGGTAGCCGTCGGCGCCCAGGAATAGGGCCGTTGCCTCATAAGCGTGCATTGCCGAGGGGCGGCGCGCCTGCTTTGGTGCAACCGGCCGTGCGGTCCCGGGGATGCACCGCTGACCGGCATCTTCGTAAGCATTTGATGCAGCAGCGCTGCTTGCGATCGGACGCCACCGCAAAACCCCGCTCCCCAGCATGCATGGAAATTGCACCGGGGATGGGTTCCACTCCGCAAGTCGCGACCCCTACATGAGCGCACGCGCCCTCGATACACAGAACGCCCCCCGGGTGGATGCCGAGCGCGCCGGCGATGACCGTATCGCGCTTGGCAAGCAGGCTTTCAAGCACGCCCTCCTCGACAATCTTCTGTACGTGCAGGGCAAGACCGCGGCGCTTGCGACGAAAAACGACTACTACATGGCGCTCGCCTACACGGTGCGCGACCGCATGCTGCACCGCTGGATCAGCACCACCAGCGTCTACACGCACGAGGGGTCGCGCACCGTCGCCTATCTGTCCGCCGAATTCCTGATGGGCCCGCACCTGGGCAACAACCTCGTCAATCTCGGCATCTACAACGAGGTGCGCCAGGTGGTCGGCGAGCTCGGCCTCGACTTCGATGAGCTCCTCGCGCTGGAAGAGGAGCCGGGCCTGGGCAGCGGCGGCCTCGGCCGGCTCGCAGCCTGCTTTCTGGACTCGATGGCGACGCTCGAGATCCCGTCGTTGGGATATGGAATCCGCTACGAATTTGGGATCTTCCAGCAGGAGATTACCGATGGCTGGCAGGTCGAAAAGACCGACAAGTGGCTGCGGTTCGGCAATCCTTGGGAGGTCGTGAGGCCGGAGTGGGCGGTGGAAGTAAAGCTCGGTGGCTACACGGAGCGCTACACCGATGAGCACGGCCGCACGCGGGTGCGCTGGATTCCGCACAAGATCGTAAACGGAGTGCCGTACGACACGCCGATACTCGGCTATCGGGTGAACACCGCCAATACATTGCGGCTGTGGCGCGCCGAGGCGCCCGAATCGTTCGATTTTGCGGTTTTCAATCGCGGCGACTATTACGGCGCGGTCAACCAAAAAATCGTCTCGGAAAACCTAAGCAAAATCCTCTATCCCAACGATGAGGCGGTTCAGGGCAAGGAGCTGCGGCTCGAGCAGCAGTACTTCTTCGTGTGCTGCTCACTGCAGGACATGCTGCGCATCCTGCGCGTGCAGGATATTCCGCTCGCACGCTTCCACGAAAAATTCGCGGTGCAGCTGAACGACACGCACCCGGCGATTGCCACGGCGGAGCTCATGCGTCTATTGGTCGACGAGTACGCCATGGACTGGGAGGGTGCGTGGTCGATTACGCAGCAGACTTTCGCGTACACCAACCACACCCTATTGCCCGAGGCGCTCGAGCGCTGGCCGGCCGCGATCCTTGCACGCGTGCTGCCGCGGCACCTGGAAATCATCTACGAGATCAACGCGCGCTTTCTGGATGCGGTGCGGCTGCGCTTCTTTGCGGACGAAGATCGCGTGCGGCGCATGTCGATTATCGATGAAGGCACTGGACGGCATGTGCGCATGGCCCACCTCGCCTGCATCGCAAGCCACGCGGTCAACGGCGTTGCCGAGCTGCATTCGAAGCTTCTCAAGGACGGCGTGCTCAGGGATTTCTACGAGTTTGCGCCGGAAAAATTCAGCAATAAGACGAACGGTGTGACGCCGCGGCGCTGGGTCGCGCTTGCCAATGCGCGCCTGTCGGCGCTCATCTGCGATGCCATCGGCGACGGCTGGATCAAGGATGCAGCGCGCCTCGCTGAGCTTGAGCCTTTCGCCCAAGTCGCCGAGTTCCGCGCGCGCTGGCGCCAGATCAGGCGCGCCAACAAATGCGATTTGGCACAGTTTGCCTGCGCGCGCACTGGAATCGTGATCGATCCGGATTCACTCTTCGATGTGCAGGTGAAGCGCATCCATGAGTACAAACGCCAGCACCTCAACATCCTGCACGTGGTCGCGCTCTATCACCGTTTGAAATCCGACCCGCACTTTGACATCGAGCCGCGCACCTTCATCTTCAGCGGCAAGGCGGCCCCGGGCTATGCACTCGCCAAGCTCATCATCAAGCTCGTCACCGCGGTGGGGGACATCGTGAACCGCGATCCGCAGGTCCGTGATCGCATCAAGGTCGTCTTCCTGCCGAACTTCAACGTGACCAACGGCCAGAAAATCTATCCCGCTGCGGACCTTGCGGAGCACATCTCCATGGCGGGCAAGGAAGCCTCCGGTACCGGCATCATGAAGTTCTGCATGAACGGGGCGTTGAGCATAGGCACGCCGGACGGCGCCAACATCGAAATCTGCAACGCGGTCGGCGCCGAAAATTTTTTCATGTTCGGCCTGTCGGCGCAGCAGGCGTGCGCATTGCAGGCGCAGGGTTACCGGCCCGCGGCCTATTACGATGCAAATCCGGAATTGCGAGCAGTGATCGATCTCATCCGTGATGGCTTTTTCTCGCGCGGCGATTCCATGCTCTTCAAGCCGCTCATTGACAGCCTGCTGCATTGGGACCCGTACATGGTGCTCGCCGACTTCGAAGCCTACGTCGACTGCCAGGCTCGCATCGGGCGCGCCTACCACGAGGGACAAGGCTGGACTGCCATGTCCATCTTGAACACGGCGCGTTCCGGCAGCTTCTCTTCCGACCGCACCATCCGCGAGTATGCGCAGTTGATCTGGCGTGCGCCGAGCGTGCCCATCAAGCTCCTGTCACAGCGCGATCTGAGTTTTCGCATCGCGCACGCAAGCTAAAATCCGGCGCGGGCTTATTGGCCGATCCGGGATTAGATGCTCCAGGAG
>Ga0302324_100014841_pt1 | contig 15668 bp, 10 predicted proteins | sample Palsa_T0_1_FD_201949 | JGI IMG/M metagenome (GOLD analysis project Ga0302324, IMG submission 201949) | Peat permafrost microbial communities from Stordalen Mire near Abisko, Sweden - Palsa_T0_1 | ecosystem: Environmental > Terrestrial > Soil > Palsa > Peat permafrost | place: Sweden: Abisko...
TTTGATGCCGGCGCCCAACCTCCCGCGACTTCGTGCCTTGGCGCTTTTCGGCCGCCGGCTGCCTCAGCGCGTGGATAGACCTGCATCCCGGCGGCCGAAAACCTGCACACAAGCGGAAGCCACCTTGATTGGAAGACTGACGTGGAGACTGGCCAGAAAGCTGCGCCAAGCGGCCTCTGATCACACGGCTCGTCCCCATGCCCGACACGTTGATGTCCGAAAATACCAAGGCCGGCGCCTGCTCGGTCGCGCTCGCTAATGCGACGCCTGCCTCGAGATGGTGGTGATCACTGTGAGAATTTCGACACCTCGCCCCAGAGAGGAGCGAGAAGCGCAGCGCCACTCCGCCCGACGAAAAGCTGAATCTCCTCGAGTGAGAGGCGTGGGCGCAGACGCCGCGCCTCGCGCAACGCCGCGACTGCCTCTTCCTTGCTGCCAAGGCCGGCCGCGGTGAACGCCAAGACGATACGTGCGACATAGAACTGCGGATCGCGGCGACAGGCTGCCCGGATTTCCTCGTGAGCCTCTGTCAGCCGACGATGCCTCGCCAACGCCAGCGCATAGAAGGTTCCCCAAAATCCCAACCGATGATCGCGGGGGCTGAGCCGCATCCCGTGCCGCAGTTTTTCCAGTCCCACATCGCCCGATTTCTCAAGAAAACATAAAGAACTCCCCAACGCGACCCATGCCTGTGCATTGCTCGGATCGTTTTCGATCGCCCGCTCCAGTATCTCGGAGCCTCTCTGCACGTCGCCGAGCTCCGCCAACGCACAGCCGGCATAACCCAGGACCTCGGAAGTGTCGTGGTCGATTTCCACCGCGCGTTCGGCTTCCGTGCGCGCTTCCGTCACGGCCGCAGCGCCGTCTGCGACGAGGCCAAGCCGTGCGCCCAACGACAAAAAAAGTGCAAGCTGGGCGCGCGCGAGTGCAAAGTCAGGATCCAAGGTCGTGGCTTGCCGCAACAGCGCGGTAGCCTGTGTCAGCGTTTCTTCGCTCCACCCTTTGAGGCTGATCAGCCCGGCACCCTGACGGAAGCATGACCAGGCGTTCGGGTTGGCGTCGTGCCGACGCCGGATCAAGGCAACTTCGGCACGAACGAGTTCCGGTTCGATCCGGCTGGCGATCGCGCGCACGATTTGATCCTGCAGTTCAAGGACATCTTTGGCTTCGCCGTCAAACCGGTCGGCCCAGAGCTGTGCCCCGGTCGTCGCGTCGATCAGCTGCGTGCCAACGCGAAGCTGCTGGCCGACGGGCCTCAGACTGCCCTCGATGATATAGCGGACCCCAAGCTCACGCCCGATCTGGCGGCTATCGACCGAGCGGCCTTGGTAGGCAAAGGCGGATTGCCGGGCGATTACGATGAAGCCGGGAATCCGTGCCAACATCGTGATCAAATCCTCACTCAGTGCCTCCGTCAGAAATTTGAACTCGCGTTCCTCGGAAAAACAGGTGAAAGGCAGCACGGCAATGGAGGGGTTGTCAGTGATCGCGAGAGGCTGGACAGTCTCGACGGACGATTTTGTCGGCGCCGCCGAAGATGCGTTCGCATTAATTTGGCAACGCCACGCGCGCATCGGCTCCGTAATGTTCTTCAAGGCCTGCGGTCCCATATCATCGAAAACGATATCGACCTTGCCGCGAATTTGCCGATGCGCGTCGTCGGAGATGCAAACGCCTCCGGGTTCCGCGATCCCTTCGAGTCGAGCCGCGATGTTGACGCCATCGCCAAATATGTCGTTGTCGTCGAAAATGATGTCGCCGACGTGAATGCCGATCCGGAGTTCGATCCTTTGGTCCTGCGGCACAGACGCATTCTGTTCAGCCATGCCGCGCTGGACTTCAACGGCACCGCGTACCGCATCCACGGCACTGGCAAACTCGACCAGCATGCCGTCGCCCGTAGTCTTGACGATCCGGCCGCGGTGGGAAGCGATCGTGGGGTCGACGAGGGCCTTTCTGACCGCTTTGAGCCGAGCCAGCGTGCCTTCCTCGTCGGCCCCCATGAGCCGGCTATACCCGGCGACATCCGTCGCCAGCACCGCTGCCAGTCGTCGTTCCATGCTCTCGCCAGTCAAGGAATGCCCCTAAAATTGGTCGTTCCTGCCCCATGCATCAAAGCATATCGGGCCGCCACCGGACTAGGGCCGACTTCCGGTCAGGGTCCATTCGCGACCGGGTCGAGCCAGCAGTATGCCCGACCATGTCCGCTATGCCACCAGGACCGGAGGTAATCTTCCGGGCAATGCAACTCCGCAACGCTCACACCTTGTCGTAGGTCAGGCCGCGCTCGAGCCGGCGACCCACCAGCGTGGCCGGGAACAGGATCGCAAAATAGATCAGGGCCACGATGGTGTAGACTTCCAGCGGCCGATACGTCTCGGCGTTGATCAGCGTCGCGTTGTAGACGAGATCGGGCACGGCAATGATCGACACCAGCGAGGTGTTCTTGAGCTGGGTCACCGACTGGTTGACATAGGGCGCCAGCATCGGTTTCAGCGCCTGCGGCAGGATCACCAGCCTCAGCACGCGCCATGGCCGCAACCCCAGCGCCCGCGCCGCGTCCCATTGTCCGCGATGTATGCTCTCGATGCTGCCGCGCACGATCTCGGCGTAGAACGCCCCGCCATAGAGCGACAGCACGGTCACGGCGGCGACATGCGCGGGGATATTGACGCCGATGACGACCGGAAACGCGTAATAGAACCAGATGATCTGAACCAATAGCGGCGTGCAGCGAAACAGCTCGATATAGGCCAGCAGCAGCCAGTCGATCACGGGCAGGCGTTTCAGGCGAAGAATGCCGACCGCCAGACCGATCAGCGTTCCCAGCAGGATGGTGCCGATCGTGTAGGCCATGGTCCAGCCGAGCCCGAGCCAGAACAGATGGCTGTATTTGCCGAGGATCGCGAAATCCCAGATATAGGGCATGTTCAGTACGACCCTCGCGGTTGCGGTTGCTCGACGATCAAAGCGGGATGATTTTTCCTCGAATTGTCGTCCAGCTCCATCTTTTGTTTGCGCATGATCTCCGCGCAAACGCCCCTGGCGTTTGTCGCGAGGGAAAACCGGTGCCCACTTTTCCTGATCATGCGCTAGAGGTAACGGCCGGGCGAAAACGGAGCTGCGTCGAAGGGCGGCGGCGTTCCCGCGATCATCGCGGCGATCGCAACGCCCGATGCAGGGCCTGTGGTGAAGCCGATATGCTGGTGACCGAAAGACAGCCACAGACCCGCATGCCGTGGCGCCGGTCCGATCATCGGCAGACTGTCCGGCAGCGTCGGCCGCGCGCCGCGCCAGGGTTCGCCGACCGCCTCGCCGAATTCGGCCACGCCGCGCGCGACCGGAACCACCGCATCGAGCTGGGCGAAGGATGAGGGCGCATCACGCTCCGTCAGTTCGACGCCGGTGGTGATGCGAATGCCCTGCGCCATCGGCGTGATGATGAACGCCCCTTCGGCATCATGGATCGGACGCTGCAGCGAACGGGCCGGGTTCGGCTTGAACTCCCGGTGGTAGCCGCGTTCAAAGGCCAGGGGAACGCGATAGCCAAGCGGCCGCAACAGATCGGCGGACCACGGTCCCAGCGCGACCACGACATGACGCGCCTTGATCGCGCCATCCGCGAGCACCACGCGCCAGCCCTCGCCGTCAGGCATGATCGCCTTGATGTCCGACTGACGGATCTGGCCGCCGGCGCCCGCCAACATCCGCGCATAGGCCTTGACCACGGCGCCCGGCGAGTCGACCGAGGCGGTCTGCGTGTGCAACAGACCGACCTTGTAGATCGGCACGATGTTCGGCTCGAGCGCGGAAATGGCCTGACGGTCGAGAACCTCGCTTGGGATGCCGTATTCGGCCAGAAAGGCCTGCTCGGCCTTCGCCGCCGCGACGGCGTCGCTGCGCCACGCCTTCAGCCAGCCGGTCTCACGAAGGTGCTGCGTCGCATCCGCTTTGACGATCCATTCCCGATGCAATTTCAACGATGCGCCGATCAACCCGTGCAGGGCAACCGCCCGCGGTTTGACATGCGACGGTGTCGCATTGGCCAGGAAGCGGACAATCCAGTCGATATTCCGGATCGACCAGGCAGGGTCCCAACGCAGCGCCGGGTGCCGGTTGGTCAGGTAAGCCGGCAGTGCGCTCCAGAGCGACGGCTTGTTGAGCGGCAATATCGAGCCACTACTGAGAACACCGGAATTGCCATAGGAGGTTTCACTGCCGGGCTCGCGCCGGTCGATCAGCACCACCGACAGCCCGCGTTGCCGCACGGCGTAGGCCGCGGACACGCCGACGATGCCCGCGCCCAGCACGATGACATCTGCCGTTTGATCTTTCACACTATCCGACATCGCCCCCACCACAGAAACACTACATCAGAGTGAGGCCGCCATCGACCGGCAACAGGGCTCCGGTCACATGTCCAGCCTCCGCGGACAACAGAAACGCGACCACCGCGGCCACCTCGTCGGGTTCGGCCAACCGTCCGAGCGGATTGGCCTTGGCGACCAATTGCCAGGTTTGCGGATCCAGCGCCCCCAACAGCCCGGCGTCCTTGCGGGTATAGCCGGGCATCACGACATTGGCCGTCGCGCCTGAACCCGCCAGCTCGATCGCCAGACAGCGGACCAGCACCTCGAGCGCGGCCTTGGCCGCCGCCGAGCCCGGATAGGTCGCCTCAGGCGTGAACCGATGGGCGGCGAAACTGCTGACGGCGACGACGCGCCCTTGCGCTCCGCGCGTCAGATCCGGCAAGGCCGCGGCCGCCAATTCGTGGAACGCCGTGGCCATCACGGCGAAGGACCGCTCGAGCCCCGCGCGCGGCAACTGCGTGAAACCGCGCCGATCGGCAAACCCGGCGGCATGAACGATCGCATCGACGCTGCCGAACGTCTCGCGCGTCGCGCGAACAAGCTCGGCCGCGGTCCCGGCCGTTGCGAGGTCGCCGGTGTGGCAGGCGACATTGGCGCCGGCACGCCGGCAATCCGCGGCGACCGCGTTCAATCGCTCGAGCCCCGCCGCGTCGGCGCCCTGTCCGTGCAACATCAGGCACGCATCCCGCCCTGCCAACCGGCGCGCGATCGCAGCTCCGATCCCGGACCCGCCGCCGGTGATGATTGAAACACGCATGAGTCCCCGCTCCCGATGCCCTTGCTCGGGCAAACTATAGGTACCGCACGCGAATGCCAACAATCGCACCGGTTTCGCGAGCGATCGCGGCGAAGCGGCGCAATTGATACGAGTTGAGGCCGCATGGCGGGTTCCACGCCCGGCGCCCGGGAACGGGGATTCGAGGGCGGCCTCGTGCCTGGCATCCGAGTTCGGTTGCCTTTTCCGGCAAAGCAGGCAAGCTCCCAAAAAAGATCCGCCACGAAAAAAATCCGCCACGAGCAAGGCTGGCTGAAGCACCGGGAGGCAAACATGCAAACCAATTATCTGGCCTTGGCGATCGTCTTTGGATACATGGGCAGTCTCGGCCTCCTCACCAGCGTGGTGCAGCGATCCGTCACCACGACGACGACCTTCACGTCGGGCACCAGCGGTCATTCGGGCATCCCCGCCGTTCTGGTCGGCCTGATGTTGATGTCCGAATTCATCGGCACGTCGGCGAGCGTCGGGACGGTCCAGGAAGCGTACAAATTTGGCATCTCCGCCGCATGGGCCATCATCTCGCTCGGCGCCGGCTTTCTGTTCTATGCTTTTCTGCTCGCCGGGAAATACAAGGCGTCGGGGCACAACACGATCTCCGCGATATTTGCCGAGGTCTACGGGCCGCAGACCAAACTCGCCACCTCGCTGGTGATGATCTTTGCCCTGCAGATCCTCGCCAGCGCGATGTATGCCGGCGGCGGCGCGATCTTGAGCGCGCTGCTCGCGGTCGATCGCACGCTTGCCACCGTGATCTGCGGTATCGCCGCCGTTCTCTACGTCTTCACCGGCGGAATGAAGTCCGTCGTGTACACCAACGTCGTCCATTCGTTCGCGAAGTACATCGGCATCGGTGTCGCGGCGTATTTCGGGCTCACACAGGTCGGCGGATTCGGGGAGTTGCAGGCCCGTCTTCCCAGCGAAATGCTTTCCTGGACCAACGTCGGCTGGAGCCAGATCCTGGCCTGGTTCATCGCCGGGGTCGGCGCCACCTTCTCCACGCAATACGTCATTCAAGCCATCAACACGGTCGAAACCCCGCGTAAGGCGAAAGTCGCGAGCCTGTATACCGCGCTGCTGATGGTGCCGTTCGGCATCGGCACCGCGCTGATCGGAATGTGCTCGCTCGCGCTGTACCCCAACATCAAATCCATCAACGCGTTCTCGGCCTTGATCGCGAATATGGATGGTCTGATGGCCGGCGTGGTCGCGGCAGGACTGGCGGCGTCGCTGTTCGGCACCGTCGCCGCGGTCAGCGTGGCCACCGCGACGCTGCTTTACAAGGATTTCTATATCCGGTTCGTGACACAGCAAGGCGACGAGAAGCGATCGCTGAATTTCATTCGCGTCACCACTGTCATCGCCGGTCTGCTTCCGATCGTACTGGCGATCTACACGCCGGACATTCTCAAGATGACGTTCCTGGCCAAGACGATCAGGGCCTCGCTTTCGGTGCTGGTGCTGCTCGTGTTCTACGCGCCGTGGTTCGGCACCAAAACCGGGGCGCTGTTCAGCATCCTGGGTTCGCTGGTCGCCACCATCGCCTGGTTCGCGCTGGGCAATCCGTTCGGCATCGACAATGCCTATGTGGCACTGCTGATCCCGCTCGTCGTCATGGGGTTGAGTTCGCTGGTGGAGCGAATCCGGACCGGCAGGATCACGGACGTTCCCGCTATGCCCACCTGAGCCGTTCGAGGATCGACTTGCCCATCACCCAGTCCTTGTCTTGTTCGGACAGGAACGGCAATTCCTCGGTGAAATGGGTGATGCGCTGCTGATAGGTCGCCTTGTCGAAGCCATTGGTCATGTCCGAGCCCCAATGGCATCGCTTCGGACCATAGGCCTCGAACAGGCGCTGGATGTGCGGCGTGAAATCGCGGAACGGATAGGCTTCCGACGAATAGTTCGGCGCCGCCGACAGCTTGACCGAAACGTTCGGGTATTTGGCGAGCGAAGCGGTCTGGCTGACGGCGTCCGCGATCCGGCCTTCTTTCGGGGTGTTGCCGCCGATGCCCATGTGGTCGGCAATCAATTGCAGGCGCGGATAGCGTTCCGCGACGCGCGCCAACTGCGCATTCTGGCCATCGGTCAGGAACATCACCGGAAGCTCGGCTTTCTCGGCCTCCGGCCAGAACCAGTCCGCCGTGCCATCGGCCAGCCAATCCTTGGTCGCGCCCAGGAAGGTCAGGCGCACACCGAGCATGCCCGGCTGCTCCCGCCATTTCGGCAGCAGCGCCGCGGCTTGCGGGTTCTTCAGGGGAACGCGCCCCATGATCGCGAGGCGACCGGGATAACGCTTGGCGGCTTCGAGGGCGTAATCATTGCGATCGCCCGGCCATGACGGTGGCACCACGACGACGCGATCGACGCCGGCCCGATCCATCAGCGGCACCAGCTTCTCGACCGTGAACGGCTCGGGCATCTGCGGCTTCATGCCCGGCACCCATTTCCAGTCCTCGGATTCCGCCTTCCACAGATGCACCTGGGCATCGACGATCATGCGCCTGGACGGCTGGGCCATGGTCTTTTGCGGGGCCAGCGCCGCGCCAGCGGCGAGCGCGGACATGCCGAATTGCCGACGCGACATCATCAAGAATTCCTCCCGAGTAACCCTGCCGTTGTTGGACAAACTGTGTTCGTGCGGCGCGATGACTGTCAAGCCGCGATAAATCCGCTCGGGGTTGCGCCAGACGCTGCACGCCGGATCCGAGGTACTTGCTCAATGGCGCCGCGCCGCCCAAGATGCGCGCAATACGGACGAGCACCGCCGCTCAAGGCTCGCCTATAAGATTGCAATCAGGGAGAATCCATGACACGCGCACTCAGCATCCGTCGGCGCACATTTCTCGGCGGCGTGGCGGCACTCGGCGCCATCAGGGGTTTCGGGATCGGCGCGCAGGCGGCAATCTCGCCATCGGTCGCCAATTTGCCGGCGCGCGGCCATGTCGTGATCCGCGACGCCTACGTCATGACCATGGAGCCCGGCCAGGCCGATCTGCCCAAAGGCGACGTGCATGTCGACAATGGCGTGATCGTCGAGATCGGCACCGAACTTGCCGCAGAGGGCGCGCAGGTGATCGACGGGCGCGGCTTCATCGTGATGCCCGGCCTGATCGACACCCACTGGCACATGTGGACCACGCTGCTCCGCAACATGTCGGGGGACGATCGCGCCCACGGCTATTTCCCGATGACGACGGCGCTCGGCAAGGTCTACACGCCGCGCGACATGTACACCGGTACGCTGCTGTCCGCGGCCGAAGCGCTGCATTCCGGCACCACGACGGTGCACAATTGGTGCCACAACGTCATGAGCCACGAGCATGCGGTCGAGGACCTCCGGGCGATGCAGGAGACCGGCCTGCGCGGCCGCTTCTCCTATGGTCCGGCGCGTTCGACCCCCCTCTCCCAACCGATCAATGTGACAGATCTGGCGCGCATGCAGGGCAACTGGGGTAGCCTGTCGAACGAAGGCCTGCTGACGCTCGGCCTCGCCTGGCGTGGCGTGCAGGCGGCGGTGCCGAACGCGGACGGCAAGATCGAGTTGCGGCCGCTGTCGCCGGACATGTACCGCGTCGAATACGACGCCGCGCGAAAACTCAATTTGCCGGTCTCGGTCCATCTCAATTCCAACAAGTTCGACAGCGGCCATATCCTCGCGCTGCAAAAACTCGGCTACGTCTTCGACGGCCTGCAGGTGATCCACGCCATCAATACCTCGCCGGAGGAAATGGACATCCTGGCCGCGGCCGGCGCCTCCGTCAGCATCTCGCCGGCGTCCGAGATGCGCATCGGTTTCGGCCTGACCAGGATCGGCGAATATCTCGACCACAAGGTCAATCTGGCGCTGTCGGTCGACACCACGCCGCTGACCGGCAATGCCGACATGTTCGGAATCATGAAGCTCGCGCAAAATCTCGAGAACGGCCGCAGCGAAAGCGAATTCAAGCTGCCGGCACGCCGCGTGCTCGAACTCGCGACCATCGAGGGCGCCAGGGCGCTGGGTCTTGCCGATCGCACCGGATCGCTCAGGAAAGGCAAGCGCGCCGACATCATCATGGTGGACACGCGCGCGATCAATATCGGGCCGTTCACCGAACCGGCCTACATGCTGGTGGATTCCGCGCAGGCCTCGAATGTCGACACCGTCATGGTCGACGGCCGCATCCTCAAGCGCAACGGCAGGCTGACCGCGATCGATGCCGGCAAACTGCTGGAAGAAGCGTCCGCCGCGAGCCTGGGGGTCCGGCAGCGCGCCAACTGGAAATAAGCTCAGGCGCCAACCGGTTTCAACCCGCTTTCGCCGGCAATGTCGTGCGTCAATCGGCGCGACTTGAAGCGCCAGTCCGCTCCGATTCTCACGACGACATCGTGGTAGGTCCCCGCCACCGCGATCGCCGGCCCCGTGCTGGTGTCGCGTACCACCAGAAAGTTCGATGTCACCTCCGCCTGATCGCCGTCGAGGCGAATCACGATGTTGGCGGTGAAGTGCTTGCGTCTGGTGCCCGGACCCGGCTCCGGCACCAGTTGACGCAGGAATTGCTCGATTGCGGCCGGACCGGTCGCGCTGCCATTCCGCGAAATCCACTCGCCGGCTTCGACAAACAGCTGGCCGAATTCCTTCAACCGATAGGAATCCAGCAGAAAGCAGTATTCGGCCAGTAATTCGCGAATCGCGTCCTTGTCCTCGAGCGCACTCATGTCAGGCCTCCTCGGGCGAGATCGGCTCGCGGGTCATGGTCCAGCACGCAGCCGCACCGCACAGCAACAGCACACCGGCCACCAGGAATGCCCAGTCGTAACTGCCGGTGCCGGAGATTACATAGCCGGTGACGATCGGCGCCAGCACGCCGAACAGATTGCCGCCGGTGACCAGGAAGCCGTTGACGCGGCCGGCATTGCCGGGATCGGTCAACAGGTCATTGGTCAGCGTGATATTCAACCCGACGGCGCTGCCGATGCAGGTCAGCGAAATCGAGAACAAGGTCAGAATCACCCAGGTTTCGGTAATCCACGGCGTCATCAGGATTCCGGATGAGCACAGCAGCATGATGACAACCATGAGGCGGCGGCGTCCCGAGGTCACGCCGACGTCACGCAGCAGCCGATCACTCAGCGCGCCGATCAGGATCGTTCCCGGCACCGCCACCGCATAGGGAATCGCCGTATAAAAGCCGGTCTTGAGCAGCGTGAGCCCCCGCGTCGCCTGCAGGTAGCTCGGCAGCCAGGTCAGGAACAGATACACGGTGTAAACAGCGCATCCCTGCGTCACGAACAGCCCCCACATGCTCCTGCATTTCAGCAAAGCCAGCATCGGCGCGCTTTTTCCGGGCGTGGCCTTGCCGCCGCGCTCCCTCAGGATTTTCGCGCGTTCAGCCTCGCCGATAAAGGTGGCGTCTTCGGGCTGGCGAAATACCAGACTCCAGAACATCAGCCAGACGAAGCCGAGCGCGCCGGCACAATAGAACGCGCCCCGCCATCCCAGATCGCTCACCAGATAGGCCATCAGGACCGAGCCGAACGCGGGACCGATATAGCCGCCGCAGTTGAACACTGTGGTGGCGAAGCCGCGTTCGCCCGCCGGCATCCATTCGCGGATGGCTCGGCCGCCAGCGGGATAGGTTGAGGATTCGCCAAAACCCATCAGCAGGCGCGACGCGAAGGCCGAGCTGAAATTCCAGCTGGTGCCCGTCAGCAGCGTGGCCGCCGACCAGATCGCCATGCCGAGCGTCGTCGCCCGGCGCGTTCCGACGCGGTCGACATAGATGCCCCAGGGCAGCACGAAGACGAGATAGCTCCACAGGAACGCCGAGAACAGATAGCCGAGCTGAATCGTGGAGATTCCGAACTCTTTCGAAATCGGTTGCGCCGATACCGAGAGCACCACGCGATCGATGTAATTGATGGAGCACGCGGTAACCAGCAGGATGTAAATCCAGGTCCGCCCGGGCATTCGTCCCCCCTATTTTTCGCCTCCCTGTTGATTTTTCTTTCGGGGCGACGGGGACACCATCCGTCAAACCATGACGTTCGACAAGCCGCGCGTGGCGAATGCATGTGATGCGTCACCAGGGGCTGACGGCCAATGGCAGCCGGCGCGTCCGGCGCCAGCTCGCTAGTGCGGCAGATGATCCGCGAGCGAGTAGAACACGCACAGCGCGAGGCTGGACCAGACCGCCATGCTGAAATAGAGCGACATCCAGGCAATCTCGTCCTTCCACTCCGCAAGATCGTGGGTCACGATCCAGCGCGTGCTGACGTCGCGCAGTCCCTCCAGCGGTCCCAGCAGCTTGCTGCCGTCGCCAACCTCGGTCCGCCACCGGCTCAGATACATCGGGACGTCGACGGTCATGAGAAATGCCAGATAGGCCACAATCCCGGTGATCGCGACGGCGAGCACCACGCGAACCGAACCATCGAACTCCGGCAGCAACCGGCAAAGGCCGACCCCGACCAGGAAGAAGACAACGGCCCAGATCGAATTTTCGATGGCGTTGCCGAGATAATTGGTGGTCAGCACGGCATACCAGGAGAAGCCTTCCGCGATCAGGATCAGCGGCACGATCACCCAGGCGACGTTCAAGGTGGTGTCGGCTCCCGTCAGCGCGCCGACCCGGTGCAGGATCATCGCCCACTGCGCCGCGAAGGCGACCTCGGCCACGGTGGCGACCGACCGGCCAACGACAACGCTCGACAGCCAGGTGTCGAACAAGCAGATTCGCTGAACATCCGCGCGCGGCAGGATCGACCGGAAGGCGCAGCCGAATACATAGGCCGCGCACAGCAGCAGCATGAGCTCGATGCCGGACGCGTTGCCGACACTTTCAGCGCGCAGCATCGAGAACCCGATGCCCGAAGAGCTCCCGAGATGGGCGGCCGGTTGTTCGTGAAGTCGGCTATAGAGCAAGAACCAAACCGCGATATTGATGCCGCTCACCAGCGTCAACAGGCTCCACCACCAGGCCAGGGGATTTGACCAGGCCAGGGAATGTGACTGCGCCGCCCGCCATTCCAAACTCATCGACCGCTCCGTTTGTAACCGAACTGACACTTGGTTGTATTAGTTCTGTCACAAATTGCAGCGAATCACGAACAAAAACTTGTGTGCGGCGGGGGGCTTGCGGGGCGACGGCGAGCGTCTTTGGTCTATTTCAGTTCGGCGGAGACGGTGGCGAGTGCCGAATGGAACACCTGCGCCGCACCGTTCACGACGAAGCTCGCAGCGGGCAATGTCAGTCCGGCCTTTCCGGCGGCAACCGAATGGATCGAACGCCGATATCGCAACCGGATTGCCGGAACACTGACGCCGGCCAACAGAACAGCGGCTTTTCCGAATCTTTCTGCTCTGCCGGAAAGGTTCCGAATTAACATTTAAGTAACCCATATTACTAACGCGACCTCTACCCATGCCCTGTATCGTCTCGCGGGGAGAGCGAAAATGCTGAGGCGGCTTCCATACATAGGCTCCGTGCTTCGCGGCGATGCGGCTGAAAAAGCCGATTTCGTCGATGGTGAACTGCCGGGCCGGCGCAATCCAATTCGCTGGCTCGTCATTTGCGGCCTGCTGCTGATCGCCGCCATCGTGATCGGCACCGCGATGATGGTCGGCAATTTCCGCGATCACGCGCTTGAAAGCAGCAAGCGCGAGCTGGAAAATACGGTTTTGCTGCTGGCTCATCACTTTGATCAGCAGCTCGACGATGCCGCGGCTCCGCTCAACGACATCATCGTGCAGATACATCAGGCCGGAATAACGTCCGCCGACGAGTTCAGGCGCCAGATGTCCACGCCCGAAACCCACCTGATGTTGCAGGCCAAGGCCAGCCATTTTTCCAGAATCGCCGGTTTCAATATTTATGACGCCGACGGAGTCCTGATCAGTTCATCGGAGGTGCCGGCGGTTCCAGCCGTCACCATTGCCGATCGCGCCTATTACAAGAGTCTCAAATCAAGCCCGGAGACGACGCAGCTCCAGATCGAACTGGTGCGCAGTCGTTTCACCGGTGTCTGGAAAACGCTGATCGCCCGCAAGGCCGTCGGCCAACACGGTGAATTTCTCGGCATCGTTTCACGCGCCATTACACCCGCCAAATTCGAAGAATTTTTCTCCTCGGTGACGCTGGGAACAGATGCGACGATTTCCATGCATCATCATGATGGAGGCCTCGTCGCACGCTATCCTCACGCCGAAGAGATGATCGGCAAGAATTTCAAGGTCGAGTCAACGCCGCAGGCGGCGGCCTTCCTCAGCCTCGATCATGGCAGCACGCGGCTGATCAGTCCGGTCGACGGCAAGGAGCGGCTGGTCTCGGTTCGCAGCTTGAGCCGATTTCCGCTATCGGTCGTGGCAACCACGACTGTCGTTTCAGCGCTCGCCGATTGGCAGGCGCAAACCAAGTTCCTGGTAGTCGCGGCCGCGCTTTCGGCGATCGTTGTCGCCGTGATTCTGGTCCTGATCGTTCGGCGGCTGTCATCGCAGCATTTGTCCTCGCAGCGTCAGCTGAGGCTGGAAAAGCAGCGCCTCAATACCGCCGTCGACAACATGACGCAGGGCCTGACGCTGTTCGATCAATCAAGGCGGCTGATCGTCTGCAACCAGCGCTATCTCGAGATGTACGGATTGTCACCCGATGCGGTCAAGCCGGGTTGCCATTTTCACGATCTGATCACGCTTCGAAAGCAAACCGGATCGATTCAGGGCGATGTCGACGAACATTGTGCCCGCATTCTGGAGAATGTCGCGCGGGCGGCGTCCAATACCCTTCATATCAAGGATGGACGTTCAATCCGGGTCACGCGTCGCCTGCTGTCCGATGGCGGGTGGGTGTCCACGCATGAGGATATCACCGACCGGATACACCGCGAGACGGAGCTTGAACGCATCAACATGCAGTTCGACGCGGCCCTGAGCAACATGACGCAGGGCATCTGCATGTTCGACGGCCAGAAGCGGCTGCTGGTCTGGAACGACCGCTATGCGGAACTGTATCATATACCGCCGGAGTTGCTGAAAGTCGGAACGGCTCACCGCATCATCATCGCCGACCGCATCTCCCGCGGCATTCTCAAGGGCGATACAAACGCGTCGGCCACCAATGCAAAGCTTGCTTCACTGAACGAGCTTCCGAAAGACGTAACCTCGAGCCGGGTCGACGAATTTTCCGATGGACGGTTCGTGCTCGTGACCCGGCAGCCGATGGCCGACGGCGGCTGGCTGGCAACGCACGAAGACATCAGCGAACGGCGGCGGGCGGAGGCGGAGATCGTTCACCTGGCGCGGCACGACGCGCTCACCGGACTGGCCAACCGCACGGAATTCAACGCCAGACTCGAAGAAGCGAGCAAGCGCCTCAAGCGGAACGGTGGCGCAGTCACCGTGATGATGATCGACCTCGACGAATTCAAGGCCGTCAACGACACGCTGGGGCATCCCGCCGGAGACCAGTTGCTGATTGAAGTCGGCAGACGCCTGCAGTCCACGATCAGGGACACCGACGTGCTGGCGAGGCTGGGAGGCGACGAATTCGCGATCATCCAGGAGGGTGAAGCGCATCAGCACGAGGGCGCCATCGCGCTGGCGCAGAGAATCATAGATGCCATCACTCGGCCATTTGATCTCTACGGCAATCAGGCCGGCGTCGGGACCTCCATCGGCATTGTGCTGGCGCCGGAACATGACGTTGAACCCGAGGGACTGCTGAAGCGAGCCGACCTTGCGCTCTACGACGCCAAAGCCAACGGAAGAAATGATTTCCGGATCTTCCAGCCCGAAATGCTCGAAGTCGCCAATACGCAGAAACTGGCGGAAAGCGAATTGCGCAACGCCATCGCGCGCGAGGAATTCGAGCTTCACTACCAGCCCGTCGTGGATGTCAAAACGCGATTGCTGTGCGGCGTCGAGGCGCTGGTGCGCTGGAGGCACCCGATCAAGGGCCTGATTGCGCCGGACAAGTTCATTCCGCTTGCGGAATCCACCGGCCTGATCGCGCCGCTCGGGGAATGGATCCTGCGCCGCGCCTGCCTGGATGCGGGGACGTGGGCCGCCAACATCAAGGTCGCCGTCAATATCTCGGCGGTCCAGTTCAAGAAGGGGAACCTGTTCGACGTCATATTATGCACGCTGGTGGAGACCGGTCTGGCGCCCGAACGGCTCGAGCTCGAGGTCACCGAAACCGCCCTGCTTGAAAACCAGGAAGCGCATCTGACGACGATACGGCAGTTGAAGAACCTCGGGATCTCCGTGGCGCTCGATGATTTCGGCACCGGATATTCTTCCGTCAGCTATCTGACCGCCTTCCCCTTCGACAAGATCAAGATCGACAAGTCGTTCACGCAAGGCGTGCTCAGCCGCCGGGATTGCAAGGCGGTGGTAGCCTCGACGCTGGCGCTGGCGCACGGTCTCGGCACCGTGACGACGGCCGAGGGGGTCGAGACCGAAGAACAGCTCGACTACATGCGCGCGGCGGGAGTGGACCTGGTCCAGGGCTATCTGTTCGGCCGGCCCGTCCCGATCTCGCAGCTCG
>Ga0302324_100014842_pt1 | contig 15668 bp, 12 predicted proteins | sample Palsa_T0_1_FD_201949 | JGI IMG/M metagenome (GOLD analysis project Ga0302324, IMG submission 201949) | Peat permafrost microbial communities from Stordalen Mire near Abisko, Sweden - Palsa_T0_1 | ecosystem: Environmental > Terrestrial > Soil > Palsa > Peat permafrost | place: Sweden: Abisko...
CGGCAAGAGCCAGATTCACGCGTACTATTCCGAGATCGATGGCTCCGTGCAGCCGTATCATATTTCGCTGCCGGAGAATTACGATCCCGCGAAACCCACGCGCCTCTATGTCTGGATGCATGGCCGTCAGAACAATACGACGGAATCCGAGTTCATCTTCAGCTTCATGAATCCGCGGCCGCCGGGGAATGCGCCGGTCGCCGACCAGGGTCAGATTCAGGTGGATCTGTTCGGGCGCATCAACAGCGCCGGATGGCACTGGGCGGGCGAAGCGGATGTCTTCGAAACCATTGCGGCGGTGAAGAAGCGCTTCAGGATCGACGATAAGCGCGTGATGCTGCGCGGCTTCTCGATGGGCGGTGAAGGCGGATGGCATGTGGCGCTGCATCATCCCGATGAGTTCGCGGCAGCGGAAATCGGGGCGGGTACCTGGTCGCGACGCATGGAGGTGACGGACCTTCCCGCGTGGCAGGCGCCCACCCGGGAAATTTGGGAAGACATGGAGCACTACGCGCTCAACATCTTCAATCTGCCGCTCGCCGGGCACGATGGCGATAAGGACAATCAGACGCCCACCGTTCCGCCTCCGCCGCCCGGCACGCCGAACCGAGGCCAGCTGGAGTCTTCGCTGCGGACGCGCGCGCAACTGGAAAAAGAAGGGTATCCGTGTAAGGGGGAGCCGAACTTCCTGCGGTGCGAGGGCGCGCCGGGGATCTTCCTGATCTCTCAGGACACCGGCCATGGCACTAGCCCGCTGGTGCGCACGCAGCTGGATGCGTTCCTGAAAGAGTGGGGCGATAAGGGCCAGACTTCGCCCGACCATATCCGCTTCATGACCTACACTTCACGCTACAACCGCGATTACTGGGTGTCGCTCGATGGTCTGGAGAAAGAGTACGTGCGCGCCGATGTGGATGCGAAGAGAACCGATGGCGGGAAGACCTACGACATCAAAACGAACAACGTTGCGCGCCTGGTGCTTCGCGAGATGAACAATGCGAAGAGCGTGAAGGTCGACGGCGCGGATATGAAGGTCAAGGCCGGTCCGGAAGTGACGCTGGTGAAAACCGCGGGCGTCTGGAAAGCCGATAAGAACGGCGCCTGGAGCGGCCTGCATAAGACACATGCGCTGCAGGGGCCGATCGACGATGCCTTTATCGATCCGTTCCTGCTGGTGCGTCCTACGGGAATACCGTGGAATGCCGCTGTGAACGAGCAGGCGTTGCGGCAACTGGCGCGCTTCGACCGGCTCTGGGCCAAGTTCTTCCGCGGGCATCCTTACGTGAAAGACGATAAGGACGTGACCGATGCGGACTTCGCGAAGTATCAGGTGGTGTTGTTCGGCGATCCCGGCAGCAACAAGTGGATCGCGAAGGTGGCGGCGAAGCTGCCGGTGAAGTGGACGAAGGATTCGGTCACCCTAGCTGGCAAGGACTATCCGGCGAACGAGAATTTCCCGGCGCTGATCTACCCGAATCCGTTGCATCCTTCGAAGTACATCGTGATTAACAGCGGTCTGACGATTCCCGATAACGAGTACAACGGCGATTACGGGATGCCGCGCTGGGGCGATTACGCGATCGTGAAGGCGAAGGATGGAGCGGAGGTGCCGGATCTGGTGACGGCCGGACTGTTCGATGAGAGCTGGCAGATCGTGAAGCCATAGTTTAGAAGCCAGTGGAGTAGGCCCTTGGCCTGCCAAATTAGTTTTTCCGCAGCCTGTCAGGCAAGGCCTGGAACTGACCAGCCTGCGCGGTACTTCCTCCGTAAGAAGCCGTTGGCTTCGGTGGAATTTGTAAATCTGGCCTTCGCTCCGTTCCACTGAAGTGTCGTATTCGGGAAGCGCGTGGCCAGCGGACCCAGCAGCACAGACTCTGTCAGCGCGCCGGAGTATTCGAACGGCGTTGACGTTTTGCCGTTCCCCAATACCGCTTCGGCGAATTCGAAGTAATGGTCCGTTGTAACGTGTTCCGGCATGGCGTAGCCTGCGAAATCCTGCGCGGGCAGCAGCACGGGCATGGCGATATGCGGCAGCAGCATCTGGCCCTTCGTCCCGATGAAAATCGAGCCCTGACCGGGGAACTTCACCGATCCGGTCGGCGCGCGAATCTCTTCTGGCGGGAGACGATCGCCGTCGTACCAGGTCAGCGACACGGTCTTTTCGGCAGTCAACGGATTTCCCGGGAATACGTAACGGATCAGGGTGTCGAGCGCCCAGCTCTCTCCGTTCGGCGCGGCGCCTTCGCTGCGAACGCTCAGCGGAGAACCAAGTTGCAGGGCACTGAAAACCGGGTCGAGGATGTGGCAGCCCATGTCGCCGAAGGTGGCTGTGCCGAAATCGAGGCGCTTCCGCCAGTTGCCGGGGTGATAAACGTCCTTGATGAAAGGCCGGCTTGCCGCGACCCCCAGCCAGTCATTCCAGTTGAAGCCGTCGGGCACCGCGTCCGGAGTGAGAGGTAGTTTCGCGCTATCGCCCCACTTCTTTTCGCTCCAGGTGTGGACCTCTTTCACTTTGCCGATGGCGCCGCTTTGAATCACCTGCACGGCCGTTTTGTATTCGCGCCAGGAGTGAATCTGAATTCCCATCTGGGTGGGCAGGTTCTTCGCCTGCGCCATTTTCATGAGCGTGTGGATTTCGTGGATATCGTGCGCGAGCGGTTTCTGCACGTAGACCGGGAGCCCGGCGCGCATGGAGGCGACGGCCTGCGGGGCGTGCATGTGGTCCGGTGTGCCAACGCAGGCCGCGTCGATCTGCCCGTGCTCTTTGCGCAGCATTTCGCGCCAGTCCTGATAGAGGTGGGCGTCGGGATATTTTTTCTTCACTCGATCGAGCCGGCTGGAGTCCACCTCGGCTACGCAGACGAGTTTGACTTTGGGGTGCGAGGCGATGCCATCGAGGGTGGAGAAGGCCATGCCGTTGGCGCCGAAGCTGGCGAGCCGGAGCGTGCCCGAGGGCGGCTTCGAGAGCAGTTCCCGAATGAAAAAGGGAGCAGCGAGGGCCGCGCTGCCGGTGTTGCGGAGAAACGATCGTCGATCGGTCATTACGGGATTATTCTACTTGGTTTAGCGAACTCAATTCATGCAGAACCATCGCAATACCGCTTATTTCTCGTCGTGGGGCGGCCAGTCGTGGCCGCAGCCGCCTTTCCAGGCGGCGGGACCGGCTGGAAAGCCGGTCCGCGGGCAAGATTGCCCGCCCCACATCGGACCGCAATGCATCCTGCATAAATCGAGCAAACAAACTAAGGTGACCCTGGGTTAGCAACCCGCCCCATGGGCCGTGACCTCGAATTCTGATACAATCGCCCCGGTAAGGAGACTTCCGGAATGAAACGTCAGTTATTTGCTGTGGCGGCGGTGGCATCGCTCGGGGTGGTGTTGTATCAGGCAAGAGGTCAGAATCCGGCGGGACAGGCGGCTCCCTCAGGACAAGCTCCGAGGCCCAACGCCGATCCCTACGCCAATAATGCCGACCCGGGAAAGATGCAGTTTCCCCTCGCCGCGCCAGCCGGCAAGGATAGCGGGGCCATCCGTACCCCGCTTCCCGGCGGTGTCAATCTGGGACTCGTCGATCCCGCAACCTGGAAGTACGGGCATAACTACGACGGACCATCCAACGCCAAAATCTGGAATCCGGTGAAACTCAAAATGATGCGGGGCGAGAAGGTGACCGCGGGCACCGTGTTCGCCGCGACCGATCCGGCAATCTACTGCGCCATGGCCAACGCCGGGTACGACTTCATCTGGACCGAAATGCAGCACTCGCCGCGCGACTGGGAGGCGGTATCCCGCATGTGGCGCGCCTGCCCCGATGCCAAAGCCGTTCCGGGCGTCCGCGTGGCCTACGCCGACGAACGTGAAATCCAGCATGCAACCGACGCCGGCGCGATGGTGGTCGTGATCCCGACTGTTCGGAACCTGGAAGAAGGGACTGCGGGCCGCAACTGGACTTACTTCCCGCCATTGGGAAAACGCAGCACCGGCGGTGGCCAGGCGTTCGAGCTCTATGGGAACGTTCCCGGCGGATATCGCAATACGTTTAACGACAACGTCGTTCTGATCGAAATGATCGAGACGCTTGACGGCGTGAAAGATGCCCGCGAGATTGCCGGAATCGAAGGCGTCACGGCTTTGTTTGCAGCCAGCGGGGATCTGGGGAATTTCTCGGGCTATAAGCAGGGGACGCCGGACTACGAACGCCTGATCAACGCGGTTCACGATGCCGCCATCGCGGCGGGTAAACGGTTGTGCGGTCCGTTCTCATGGCGCGACCGGCCGGATTTTACGTGCTTCCAGAACGGCAGCGAAACCGCTGCGATCGCGCGCGGCGTTGCCGCCGAACTGGGCACATTGAAGGATACTCAGGCGAAGCCCGAAGTCGGGCCATGGGCGCCAAAGAAACAGTAATTCGAAGCAGTAATTCGTCGCTGTAGGGCAGCTTGCCAAGCGGCGCGGGTCTGGCGGCCACAGGTGCTATAACTGGGGTTGAAACCGCCTCCGGCCGCGCCGGTCAATAACACGGCGCCCATACCCTCTACGCTCTTTCACCCCGGCGCCCTGCGGTTCTGGCTCGCCGTTACGCTCACTGGAATCGGTACCGGCATTGCCGCCGCCCTGCTGACCATGCTGCTGGAAGCGGTCCAGCGCTTCTTCTGGGGTGGCTCCGGGCGGGACATACTTTCGACAGCCTCGCATGCCACACCCCTGCGCCATATTCTGGTGCTGCTCGGCGCCGGCGTGGCCACCGGTCTGGGGCAGATTGCGCTGCGGCAGCTTTCGAGCGGCAACGGCATCGATACGTCCGCTGCAATCTGGTTCCACGCCGGGCGTTTACCCGCCTTACGCACCCTGGGCAGTGCCGCACTCTCTGTAATCATCGTTGGCATGGGCGTGTCGCTGGGCCGTGAAGGCGCGCCGAAGCAGGCTGGCGCTGTGTTTGGCAACTTCTTTTCCGATCTGGGTCGTCTTTCGGATGAGCAGCGCCGGCTGCTGGTGGCATGCGGCGCCGGAGCCGGGATGAGTGCGGCCTATGGCGTCCCCCTGGGAGGTGCGCTCTTCGCCCTGGAGGTGATGCGCGGCGTCCTGGCGCTCCGCTACGTCTTGCCCGCCATCTTCGCGTCGCTGGTCGCCACAGCCGTATCGTGGATCGCCTTGCCGGACGCACCCACCTATCTCATCCCCGCCTACAAAAGTTCCGCTTCGTGCATCGTATGGGTTCTCCTCGCCGGTCCCGTTGCCGGCATCGTCTCGGTTGGCTATGTCCGGGCGGTCACCTGGGCATATCGCACGAAGCCGAAGGGTTGGAAGCGGATTGTGGCGCCTGTGGGAGGCCTGGGAATTCTGGGGCTGATTACCATCTATTTCCCTCAAATTCTGGGAAATGGGAAGGATATTTCCCAACTGGCGTTCACAGGTAACGTTTCCGCCGCTTTATTGGCGCTCCTGCTTCTGCTGAAGCCTGCGGCGATTCTCTTATCCATGGTATGCGGCGCGCCCGGCGGGCTGTTCACGCCTTCTTTAACTCTTGGCGCGCTCCTCGGCGGCGTGCTGGGCTTCGCCTGGTCTTTCCTGTGGCCCGGTGTGCCGGCCGGGCTGTTCGCTTTCCTCGGCGCCGGCGCTGTTCTTGCAGCCACCACGCAGGGACCCATCTCAACCGTTGTGCTCCTGATGGAACTCACTGGCCGGGACCGCTCGTTCATTTTGCCGCTCCTGCTGGTCGTCGCAGCGGCCACGCTGGTGGCGCGCAGCATTGAACCCCGTTCCGTTTACGACGCCCAACTCACCGACGAAGAATTCGCCGAACGGCAAAAAATCCGCCAGTCAGGTTAAGGCTTACGCCTGGCGCGGAGCATCCTTCCCTCCGGTTCTTTCTCGGGTATGCTGGAATATCTCAGATAATGAAAGCACAATTGTTTTCAGGGGCGTCGCCCGCGGAAGCCCCGTGGGTTTCCGTCATAACACCCGCCTTCAACGCGGCAGCCACTCTTCCGCGAGCGTTCCGCTCGCTCCAGGCTCAGACCTTCGATAGTTGGGAGCATATCGTCGTCAACGATGGCAGCGCCGATAACACCGCAGGAGTTATTGGCGACTTTACCGACGCCAGACTCAGGCCTGTAATTCAAACTGCCAATCGGGGTCCGGGATCGGCTCTTAACGCCGCAATCAGCCGCGCCAGGGGGCACTACTTCGCGTTCCTCGATGCGGATGACGAATTTCTCCCCACGCACCTTGCATCTCACGTCCTATGCATGGAAAACCAGCCGGGCGTACGATCTCCTGTGGGGAGGCATTGAACTCGTAGTCGGAGACGAGGAGCAGGCATGGGTACCCGACGTCTCGCGCGGCCACGGATACGTTCATGCCACCGAATGCATTGTTCAGGGCACTCTGTTCATTCGGCGTCATGTCTTCGACAGCATGACTTTTTCGGAAGATCGATGCGTGTGGTACCAGGACTTCGACTTCGTCCGCAGAGCGGAGTCGGCATCGTTCGAGTGCCGGCGCTTCGAGCTCCCCACCTATCGCTACTACCGTGATTCGGGCAACAGTCTTGTCGATCTGGCGAAAGCCGATATGGCTGTAGCTGGCACTCGAGGCGAAGATCGAACTCACCCTTCGGCGCTTCAATCCTGAGACCACCCTACGCGACCGCCAGGTCAGTCAACAACACCCCAACTACGCCTCAGCGAAGATTCGCCAGCCAGTAAGGAACCCAAATCACCGCCAGCGCGATATCGAACAGATAAGCCCGCCGGTTCGGCGGCTCTCTCCACGCCTTCACCGCCGCCGCGATCCCGAACCCGGCAAACACAAACACCGAAATTACGAACCAGTAATAAAACGGCAGAAACTCATACGGGTTCATCCGTCCACCCGACTTGCGGGCGACCCACATAATAATCACCGTCACGGCAATCAAAGCACGGAAAACAATTCGGGACATAACGAAAGCGAGATATTCCGATTATCGTTTATCCCTATCGCCGCCGCATTCTTACCTCGTGCCCCACTCCCAAATCCCGAACCCCGCGCTCTTCGAAACCGGATGCCCCACCTGCCGCGCCAGCATGCAGACCTGTCCCCGATGATGCGCGTCATGCGCCAGCAAATAAGCAAGAAAACTCCCGGCACCGGGCTTAAAACCGGGGATTCTGCCGTCCCCGGATAAGGCCTTCCGCAGCACCGCATCCAGCGCCGCCGCGCTTTCCCGCAGCGCACTCACCGCATCTTCTTTCGAACACGTCTCGCCTTCCAGCTTCAAGGGAAGCGCGGCGTTCTTATCCACGCTCTTCAGCCACATCAGCCGGACATTATGCATATGCGCAAACATCGAGGCGATATCGCGTCCCTTGCCGTTCGGCGGCTTCGCCCTCCAGGCTTCCTCCGGCACATTCCCGATCAGATAAACGTCGATCCGGTTATTCGTCGCCCACGCCCGCAGCAGCGCGTCTACGGGTTCAAAAGCGGTTTGTGCAGTAGCCATTCAGTTCACCCTTCTCCCAGCCGCGCTCTTTTACGGCAAAGCCTTCTGCGCCAGCCGGCTCCACTTCGCCACCGATCGCTGCAGATATCGCGGCGCAGACCTCGCCGCCTCCACCGCCCGCCGGTACATCGATACGGCTTCTTCGTTGCGCCCCAGGCCCCCGAGCGCGCGCCCGCCATAGTACAGTCCCTCCGCGTCGTAAGGCCGGCGCTCCACATAAATCGATAGTTCACGCCACGCATCCCCGAACTGCCCCGCGTCGAGGTAAAGTGCCCCCAACTCGCGCAAAATCTCGCTCTGATGATGATTCTCATCCTGATCGAGCACGGTCTGGAAGTGTTCCAGCGCATCCTTCAACCGCCCCTGCTGCCGCGCAATCCGTCCCAGCTGAAAATGCGCGTCGGTTTCCCCTACCTGAATGGTCACCGCATTGGTAAACCGGCGGATCGCTTCCCCGTACTGCCGCCGCTCCTGATAAATCAGCCCCAGCTGATACTGCGCTTCCGCATCGTGCGGATTCACCGCCGCCGCATCCAGCATGCGCCGGAAGTTCTGCCGGCTGCGCAGCCCCGCCCCCAGATTGCCGAGTTCCCCGCCCAGGTAATACCACGCATAGAACAGGAAGAACGGCGACGCCAGCCAGCCCAGCACGAACCGCAGCGGCCCCCACAAATACGTCGCCGCCACCAGCGGAATCCATGACAGCCCCACAATCGCCCCCGCCACGCCATTCTCGGTTCCGAACACCGTACGCACCACGAAGAACATCAGCACCACAAAATACAGCGCCAGCAGGATCGCTGCCGAGGGCAGCAGGGTCCGCGGGAGCATCCCCCACCCCACCAGAAAGCGCGCTATCGGAAAAGGCGCCGCGGCAGCGCTCCACGCCATCGCGGTGCAGGTCAGCAGAGGCGAATAATCGCGCTGAAACACCGTACCCAGACTGCCGCCCAGCCCGGCCAAAATCTTCCCGAGCAGCACGATTCCCGGCACGTAAAACAACGCCAGCACCAGCAGCGGCATGTAGAACGGAACCGGCATCTGCAGTATCAGCGTGGCCGCCATCACCGAAATGCTGGCAAACAATAAACTTCCCTGATCGAGAATCCCGCTCATTGCTGCCACCGGGTTCGTATACACGCGCATCAGAAGCCTGACATGATCGATCAACCCGAAAGCATACCAATGACGAAGGATCTTTCGCGACTGATCTTTCACGATAAGATGCGTGATGCCATGCTCAAACTCGCCGCCTCACTCGTCCTCGCTGCCCTCCCGCTGCCCGCCGCAGTCTTCGATGTCAAGACTTACGGCGATATCAACAAAGCCATCGAAGCGGCATCCGCGGCCGGCGGCGGCACAGTCTATTTCGCGCCCGGCACCTATGTCACCGGCTCCATTCGCCTGCGCAGCAACATCACCCTCCAGTTCGAGCGCGGCGTGATCCTCGAAGCCAGCGCAGACCCCAAAGCCTATGATGCCGCCGAGCCCAACCCCTCCGACAAGTTTCAGGATTTCGGCCACTCCCACTGGCACAACAGCCTCATCTGGGGCGAAAATCTCAACAACATCGCCATCGTCGGCGGAGGCTTGATCAGTGGGACAGCGCTGGTGCGCGAGCGCGGCGGAGCGGGCGATAAAGCCATCGCGCTCAAACAATGCCGCAACGTCACCCTGCGCGATTTCTCCATCCTCAACGGAGGCCACTTCGGCATTCTGGCCACCGCCGTGGACAACCTGACCATCGATAACCTGACCATCGACACCAACCGCGACGGCATCGATATCGATTCCTGCCGCAATGTCCGCATCTCCAACACCAGCGTCAACTCGCCCAATGACGACGCTATCGTGCTCAAGGGAACACACGCGCTCGGCGCGGCCCGCTCCACCGAAAACGTCACCATCTCCAATTGCCTCGTCGCCGGTTACGACATCGGCTCGCTCATCGATGCCACTTACAAGCGCACCGTCGCCAAAGCGCCGGATCGGGACGGCCCAACCGGACGCATCAAAATCGGCACCGAATCCGAAGGCGACTTCCGCAACATCACCATCTCGAACGTGGTCTTCGACCGGTCGCGCGGCCTCGCGCTCGAATCGGTGGATGGCGCAATCATTGAAGACATCGCTGTCTCGAACATCACCATGCGAGACGTCTCCAACGCGCCCTTTTTCTTCCGGATCGGCAGCCGCATGCGCGCGCCGGAAGGCGTGGCGGTCGGCGCCATCCGCCGCGTCAACATCGATAACGTGGTGGTCTACGGCGCGGACCCGCGCTACGCTTCCATCATCAGCGGCATTCCGGGACATGACGTGGAAGACGTGAAGCTCACCAATATCCGCATCCTTGCCAAAGGCGGACTCACGCTCGACCAGGTCGCCAAACAGCCGCCGGACCTGGTGAACACGTTCTTCTTCCGCGCCACCGGCGGTGTCCCGCCGCGTGAACCCTTCGCCACGCCCGAACGCGAAAAGGAGTATCCGGAGCCATCGATGTTCGGCATTCTGCCCGCCTGGGGCTTCTTCATCCGCCACGCGAAAGGTATAGAACTGAACGGGATCGACCTCAGCACTATGCAGGAAGACCATCGCCCCACCTTCGTTCTGGACGATGTAAAAAACTCAGATTTTCAGAACATCAAAGCGAAGAAGACCGCCGGCGTTGAACCGTTCGTTCAGATGAACGTTCACGACACCAGGATCGACGAAGCCGCCAGGTAGGACAGCCCGTTTGGCCTGTCCACAACGATGAGTGAGTTATGAAGAAATCACTGTCAACTGGGTTGGTTCTTGTGGCAACCGCTTCCGTTGCCCAAAACCCGAATGTCGTGGCGACGCAAAGATCCGAGTGGATAAAATTTAACCCGGTCACCCCGCTCACTGCGGCATCCTTCGCCAGCCCGCCGTTGGCAGATCGGCCGTGGGTGCGGATGAATATGCCGGCTACGGCCGATCCAGCGGAACTCGCCGCGGAGGTCCGTGAGTTGCGCGAGAAGGGCATCGCTGGAGCGGAGGTAGGGCAGGGCGCTTTCCCGGACAACGATCAGCTTGTCGCACTGTACACGGCGGCCAACCAACTCGGGTTGAAAGTGAGCCTGAGCCACGGCCCAACACAGAACCTCTCGGGATATTCCATGGACAAGCGATCACGCGCGCAAGACACTGGTCTTCGGCAAGGCGGCAGTGAACGCGGGCGCGACGTTCGCAGGACCTTACCCTCGGGCACTCTGACAGTAGTCGGGCGCGGGGGATTCGGCGGCGTGGGCGGGGGCAGAGCTGGAGCGGGAGCACCGGGCGGCGGAAGAGGAGGGGCTCAAACAACCCGCACTACTCTGATCGCATTGCTGGCTTACCCCTGCACTACCGGCCCCGCCGAACTGGACCGAGCCTCGGTAGTAGACCTGACTTCTGCCGTTACCGGCAGGAATAACTGCCGGCGTGCTGGGCGGGACCACGGCTGGCTCTGTCCGCTGGACGGCTCCTTCGTCGCCGGCCGGCGCCCAGTGGCAGTTGATTGCATTCTGGACCAAAGGGGCTTTCGCCCAACCGGACCCATTCAGCGATGAGAGTTACCAGGAGTTGCTGAACAGCATGGAGACGAGCTTCAGCCCACAGGTCAAGGAATTGATGAAAGCCAACGGCGGCGATCTTTTCTACGATTCCCATTCCAGCGATCGTGGCAGTCCGGACGAACTCTGGACGAACCGGATGTCCGAGGAGTTCAGTAAGCGGCGGCAATACCCCTTGATTCCGAATCTCCCGGCCCTCTTTCGCGAGTACTTCGAGTTCAGCGACGGCAGCGGGCCGCGCGTCCGTAACGATTTCTATGCGGTTCGGGGCGACATCTGGATCGAAAAGCAGATCCAGCCGCTCCGAGCCTGGGTTCGAAAATATAACAACCTGCTTCGCGTGCAGGTGGAGGGAGAGGCGAACCTGATCGTTCCGATCACCGACACGGTGTTGGCTACCGCCACGGTAGACCGGCCGGAACACGAAAATCTCTTCTTGGGCGACGAAGTCGATAACTATCTGCCGATGGCCTCCGCGAACCACATGACGGGCAACCCCTGGTATTCCACGGAGTGTTGCGCGGTCCTCGGCAAGAGTTATGCCGAAACCTTTCAGGATGCCGTCATCCACATGCACAAGAGCTTCGTCGGCGGTATCACAAAACTGGTGTATCACGTTTATCCCTATCGCGACGGCGCAACCTGGAAGTGGCCCGGCTATCACAGCTTCGGCCAGACGGGGTTCTCCAACGCGTGGGGGCCCCGCAATCCTTTCTGGGTGGATGCCCGCCTCTACAACGACTTTTTTGCCCGCAATCAGCAGGTTCTCACGCAAGGCGATGCCCGCACCGACGTTGCCGTTTACATGCAGAACTATCTCTATCCGCCGTCTCAGGGCATCAAGACTCGACACTGGGGCGACCTGAAACCGCAGGAGGCTGGCTACACCCGCGATTATCTGAACCCGGCCATGCTTGAGCTGCCCAATGCGACGGTGACGGGAAACCGTCTAGCGGCGAACGGACCGGCGTATAAGGCACTGATCGTCGACGCCGAGCAAGGGCCGCCCACCGATCCGGTGAAGACGTCCATGCCAGTGGAAGTCGCGCGCAGGATACTAAGCTATGCGCGTGCCGGCCTGCCCGTTATCGTCGTGGGAACGCCGCCGGACCGCACACCCGGCAATACGCCGCAGGACGACCCCGAACTGAAAAGAGCGATTGCCGAACTCCTCACGGTAAAGACGGTTTCACGAGTTGCCCATGAAGCGGACGTGCCGGAGAAACTACGCTCGCTGGGAATCCGGCCCGCCGCGGAACCTGCGGCGCCGTCGCCCATGCTCAGCGTCCGCCGCAGGGACACCGCCACGAAGACCGACTACTACTTCCTCTATAACCAGGGCATCGCAAGTCCGCCGGATGAGCCCAATACACTGTTCGAGCCGGCAACTGGAGCGCCACTGGATCGCGAAGTCAGTCTGGAAGGGCGTGGGCGTCCCTACCTGTTGAACGCATGGTCGGGCAAGATCGCGCCCATCGTGAACTACACGTCTGACGGGGACCGAATCACAGTTCGAATTCGCCTCTCCGCGATGACGGCGCGCTGATCGCGATCGGCGAGGACCCGAACCGTTTTGGGCCCGCGGCTCCCGCCGTTTACGTAACGAAGACCGATGCCGACGACGCCGCGACGAATCGAGACATCATCGTGATTCGGGCTTCGAAGGCCGGAACCCACACGATGACGCTCAGCAACGGCAAATCGGTCCGCACCGCGATCCGAAGCGTTCCGCCGCCTCGGGATCTCACAAGGGCGAAGTGGCGCTTATCCGTCGAGGACTGGCAGCCAGCCCACCCCTATGACACAACCTACGGCGCGGCAGCGGCGGAAACGCGAAAGACCAAAATCGAGCTGGATCTCGATGTGCTGAAGGCGTGGCCGGAGGTCCCGCAACTTCAGAACGTCTCTGGCCTGGGCACGTATTCGACTACGGTAGATATGCCTGCCGGATGGAATTCCGCGAACGGGGCGATGCTGAATCTGGGTGAGGTCTTCGACAGCTTTACATTGGCCGTGAATGGGCGGGCGGTTTCGATTAATCAGCTTTCCGCCGCCGCCGATATCGGTCCGTACCTCAAATCAGGCCGAAATTCGATTATCGTGCGCGTGGCTACTACACCGAACAACCGGTTGTCAAAAATCGACGAGAGTGTGGCAAATCGCGGGTTGGTACAGCCTTACGGTCTGGTGGGCCCTGTGGTCTTTACGCCGTACACTCAGTCCGCTGTTTGGAAGATCGGCGACAAGTGAGCGCCAGGCATAATCGCCTGTCGCTCTGATTATTTCGTCTGCAGCGTCACACCCATCGGACTCGTCCGCGCGCTGCTGCCGCTCCCCGATTGCAACTGAATCTGATGACTTCCCGGATTCAGCTGCGGGACCGTGAAATTCACCTGCAGGACGCCGTTGATCAGGTCGGGTGCGCCGCCGGAATACAAAATATTGCCGCTGCTGAGCGGTTGTCCATCGATCAACACCGTCACCGGGGTCGCGGGCACCGGAAGCTTACTCGTAACCACCGTTCCGTCGGATACCGCGGTAGCGGCCGTTGCGGCGCCGTAACCCTCGCCAAAGAGGATCAGCGTGTCGCCCACCGACGCCGGATTAGAAGCGCCGATCACGTCGTACGCCGGAAAGCGTTCGATCGCTCCGTCGCCCGTACCCGAAGAATTCAATGTGAAAATGGCAGGATTCGCCGCCCTTACCGGGAAATTGAGGTTACTGGCCGGTTCCGTTCCGTTATAAGAAACAGTTATCGACACGGTCGGCAGGCTGCCGATGCCGTAGGGAGCGACCACGCTGACCTGATTGTACGACGTATAAATGACCGGCGCAGCCGTGCCATTGAAGAAGACCTGAGTGCCCGCCAGCGAGTTTGAGAAAACGCCGCTGGCATTCGGAGCGTTGACTGTTAGTTGTGACGGTCCCAACCCCGTTCCGAAAATCGCGACGATCTCGCCGGGCGAAATCCCGGTCAGGCTGCTGGACGCGAAACTGGCAGCGCTCTCAAAACCCTGCGAAGTGATCACGGGCACCGGGACAATAGAATTGATAAGAACGAAAGCGTTGTTGCTGGTAAGGGGCACGGTCGTCAGATCCGAAAATCCTGTCGACTCACTCAGATCCTCCGGCGTAAGTGCGTTGATCTTGTTCAGGACGGCGATTCCCGCAGCGTTCGTTTGCCCGAACACGGTGAACAGCTGGCTGTCGAGCTGGCCGCCGTTACTGACCAGATTGAAAAACCATTCGCTGGTAGCGCTGTTCGGCTCGGCGACGCCACTCGAGTTCGACGTCAGCGCCATGGCGATAGTACCTTGCGCGTTGGTTACGTTAAACTCGTTCGGAATCGCGGCGCCTGCCGGAATCGGTGTCAAAGTTGAGTTTATAAGCTGGTAACCACCGCCCTGCGCAACGAAACCATTGACCAGGCGGTGGAAAATCGAGTTGTTGTACAACCCCTGATTCACGTAGTTCAGAAAGTTCGCCACCGTTTGCGGAGCCACGTTCGGCGTCAGGACGACGTCTATATTCCCAAGATTCGTGTTAAATCGATAGGTAGGGTTCGACGTCTGACCATACAGAATGGCCGACCCCGCCAGAAGAATAAAAAGAGCGGATGTTCTATGCAGCAACCTCGAATTGTAACTCACGTCACTCAAACCAGGTCACTCCAGCTGGGCGAACCCGTACCAGCGGGACTCTGCCGAATATTTTGCGTTACCGAAGAGAGACTTGCGCGGCATGGTAGTGTTCAGTGGTATATGCCTTCGGAGGCTCTGGCGCCGGTAGTGATGGTGGTCGACGACGAACCCATGGTGCGTCAGTTCGTCACGTCCGTCCTTTCGGCGTCCGGATATGACGTTTTGGACGCGGATTCCCCCGCCCAGGCGCTCCGGGTGCTGGACCTGAATCCGCATCTGGATCTTCTGGTTACCGATGTCGTGATGCCCGGCGGCAATGGCCGGGATCTGGCTGACGCGATGCAGCGCCGCAAGCCGGGTTTGCCGGTGCTGTTTATATCCGGGTATGATCCGCCGGACGGCAAGGCCCTTCCGAAGGCAAGCTTTCTGCAGAAGCCTTTCCGCATTCCGGACCTGCTGGAGCGCGTCAGGACAATGCTGGATTTTACTGCTTGCTCTTCAGTTCCGCCTGCAGCTGGCGGAAAGCCGAGTCCTCGAACGTCGTTTTAATCCGCTCGCGCCCTTCGCTGCGGGCGTCGCCGACGCGTGGCCCTACCTGCTGCACACACCTTCCGAGGAAAAACGTGGCATCCTGATCGTTCGCCGAACGCTCCAGCGTCGCCCGGAACTTCTCCGCGGCTCTGTCGAAATCGCGCTGCTTCCATAAGGCGAAACCCAGATTGAACCAGTAGTCGGGGTCCGCCTCGTCTCCTTCCAGCGCCTTCTGGAAATTGTCGGCGGACGCGGCATCGTTCCTGCGCGACAGGGCCGCGCCCAGATTGTTATAAACCTCGTTCAACGGAAGTTCCCGCAGCACCATGCGGAACTCCTGAATCGCGCCGTCGAAATCGTTTTCGTAATACCGGCAGATGCCCAGCAGAAATGCCCCTTCCATATAATGCGAATCGGTTTTCGTGACTTTGGTAAACCATA
>Ga0302324_100014843_pt1 | contig 15667 bp, 22 predicted proteins | sample Palsa_T0_1_FD_201949 | JGI IMG/M metagenome (GOLD analysis project Ga0302324, IMG submission 201949) | Peat permafrost microbial communities from Stordalen Mire near Abisko, Sweden - Palsa_T0_1 | ecosystem: Environmental > Terrestrial > Soil > Palsa > Peat permafrost | place: Sweden: Abisko...
TACCAGGCCCCGTCATCATAAGGACCAGCGCCGCACTGGTGAGCATCCAGGCATTGTCGCCGGCGCTTTGGGCCGCGCGTTTGGCGGCTTGGAGAGCTGTAATTTTCGCCTGCAACTCGGAGGCGGATTGTGCCAGGGCCACGGCGGGCAGGCAACTCAAGAGAACCACATACCGCTTCACTGGGAACGATCTCCAACTTGGGATGAAAATGGGACTTGGGCGATTCTTTACCTATTGTGCAATGGCGCCCAGAGCCGCTAAAGAGGAACATTTCTATGGGTGCGATTGAAATTTTCTATCTCGAAATCGCCGGCTCGCCCGCTCGCCCCTTCGCCCGCGCGCCGTGTGACCGGCTGGCCTTCGGTGTGCAATCGCAGTAAGATCGGGAGTGAACGGAGGCGCCCATGTTCCCGATCGCGAAGATTCTTCTGCCTGTCGATTTTTCCGAGCGCGCCACCCAGGCCGCTCGCTATGCCGTTCCGGTTGCGGAGCGATTCGATTCCGAAATCATCCTGTTGCACGTGCTGCCACCCTACTACGAGTTCGGCGCGGTGGAACTGGGCGGACCCATCCTGATGGACTTGCGCTCGGAACGGCAAAAGGATGCCGAGGTGCGCATGGCCGGTTTTCTGAGCGAAGAACTGCGTCCGCATCGCGTGCGGCGGCTGTTGCTGGAAGGCGATCCGGCGCGCGAGATCGTGGAATGCGCGCGGCGCGAGGAGGCTGGTCTCATCATGATGCCGACACACGGCTACGGCCCGTTCCGCCGCATGCTGCTAGGGTCGGTTACAGCCAAGGTGCTGCACGACGCCGATTGTCCGGTCTGGACCACCGCGCATGCGGAGACGCCGCGGGCGGGAGAGCCCACGCTGAAACGCATCTTGTGCGCCCTCGATCTGGGGCCTGCCGGAGCCCGCGCATTGGGATGGTCCGCGCGCCTGGCCACGGAGACCGCCGCGCAGCTCACGCTAGTGCACGCACTGGCCGAACTCGATCCGCGCACGGAGGGTTACTACTTCTCGCCGGAATGGCGGAAATTCCTGCTGGATAGCGCGGAGAAGGTGATCGCCGGTTTGCAGCACAACGCCGGCACGAAGGCTGAAGTTGTAATGACCATGGGTCCGGCGGCGGAGATGATCTGTGAGGAAGCCCGGAAAGCGGAGGCGGATCTTCTGGTGATCGGCCGCGGCACGGATGCGGGTATTATCGGGCGGTTGACCGGCCAGGCTTATTCCATCATCCGCCTGTCGCCATGTCCGGTGGTGAGTGTGTAGGGCCAAACATGTGTCGCCTGCTGGCCTGGTGAGTCTGCTGGCATCCGCGCTCCTGGGGCAAAGCGTCAGCGAGAGCGAAGGTTCGATATACCTTACTGAGCCGGGTGGATTCGAGGGGCGGCTCACTTCGTCTGGCGAGGACTTTGACTCCAGCCTGTCGCCTGACGGAAAGACGGTTGTGTTCGCTCGCCCGGCTCCTGGCAACCTCTGCGCTCCACCGTCGGACTGCCTGCCGCCAAACGGGCTTTGGGCCGTGAACCTTTCCGAGCGCCCCCCCCAATCCCAAGCTCGTCTTCGCCGGCCCCGTGAACGACGCCACAGGAGATCCTTCTGGGCTCAGGTTCAGCCATCTCTTTTCGCCGCAATTATCACCCGATAACCGGTACCTCTATTTCCAAGTCAATTACGCGACCACGTCAAATGCCATCTATCGGTTCGACATGAAGACCAAGGAAGCGCGGTTCATTTCGACAGGGGGCGGCTATAGGGTTGTGCCGAGGGGTCGCTGCCGGGGATATCTGATCGCGAGCGTGCGTAAGGCGACTCTGTCCCTCCGGATTTTTTACTGGTACTGGCTCCTCACGCCGGAGGGAAAGGAGGTCGGCCTGATTGGACCGGACGATGAAGATGCCGAAGCCTTTCAAGAGGCTCGGGCCCTCCGCCGTGCGGATGGCTTGCTTCCTTGACACAAGGCGGGCGGCATACCGGTCCCTTGCCCGACGCCGCTTGCCGCCGGGCCGCGAATTAGCTAAGCTTAGTTTAGTCCTATGGAAATCGTCAACGTTCATCGGGCCAAGACGGAGCTCTCAAAGCTCCTGGAGCGGGTCGCGCACGGGGAAGAGATCGTTATTGGAAAAGCCGGCAAGCCGGTGGCCTGGCTGAAGCCGTACCAATCTAAGAGCGGCATACGCAAGCCAGGGATCTGGAAAGGCAAGGTCTCGATCGCGCCCGATTTCGACGAGTTGCCCGCCGACGTAATGAAGGCCTTCGAGGGCGATGAGCCATGACGGTCTTGCTCGATACCCATATCTTGCTGTGGTGGCTGGCAAAGGATCGCGCCTTATCCGCGCCTGCCAGCCGAATCATTCGAGACGGATCCAACCGGGTAGTGGTCAGCGCCGCCAGCGCTTGGGAGATCGCCATTAAACAGGCGCTGGGCAAATTGAGCGCTCCGACATCACTAGAGGCGGCTATCGAGGAAAGCGACCTGGAGACTCTGCCGATTTCGGTACGGCATGCGGTTACCGCGGGCGCCTTGCCCAAATACCACGCGGATCCATTCGACCGGATGCTAGTGGCGCAGGCCCAAATGGAAGGCATGGCGCTTCTGACGCACGACCATCGCCTCTTGGCATACGGTGAGTTTGTGAAGTTGGTGTGAACGGGTCTCTAAACTGATAACTGCTTCTCAATCGAGGTCATCATGCCACAGGTTGCCAGACTATTGGTATTGGCAGTATTGGCCGGCAATCTCTCAATCGGCGCCGCTCCCGCACCCGCGCATGGCAAGCTAAGAGTATCCGCAAATCACCGCTACCTGGAATTCGACGATGGAACGTCATTTTTCTATCTGGCCGACACCGCTTGGGAACTGTTCCATCGCCTGAATCGGGAGGACGCCTCACGGTATCTTGCCAACCGCTCACAGAAGGGCTTTACGGTAATTCAGGCAGTTATCCTGAGTGAGTTGGGCGGCCTCACAGTTCCGAATGCTTATGGCGATCTGCCACTTACAGGAGGAGATATCGGAAAGCCCAATGAGGCGTACTTCCGGCATGTCGACTTCATCATAAACAAGGCGGAAGACCTGGGAATGTTTGTGGGTGTTCTTCCCACGTGGGGCAAATATTGGAAATCGGCGGACTCGATTTTCCCGAATCCCGAATCTGCACGGCAGTATGGAAGATTCGTCGGCGGTCGATACAGAGATAAGCCCGTCATCTGGATTCTCGGGGGTGATCGCGCCATCGACAACCCGCGGGAGCGTGCCACCATGGACGCGCTCGCCAAAGGGCTGCGGGAAGGCGATGGCGGCAACCATCTGATTACTTTTCACCCGGTTGGACCGGGTGACTCCTCGGAAATGCTCAACGATGCGCAATGGCTGGATTTCAACATGTATCAGTCGTCGCACGCGGCGCGGGACCACGACAACGGACTCTATGCGGAGCGCGATTTGCGTCTCAAGCCGGAACGGCCGACGCTCGACGGCGAGAATCGATATGAAGAAATTCCCGTTGGATTCTACTTAGCGGGGATGAGCGGACTGCAACGATTCGACGATTTCGACGTGAGGCAGGCGGCCTATTGGTCGTTGCTGGCGGGAGCCTGTGGGCATACCTACGGCGATAACAATGTATGGCAGATGTACGTACCGCCGCCAGACGCCAATCTGGCTGGCGGCATCGCCGGTATCCGGGAGAATCCATGGCTGGGCAGGAAGGGCGGCATCATCGGCGCGAATGTTCCGTGGTACGAAGCGCTGGACAGGCCGGGAGCTTTCCAGATGGGATATCTGCGCCGGTTGTTTGAATCCGTGCCGTTTCGAAAACTGGTGCCGGATCAGAGTATTATTCTGAGCGGGCCGGCGAGTGGCGGCGCAAAGATCCGCTCGGCAAGATCGTCGGACGGGTCGTTCGCCATAGTCTACAGCCCATTCGGCGAAAGCTTCACGCTGAACAAGAATGTGGTGCAGGCGGCTAAGTTCAAAGAATTTTGGTTTGACCCGCGCTATGGCGTTTCGTACGAGATTGACCGGCCGGAGCGGTGGGGCATTCAAACTTACACGCCGCCAACAAGCGGGCGGAATCACGACTGGGTTCTGGTGATTGAAGATGCGACTAAGTAGGGCGACATTGCCCGCAGCCGGGCTACGCCCGGCGCTGGAGTTTGGCCCGTTTGGGATCGATTTGCAGATCGCCGACGTGGCGCAGGCACTCTTGCCTGCCGCGACGACACTCCTGTCGTCGCGCCGGGCGAAGCCCGGCCATCCCGCGAGCTCGCGGGAAACGCGGAGCTAAAGCCCCGCAAAGCCGGGCTACGCCCGGCGCGATGACATGAGTGTCATCGCGGCAGGCAGGGTGCCTGCGCCACGTCAGCTATCTTGAAATCGAGACCCAAAAGGGCAAATTCCGCCGAATTCCGCGAGGACCTCTTCGTGGGGAATGCCTTTGCCGCCGTGCTGAGCCAGCCAGTCTTTTGCTTCCTGAACAGCGTGAACGCTCTTCCTCGGTCTCGTCCTCGTCATCTATCGGCGCTGTAGCTAGCCGGCGCGAGAGCCGATCAAGCAGCAGGAATTCCAAGAAGGTCACCGCAGTCGGAAGTTCGTTGGGTGGGAGGCGGTCAAGCAACTCATGGGCGTGCTGTTTTTCATTGAGTGCATCGGTGGGCATCGAAAACCTCACATTCCATCATACCGGCGAACCTGACCAGGCGCCTACTTACTCCCCAGCCCCACAAAAACCACCCCCGCCACAATCAGACCCAGCCCGATGAATTTCGTCCGCGTCAGCGGCTCTTTGAAAAAAATGCGGGACCACAGCAGCGTGAAGATGTAGCCCAGCGACACCATGGGGTAGAGGACCGAAAGCTCTCCCGGCGGGCGGATGCCCAGCACGAAGAAGTACGACGACAGGAGAAACAGCGCCACGCCCGACGCCAGACGCCAGTTGAAGAACGGTGGATTGCGGGAGACGAATAGATAGATCCAACCGTCGCGCACCTGCTCCGCGCCGGATTTCAGGAAGACCCCGCCGAACGAGCCAATGAACGCGGCCAGCAGCACCAGCAGCATGTGGCTGATGGGCGTCTTCAACGCCGCCCGCCTTTTCCAAGCACGCCTACGCCGGAGACGATCAGAACGATGCCCAGCAGTTTCCACGGGTTAATCTCGTCGTGAAAGACCAGGAACGACAGAATCGTCACCCACACGTAGGTGAGCGCAATCACCGGGTACAGCAGCGACAACTCGCCGTCCTTCAACGCCAGCACCAGCAGCAGAGTGGAGAGGCCGTAGAGGCAATATCCACCCATCAGGGGCGCATTGGTGGCCATACCCAATAAGCCGGGCTGAGCCATGTGGTTGGCCCCGGTTTTCATCAGGATCTGCGCGGCCGCGCCCAAAACCGTGCAGCAGAACACAAGTCCCACCGGCTGGCGCCGGGCTGGTTTGGGGGAAGTCAGCGGGGATGGGGTGGCGGCAACGCTCAACAGGGCTCCGTTTTCACCAGAATATCAAGGATTCCGGTACAATAGTTGTCTGTGGACCAAAAGAAAGTAGCAACCGTGGCAGACGAGAAAAAGACTGCCCCCCCGCCCACGTCCAAGGCCGATCATCCGCGCGGCTTTGTCGCCGAATGGACCGTGACCATCATCCTGTTGCTGTTCGGCACCACCACGTTGGTGCAGGCCTTCGTCATCCCGACCGGGTCCATGGAAGACACGCTGCTCATCGGCGACCATTTGCTGGTCGATAAGCTGGCCTACGCGCCGCCGGGTCCGGTCTCGAAGTACGTGCTGCCTTACGAACCGGTCCGGCGCGGCGACATCATCGTGTTCCGCTATCCGGTCGACATCCGCCAGACTTTCGTGAAGCGCTGCATGGGCGTTCCCGGCGATCATATCAGGTTGGAAAACAAGCAGGTATTCCTGAACGGCAAGAAACTGGACGAGCCGTACGTTTACCACAAGACCGAGTACATCGACAGTTATCGCGACAATTTCCCCAGCGAACCCAACGTGCACCTATTCGATCAGGGCCAGGATATGCTGGAGCACCATGTACAGAGTGGCGAAGTGGTGGTGCCGCCGGACAGCTACTTCGCAATGGGCGACAATCGGGACTCGTCGCTCGACAGCCGCTATTGGGGATTCGTGCCGCGCGACAACATCATCGGCAAACCGCTGATTATATACTGGTCTTACGACGCCCCCACCGAGGCGCTGGCCAATCCCACGATTGGCATCGATCACCTCATCGACCTGATGGAACACTTCTTTTCGAAGACGCGCTGGCGCCGCACGTTCATGCTGGTGCATGGTGTAAAGGTAGGATAGTTGGGGGAGGCGATGAAGAGGAAGAAACCAGCAAAGAAACCAGCGACTGTTTCGCCGGCTGCGGTCAAGGCCGACCGCCCTCGCGGCTTTATCGCCGAGTGGGCCGTGAACATCATCATCCTGTTTTTCTGCAGCGCGACCCTGGTGCAGGCTTTCGTCATCCCGACGGGCTCCATGCAAGACACGCTGCTGGTCGGCGACCATCTGCTGGTCGATAAGCTGGCCTACGCCCCTCCGGGCCCGATTTCCAAGTACCTGCTGCCTTACGAAGAGGTGAAGCGCGGCGACATCATCGTGTTCCGCAGTCCCGCGGATCTCAAAATGACCCTGGTGAAGCGCTGCATGGGCGTTCCCGGCGACCGCATCAAGCTGGTGAACAAGCAGGTCTTCCTCAACGGCAAGAAACTCAACGAGCCGTACGTGATCCATTCGACTGCGTACATCGACGACTACCGCGACAATTTTCCCAGCGAGCCGAATGTGCGCCTGAACGAAGGCGGGCAGGACATGTTGGAGCATCACGCAATGAACGGCGAGGTGCTGGTGCCGCCCGGCAATTACTTCGCGATGGGCGATAATCGCGATAACTCGCTGGACAGCCGGTATTGGGGATTTGTGCCACGGGAGAACATCATTGGAAAGCCGGTCCTGGTTTATTGGTCATACGACGCTCCTACTGAGGCGCTGCTCAATCCGGGTGTCGGGATGGACCACCTGCTCGATATGATGGAGCACTTCTTCACTAAGACGCGTTGGCAGCGCACCTTCATGCTGGTGCACGGGACCCCGGTCGACTAATGCCCAGCCGGCGCGGGGCGGATGCACACCAATATGGACTAATCCTCGCCGGAGGGCGCGGCACGCGCTTCTGGCCACGCAGCCGGCGGCGTTCGGCGAAGCAAGTCCTGAACGTGATCGGCGACCGATCGCTGATCCAGAATACCGTGGAGCGACTGCGGCCGGTGATCCCGCCGGAACGCATGTGGGTGCTGACCAACGATTTCCTGCGCGATGAAATTGTGCGGCAGCTTCCGGATGTGCCCGCGCGCCAGATCATCGCCGAACCGGCGCAGCGCAACACGGCGCCGGCCATCGGGCTGGCCGCCCAAATCCTGGAATCGATCGACCCGGACGCAGCCATGGGAGTTTTCCCCGCCGACCATGTGATCGCCAGCGAAGGCCGCTACCGGCAATTGGTGCGTACCGCTTTCCGCTGCGCGGAGCGCGGTGAAATGGCGGTGCTTGGGATTCTGCCGCGCTGGCCGGAAACCGGATACGGGTACATCGAATTTCCACGTGGCATTGAGCCGGGCGCGAAGCCCGTCGCCATCCGCTGCTTCCAGGAAAAGCCGGATGCCCGCACCGCGCGGCGGTACGTCAAATCCGGCAGGTTTTACTGGAACGCCGGCATGTTCTTCTGGCGTGCGGATGTGCTGCTTGAGGAATTGCGCCGGAGTCTGCCGCGCACCGCCAGCCTGCTGGCGGCTCTGCCGGCCTTCGCGGATGCCGCGTTTTTGCCCAAGATGGGCGAAGTCTTCCCTCTTTGCGAGAACATTTCCATCGATTACGCCGTGCTCGAAAAGGCGCGGGCGGTCACCGGAATCGCGTGTCCCGAAATCGGCTGGAACGATGTGGGGAGCTGGAACGCGGTCTACGAGCTTCTGCCGCGCGATGCGGACGGCAATGTGCTCCTTTCCAGCGCCGTCAGCCAATCAAGCGAAGGCAACTACGTGGACGCGCGCAAGCTGGTGGCGCTGGTCGGGGTTTCGAACCTGATCGTCGTCGACACGCCGGATGCGCTGCTGATCGCCGACCGGAAAGCCGCGCAGCAGGTGGGCGACATCGTCAAGATTCTGGAGAAGCAGAAGCGGGACGACCTGCTGTAGCTGCGGCGAGCTCCGCTTTCTCGTCTTCCCCGAACTGCCGGTGCCCGGCGGACACCATCACTCCACGGAACAAAACTGCACCATAGATGAAGATGCCGTAAGCAGCTATTGGCAATAGAACAAAAAGCAGGTGTTGACGCCCTTCCTGTTCAGGCCTGAAGGCAAGAACTCCGCCCCCGAGCACGAGTCCTATTCCAATAAGCCGTTCAATTCAACGAGAACAGACGTAGCGCGAATGTCCTGCTCCACCGTTCCGATCCGCCATACACATCTGTGCCCGGCGGCCTTACCGCACCGCCCGCCCCGCCCCCATCGCCATCTCGCGGGCGGGCGCCATGAACTCCATGAGCGCCCGCCTGATCTCCGGCGGAATGCTAAACCGGTCCATCTCGTTCAAATCGCCGGCTGCATACTTCACGCTGTCTCCCGCCATGGTGATGGCGATAAACAGGTGCCGCGTCACCTCGTGAAACAATCCGTGCGGCTCCCGCTTCTCGGCCTGAAAAGTGAGCGCGTCGCAAGGGCGTCTCCTCGTCCGCCAGGCTGGCCTCGTACGCCATGGCCACTTCCGTGGACAAGCGTTTTTCGTAATCGGTTTCGATGCGCCGCGCTTTGTCCCTCCAGGCGATTTCCTGGTAGACCAGCGCGGCGATCGCCAATAGCAACAGGATTTCGAGCGGCGTCATGTGCGCTCCTCACCCTCGCTTCGCCTTCATCTCGGCCAGCATCTTCTCGATCTTGTCCTGCTTGTCGAGCGCCGCGAGTTGCTCGTCCACGTCGTCTTTGAAGATCTCCGCCTTGGCTTGGCTCATCGCCTCGCTATGGCGGACCTTGTCCTGCATGCGCTCGAAAGTGGCGGCCGTGGAGTGGTCGCTGGTGGCGAACTGCGCGTCGGTGGCCTTGCTGGCGGCGCGCGCCCGCCGGTGCTGCGCGATCAGCAGGTCCTTCTTGGCCTGCGCTTCGGCCAGCTTCCTACAGCGCGGCAGGAAGACCGGCGCCGTCATCTCGGACACGTCTCCGGTAATTTTCATGCCACCGTGTTGTCGCTCCAGTCTTCCTCGCTATTGCCTTCACTATTGTCGATAAAGTATACTTCTCAGTAGCCTATGGCGTACGAGTTGTTCGACAGTAAGGCCGCCAAGTTCGGCTCTCCGCAGTTTACGGTCCGCTCCGGCAAAATCGCCTTTAACGCCGACGCCGGCGACTTCTTGTCTAAAGCCGGCATCAAGTTCGCCCATTTTCTCTGGGATTCGGAAGCCTGCCGGCTCGCGGTCCGCGCGGCGGAAAAGAAGGATTCGCGTGCCTTCAAGGTAACCTTCGTTCCGGGGAGGCGGGGTGGCACAATTTCGGCTCAATCGTTTCTCAAGTACATCCGATGGCACGCGGACGGGCCAGTGGTCGTGCCAGCATCCTGGAACGATAAAGAGCACCTGCTGGAAGCCAGCCTTCCAAAGGAGCATGTGGGCGCGATGCAAGCCATAAAGCGGGAGCGCTCGCGATGAATAAGAAGCGCGGGCCAAGCTCAGATGTTGAAGATGTCAGGCGCGAGGAGATGAGCCGAGGGCGCCGGCCAATCAGCCTGGAAGCCCGAAAGCAGCGGCAAGAACTCCTGCACGATCTGCGGACGCTCCTGGAAATTGGGACTGAGGAAGACTTCGTCGCGGCTATGCGCGCTTTAGGGTTGCAGGTCGATTCACCGCGCTGGAGCGAGATTCTCCAGATTTGGCGCGATTACCGATCTTAGCGACGACTTCGTGAAAGGCACGTATCTTCTCGGCCCGGTCGGCGGATGGCAATTGATCGAGATGGGCTTCAACAATTGTTGCGAGCCGTTCGGCTCCGTTGTCCGCGGAAGATTTTTTCGATTTCATGCCTGCCACTTGGTCAGTATAGCGCTTTCCATGTTCCCAATGTTGCGGTGTGCCAAGCTCGCAGATGGCGACTAACCAGAAGGTGCAAGACGGGCGCGCGAAGTGAATCATCCCAGCTTGGGCGAAAGTGAGGGGCAGAACCCTGGCCCATCAGCCAGACTGCCTCGCTAGTGGTGCCCGGCTGAGATGGGCTTAAAGGAAGCCCCCCATGCTACCGCACCGCCCGCCCCGCCCCCATCGCCATCTCCCGCGCGGGCGCCATGAACTCCATGAGCGCCCGCCTGATCTCCGGCGGAATGCTGAACCGGTCCATCTCGTTCAAATCGCCGGCTGCATACTTCACGCTGTCTCCGGCCATGGCGATGGCGATAAACAGGTGCCGCGTCACCTCGTGAAACAATCCGTGCGGCTCCCGCTTCTCCGCCTGAAAAGTGAGCGCGCGCACGGGCGTCTCCTCGTCCGCCAGGCTGACCTCATACGCCATGGCCACTTCCGTGGACAAGCGTTTTTCGTAATCGGTTTCGATGCGCCGCGCTTTGTCCCTCCAGGCGATTTCCTGGTAGACCAGCGCGGCGATCGCCAATAGCAACAGGATTTCGAGCGGCGTCATGTGCGCTCCTCACCCTCGCTTCGCCTTCATCTCGGCCAGCATCTTCTCGATCTTGTCCTGCTTGTCGAGCGCCGCGAGTTGCTCGTCCACGTCGTCTTTGAAGATCTCGGCCTTGGCTTGGCTCACCGCCTCGCTATGGCGGACCTTGTCCTGCATACGCTCGAAAGTGGCGGCCGTGGAGTGGTCGCTGGTGGCGAACTGCGCGTCGGTAGCCTTGCTGGCGGCGCGCGCCCGGCGGTGCTGCGCGATCAGCAGGTCCTTCTTGGCCTGCGCCTCCGCTAGTTTCTGATCCAGCTTCTGCAGCGCGGATTTCAGATTTTCCACCTGCGCCTTCTGATCGCCTACCTGCTGTTTGAAGCTATCGGCCATCTGCCTGTAGCTCACGGAACGTTCCAGCGCGGCGCGCGCCAGTTCGTCCTGTTTCCTGTCTACCGCCATCTCCGCCTTGCGCACCCATTCCGCCGTCTTCTCTTCGGTCTCCTGGTGCTTCTTCTCCAGCACGTGCTGGTCGGCGATGGCGATGGCCACCTGCGTCTTGACCTGCAGCAATTGGTTCTGCATATCCAGAATCACCTGCTTGATCATTTTTTCCGGATCTTCGGCCTTATCGATAAGGTCGTTGAGGTTTGCCCGAACTAATGTCGATACTCGTTCCAGTAGTGCCATAATCATTCTCCTTAAATGGGGCCGGGCGAACCCGGCCCCCTGCGCTTAACTTGCCGTTCCCTTGGTCTTGTCCGAAGGCGGATCGCGCTTATCGCCGATCTGTCTGACCTTCGCGAACAATTCCGACATCTTCATTCCCGACAGAGTCTCAAACAGCGCGGGAATCTGCGCCGCCATGGCGGTCATATCTCCCGTAATCTTGTTCATGCCGGCCGCGTGTCCATCGCCCGTGGAAACGATGGTGATCTTATCCACGTTGGCCAGCGGCGAAGCCAGCGCCCGCATAATCTCCGGCAAACCCGTGATGAGCTTGTCGACAACCGCCGCCTGGTTGTATTCCTGATAAGCCTCGGCCTTCACGTTCATGGCCCGGGCCTCGGCGTCGCCTTTCTTGAAAACGATTTCGGCTTCCGCCTCGCCCTGCGCGCGGATGGCGGCGGCCTGACCGTCGGCTTCCATCGTCAACTTCGATTTCTGGGCTTCGGCCAGCGTCTCAATGCGCTTGCGCTCCACCTCCGCCGGCTTCAACACGGTCGCAATCAACTCGCGCTCGCGGCGCTGAATCTCCGCGTCCTGCACCGCGACTTCATGCTCCTTCTGCACCTGCTGAATCTTTACCTGCTCGGCGATCACCTGCTGCTGCATGATGTTGGTCTGGATCTCGTAAGCCTTGTCGGCGGTGGCCTGCTGCTTCTTCACCGTCTCGTTGTAGTTGGCCTTCTTGATCTCCAGATCGCGCGAGGCTTCCGCCTGCTTGGCCTGCGACAGCGTCTCGGCCAGCACCCGCTCCTGGTCGGCCTGCGCCCTGGCCACCGCGGCCGCGCGCGTCGCTTCGGCGCGCTTGATGGCCGTATCGCGCTCGGCTTCCGCCGCCGCCACATCCGCATCGCGCTTAATGCGCGCCACGTCTGGCCGCCCCATATTGCTGATGTACTCGTTCTTATCGCGCACTTCCTTGATGGTGAACGAAATCACTTCGAGCCCCATCTTGTTCATGTCGTCCGCGCAGGTGGACCGCATGCGGTCGCCTACCATCTCCGGCTGCTTCACGATTTCTTCCACTGTCAACTGCCCGATGATGCCGCGCAGGTGGCCTTCCATCACCAGCCGGATCAGGCCCTCGCGCTCTTGATCGGTCTTGGTTAGAAACTGCTCGGCGGCAGTTTGTATAGACTCCGGATCGGACTTCACCTTGATTTGCGCGACGGCCTCCACCGTAACCGCCACACCCTGTCGGGTATAGAGATCCTGCTGCGGCGCCACATCAAACGACATAAGCTCCAGCGACAGGCTGCGATAACTCTCGACCACGGGCCAGATCACCGTCCCGCGCCCTTTGACAATGCGCGTGCCCTTGCGTCCGTAAACGATCAAGGCTTCATGCGGACCCGCCTTGCGATAGAGCCGCGCCAGCATCGAGGCGATCAACACGATCGCCAGGAACATCAACAACACAACCACTACAACCATCTCCTTCTGCATAACGCTCCTTGTCTTCAAACCCTTAACCTGTGGGGCAGGCCCTCGGCCTGCGGCGGCCTCCCAGGCCGCCATCCTCTCTTCGCAAAGGCTCGATCTCCGAGCAAGCAGCGGGTCCAGGGGACCCGCGCAGGCCAAGGGCCTGCCCCACTATTTGTGCAGACCAGTCGACGACGCCTAAACCAAGTGGCATTGTGGTCCCCAGGCCGCCCCATCCGCGTTCATCCCCGTTCATTCGCGGCTAAATCCTCCGTACTGCCCGCCATATCTTCCCAGCGCCGCACGTACGCGATACCTTTCTCGTAGCGCTGCACCACCACCTCCGCGCCTTTGGGGATCGCAATGCCATCCTCGCTGCGCGCCCCGGCCACGTGGCGTACGCCTTCCTGCGCGAACACGATCTCGCCGGTGCCGCCCTCCCGGATCGGGATGCTCAACTTGCCCAGCACGCCGATCATGTCGTAGTCCGCCGGATCCAGATCTTCGTTTTCCGTGACCAGCTTCGACAGGATCCAAAAGACGATGGCCGCGCCGCCCAGCCCGCTCAATACCGCGACTGCCAGCGCTACCAGGAACCAAACCGCGTAATACCGCTCCAGCAAGTAGCCGGTACCGCCGAACCACGCCAGAAAGGCCGTCATGGTTCCGAAATTCAACCACGGCGCGGCGTCCGATCCGTGCGGTGCATGTACGTGCGGCACGTGTACGTGCGGCAAATGCACGTGCGTGCTGCCGGTGAGCACCGACAACAGGCTCAACGCCAGGCCTAACAGAAAACAGATCAGATAAAAATCGGTCCACGTCATTGCGATCGCCTCCTCGATTTGGGCAAAGCCTCGCCGGCCGTCGCCGCCGGAGCGGGCTTCAATACCTGCAACAGTCTCTCGGCCAGCCCGGGGTTATCCAGAATGGCGCCCAGCAACACCAGGCACATGCGCGAATCGTCGTGCCGCGCCACGCGCAGCAACGCCTGGCTCATCTCCGGATCCCGCCGGAAACGCTCCGCGCCGTTGATCAGCCACAAATCCAATTTGTCCTCCAACGCTCCCACATCGGACATCAGCTCTTCCTGATATCCCTCCGGATCGTCCACTAAGTAACCCGGATGCACCTTATAGAACTTAGCCAGCAGCATGCGGCTGGAGTTAGTCAGGTGCGGCCGCGCGCCGCTCTCGATCTGCGATAAATACGCCTGGCTGATGGTTTCGCCCAGCTCCTTTTTGAGCAGGCGGACGACCTCCGACTGGGTCAGTTCGCGCTCGCGTCCGCGCAGCGCCCCTTCGATTTCCCGCAAGTACCGAAGCTTTTCTCCCAGTTTCATATATTGCAGATCGTTATAACTATATAGCGATCCGCTATATTCTGTCAAGAGATATATTTGCTTTGTTTTCAATCGCTTCTTCGGGAGTCGAATCGTCGAAACCGGCTGGTTAAGCGGACGTGGTGCGGACGCCTTGGCGTGCGAAGCTCGCCTCCCGCGGCTTCCGCGCCACAAAACCCGCATGCGCGGGCGCGAACCGGAACCGCCCATACCCCGCCAGCAACCGCGCTTCAAAACCCGCGCGGCTCAGCTCTTCGAGTAACTCCGAACGGGTGTATAAGTGCAGCCTATGAATCTCTTCGCTGCGCCGGTAAAGCTGCCCTACTTTCCGGAAACTGACTATCTGCCTCGTCAGGATTTTGCGCCTCTTATCCTCGCGCACTTCCAGCAGGATCGCCCAGTCCGGCCCTTCCAGGAATCTTCTCTCTGAGGTGGCTCCCGCTACCAGCCCCGGCTCCACGATATCGAAGACGAATATCCCGCCGGGCCGCAAGGCGTCGTGAACGCGGCGGAAAAATTGCGCGATCCCCGGTTTGCCGCTCTTCCGGTCGAAGGCATAATTTACGACTTCGCCGATCGACGTCACCGCGTCGCATGGCGGCAAATCGGCGCTCAAGAACGACCCGATCCGGAACCTGGCAGCCGGCGCCTGTCTGCGCGCCAGCCGGATCATGGCAGCCGATATATCGATTCCCAGCACTTCATACCCGCGGCCGCCAAGTTCGCGCGCCCACACGCCGCTGCCGCAACCCGCGTCCACCACCAGTCCGCTATGAATGCCGTACCGACGCAGCAGCCGCAGCAACCCCGGCGCGGCTTTCCTGACGAAGGCAGTGAAGCCGGTATCGTGAATGTATGCCAGGTCCCGCGCATACGCCTGCATACTTCAAGTTCGGGAATACTCTTGGTCGATCTTGGCCGCCAGGATGAAATCGCTCTCCGTCAGGCCGTCGATCTTGTGCGTGTAGGTCTTCACATCCACCCGGCCCCAGGTCAACAGGAGATCCGGGTGATGTCCCTCGGCTTCCGCCACCGCGCCGGCCCGATTCACGAATGCCAGGGCCGTCTTGAAGTCCGGAAACACGAACGTCTTGGTGAGGTGATGTTCAGCCACCACCTTCCAGTCCGGGATCTGGGCCGATAGCTTCTCCAGCTCCGCGCCCCGCAAACGAGGCACACCCCCTTTACAGGGAACGCAATGTTTCTGTGTCAGGCTTGTTTCGGAGTCACCCATATCTCTTTCCTCTCGGGCCGTGCGCAGGATGCCAGCTCAAACCAGCATAGCGCCGCGGCGGTTCAACGGTCAGGGCCGCCGTCGGTCTCAATGCTCAGTCCCGAAATAAACGCGGTGTGATCGCCGCTCGCGGCGCCTGTCTGCAGAAAGCAGATGGCGGCCTGGGAGGCCGCCGCAGGCCGAGGGCCTGCCCCACGATTTATGCAGAATTTGTCATCGCGCCGGGCGTAGCCCGGCTGCATGCCCCTCATAGAGTCAGGGCGCCACCGG
>Ga0302324_100014844_pt1 | contig 15666 bp, 10 predicted proteins | sample Palsa_T0_1_FD_201949 | JGI IMG/M metagenome (GOLD analysis project Ga0302324, IMG submission 201949) | Peat permafrost microbial communities from Stordalen Mire near Abisko, Sweden - Palsa_T0_1 | ecosystem: Environmental > Terrestrial > Soil > Palsa > Peat permafrost | place: Sweden: Abisko...
CCGTTCTTACGCGAGAGCTCCTGCATGACCGGCAGATCGACGGTCAAATTGGGTGCTCCCATGGCAAACGGAATTCCTTCCTGCAGCGCTGCATAGGCGTAAATCATGGAAGGCGCGATATTGATGTCGTTCTCTTCCAATCCCTTTTCAAATGCGGCCAGAGATTGGTGGACCGCCGTCGGGGTGAGAAAGATCTCGGTAGAACCGCACCAGATCATCACCTGGCGCTGGGTCACCCTCTTATAAGCCTGGATATCAGCGCGCAGTTGCTCCGCCAGATCGCGCTTGTTCTTGCCTGTCTTAACATGAGTGCCGGTCAAGCGCTTGACGTAATACTGATCGAACACCGCGGGCATGGGCCGGATCCCTTCCAGGAAAGGCCGAATGGTTTCCAACTGGTCACGATCGAGCACGCGCGCGGTCTTGGCTGCCTCAAACATGTTGTCGGCGAATATATCCCAGCCGGTGAAACACAGGTTTTCCAGCTTAGCCAGGGGCACGAAATCCTTGATCAGGGGGCTGCGCGCATCGGTGCGCTTGCCCAGGCGGACGGTTCCCATTTGCGTAAGCGAACCGATCGGCTTGGCAATTCCCTTTCGTACAGCTTCTACCCCGGCCACCAGGGTGGTCGCTACCGACCCCATTCCGGGGATCATGATTCCTAATTTTCCATTGGCGGGCTGAATCGGTGAAGTGTCATCAGACATTTTCTTGCAGGTCCGTCCTCTCGTGTCTTTAGTAGGACCAGTCTCACCCTTAGCGTTCTGCCTTTGCAAACGAGAGTGGCTCAAAGGAGAGAAAGCACGGGTTAATGGTCACCTTCCCCTTTAGGCGGTCTCGTTACGGTGTTTCCAATGTGACCAGACGAACCAGATAATCGCCGCCAGCAGCACCGCTTCGACTCCGAGGTGAAAGCGATGGAAGACCGCCTTGAAGCGAGGATCCGTGTCCCATGACTGGCCCAACCTCATGCCGACGTACGCCAGCACAAAACACCACGGCCACGAGCCCAGGAAAGTGTAGATGTGAAAGCGCCATAGCGGCATCCGGGCGATGCCGGCGGGCAGGGCGATAAAGGTTCGCACCACGGGTAAGAGGCGCGCCAGAAATACGGTGATCGATCCGTATTTCTCGAAAAAGTTGGTCGTGCGATCCAGGTCGCGCCGGCTGAGCAGCACATAGCTGCCAAAGCGCTCCACGAGCGGCCGGCCGCCATGCGCCCCCACCCAATACGCCACTGCGGAGCCCAGGTTGCAGCCGATCGCACCGGCCGTTGCCACCCAAAAAAGCTGGAATCTGCCCGCGTACACCAGGTAACCGGAAAACGGCATGATGATTTCAGAGGGCAACGGAATGCAGGCCGACTCGATCCCCATCAGCAACGCAATCCCCAGGTAGCCAGTGGCCGAAATGACGGCAATGATGAAGCTGGCGAGAACACCTATTATTTTTTCGGTCATCCGCAGGCAGTATAAGCGGTCCCACCCACGTCTGGGCCACCTCCTCTGATTCCAACGACAGAATGTTGAGTGCTTTTGGGCTCTATCCCCGGACCCACCGCCGGGTGCCCCATCCTTGGCGTTTTTGCGAAGGGTGGGATACCGCAGATCTTCCCATCAAGCCTGGGGCGTGCCCAACGGATCTACACGGGTGCCTCAGCATATGTCGCCGAAAAAGATGAGCGAAGCCCACCACAGCCTTTCGTTCCGGAGCCTACGCTTTGTTGTGGGAGGCGCGGGGCAAGATCTGACAATCCCACCCTTCGCAAAAAACGCGAAGGATGGGGCACCCGTCGATCGGTAGAGGGGATAGAGAGGCTGCGGAAAAAGGCGTTATCGCGAGTAGACAGCGGCCCTCAGTGGCTAAAGCCGGACCTCTTTTCAATCAGAGACGTACGGCCTCAAGGCCGTACCCTTCAAGAACACGACTTTTTCCGCAGCCTGTAGAGCCCAAAGGGCGGTCATTCCACTCTTCACTTGCAGCCGGCAGCGCTCAGTTGATAGGCGCCGCCGCATGCTTTGTTACCATGAAGATGAGGAATACAACCATGGCAGAGACCCTGATCCCGGAACCTTCCGCGCAAACCCAGACCACCGCAGAGCCACAGCGCGCCCCGGCCAAGGAAGTCAAGCGGCAGACCATCGGGTTTACCTTCTTCAAGGTTCTACCCGAATGGCGCCGGCTGCCCCACGCAGAAAAGGACGCCCACCGCGCCGCCTTCGCAGAAGTGATCAAACGATGGAATCAGCCCGGACGCCTGCTCACCTTGACCTACTCGACCGTTGGCCTCCGCGGCGATTGCGACATGGTGTTGTGGCGCATCTGCTATACCCCGGAAGACCTAAACGATATGACGGCGGAACTGATGGCAACGCCTATGGGCGGTTACTTGCAAACCGCCTACAGCTTTCTGTCGATGACCAAACGCTCGCAATACCTGATTGGCCACGAGCATGAAGGCCAGCACGATTCGCGCGGCAGCATTCGGCCAGGCGGGCAGAAATACATCTTCATCTACCCCTTTTGGAAAACGCGCGCATGGTACCTGCTGCCTGCTGAGGAGCGCCAACGACTGATGAACGAGCACATCCGTGTCGGCCATCTTTATCCCCGCGTCAAACTCAACACCACCTACTCCTTCGGCATCGACGACCAGGAATTTGTCGTGGCCTTTGAAACCAACTACCCGGAGGATTTTCTCGACCTGGTGCAGCAGTTGCGCGAAACCGAGATCAGCCCCTACACGCTGAAAGATACGCCCATCTTCACCTGCATCCGCATGACGCCGGAAGATATGCTGGCACGGCTCGGCTAAAGGATGAAGGCTCCCGCCAAGAAACCGGCGAAGAAACCACGCCGCAATCCGCTGGCCCCAGAGCGTATCAGTGCAATTCTGGAGCTATTAGTCAAGGCTTATCCTGGCGCGGAATGCGCCCTGCATCATCGCAACCCGTGGGAACTTTTGGTGGCGACCATCCTTTCCGCGCAATGTACCGATGCTCGCGTCAACATGGTAACCCCCTCGCTGTTCAAGAAATTTCCCACCCCCACTGACTTCGCGCATGCGCCCCTGGTGGAAATTGAAGAGCAGATCCGTTCCACCGGGTTTTATCACAACAAGGCTAAGTCATTGAATGGAGCGGCGCGCAAGCTCACCACCGATTTTGGCGGCAAGGTTCCACAAACCATGGACGAGTTGCTCACCCTGCCGGGGGTCGCGCGCAAGACAGCGAACGTCGTGTTGGGCGTGGCCTTTGCCAAAGCGGTAGGCGTCGTGGTCGATACTCACGTATTGCGCCTATCGAGGCGTCTCGAACTTACCCGGACCGTCGAACCTATCCAGGTGGAAAAAGACTTGATGAAGATTATTCCTCAGGATCACTGGATTGCTTTTTCCCACGAAATGATCCATCACGGACGCCAGATTTGTATCGCCCGCAAACCACGATGCGTCGATTGCACCCTGGAGCCGTTGTGCAACTCCAGCGATAAGACGTGGAGCAGTCACTAGCAAATGTCCGTTCGATAAGAAAACTTAGCCATTGGATAGGGACTTACTCCATAGCCACGTCTGTATACTGTGGAATCGGTCACCTTGATGTGTTAGTGATCGAAGATTCGGTACGAGGATGATTGAAGAGACGCTCGGGAATTCTCTGCGGTATCTGAGAGAGCAACAGGGTATTTCGCTGCGGGCACTTGCCGAGCGCACCGATTTTTCCGCCAGTTTTTTGTCACAAATCGAGAATGGCCAGTGCTCGCCCTCTATCTCCTCCATGGAGAAGATAGCCAACGCGCTCGGGGTTACGCTGGGCCAGTTCTTTCTGTCTGCAAACCAGCAGGTGGTCAATATAGTTCGCGCCAGCGACCGTGCCCACATGGCGCTCGACTGGTCGCGCGCAGAGATCGCTTCCCTGGGCTCCTTATCCAGCGCCTCGCAGTTTCGGGCTTCCATGCTCATCATCAAGCCCGGTGGCCTCACCGGTAAGCACGCCACTCCGTCCATTTCTGACGAGTTCTCCATGGTTTTCGAAGGCAAAGTGATGTTGAAGCTGCAGGATAGTGAGCAACTCCTGGAGCGCGGTGATTCGGTCACCGTCATCGCCGGAACGGGCCGCCAGTGGCGCAACGAATCGGACTCTTTGGTGGAGATTCTGGTAATCTCCCTGGGACCTTATCACTGAGCTCGGCTTTAGAATTTGTGAGAACAGGGCAGGAGAAACCGCAGGTCCCTCCACTGCGCTCCTGCCGGTTCCTACCGCTGACGATTGTTCAGCTTATCGATGGCGCGCTTCAGCTGTTCCAGTTTCTGCCCTGCCTCGCCAAGTTTTCCGTCCGCGGTTAAGCGCTGGTAGTCGGCAAGATCCCTGGCAGCCTCAGCAATGGTTGGGCTCAGATCCGTGTTGGGCTGCGAAACAGTCGCTGCCGGGCGCTGATCCGCAGCCGCCAGCGAGGAATTTGCTCCCCCGAAAAGGGACGCCAACGCGGCCTCGAAGGTCGATCCATACGCCAGCCGGTCTTGCAGCGCGAGCACGACCAATCGTAGCTCCGGCATGGGGCTGCGCTCCGCTTGCAGGTAGATCGGCTCGGCATACAGTAGCGCGCGCCCGGTAGGAATCACCAGCAGCGTGCCCCGCCGCACGTGGGAGCCCTGCTGATTCCACAAAGTCAGTTGTCCCGAAAGCTCCGCGTTCTGATCGATCCGCGCTTCGATCTGCAGAGGTCCATCCACCAGCTTGTTCTTGGGGAAGTTGTAGACCACTGCGGTACCGTAGTGCGCGCCATCACTGCGCCCGCCGATCCACCCGATCAGGTTGTTCCGATTTGCCGGCGTGAAGGGCAGAATCTCCACGAACTCCATATCCGTTTCGTCCGGCAGCTTCATCAACACGAAGTTAGGCTGCATGGGTTGAGTCGTCGGTCCGCCCTCGCTGCTGCCGACTTCGGTCGCCACCGTCCATAGGTCCTCGCGGTTATAGAACACCTCGGGATTGGTCATGTGATACAAGCCGTAGACTTCTCCCTGTAACTTGAGCAACAACTCCGGGTAGCGCATGTGCTTGCGCAGCCCCGGCGGCATCTCTGCCGCATCCTTAAAGAGGCTGGGAAAGATACGCCGATAGGCGTCGATGATCGGATCTTCCTTGTCGAAGACATAAAACGTGGTTGAACCGTTATAGGCGTCGATGACCACCTTGACGCTATTGCGCAGGTAGTTGATCGTATCTTCACCCAAGCGGTAATGGCTCGAGTAGGGATACTGATCTGAAGTGGTGAACGCATCCATCACCCACGTCAGCCTGCCATCCTCGCCCACCACGATGTAAGGATCCTGATCGTAAGTAAGGAAGGGCGCAAGTGCGTTGACGCGGTCACGCACGTTCCGCCGCATCAACAACCGGCTCTGCGGGGTCACGTCGTCGCTGAAGGGCAACTTAGCCAGATCGCCGCGATCCAGCGCGAGTACCAGACGGCGCAGGAAACCACCCAGCACAATCCCGCCGTCGCCTTCATACGAGGTAAGGTTATTGCTTTGCCCTTGCGGGTAATTAAATTCCTGTTGCCGCGTTTTGACGTAGACGTCAGTGTCGGTCAGTTCGCCAAAGTAGATCTCCGGCCGAGTCACGTTAAGCCCTGCAATCGTGCTCTGCACCGGCATATTGCTCATGAAAAGAGTGGGCAAGCCTTCCGGGGTGAATCCGTTGACCGGGTTCATCGTAATACCGTAACCGTGGGTGTAAATCAACTTCTCATTGATCCAGTTGCGGCTGCTCTCAGGAAGTTTCTCGACATTCAGCTCGCGGGCCGCGAGCATCACCTGGCGCATGTTGCCTTCGATTTGATAGCGATCGATATCGATATCGGGAAAGTCATAGTAGGTGCGAATTTCCTGAATCTGGCGCAGCGCATCCTGCAGAGCCTGCCAATCCCACAGGCGGATGTTTTGCAGGGTAGGTTGGTTATTTGCCGGATCAGCCGCACCCACGGTGGTCTCCGCGGGGAACTCGCGTTGCTGGAAGCGATCCAATCCGTACGCCTGGCGAGTCATGAGCACGTTGTTGGCGATGTAGGGCCGCTCGCGCACCAATTCGTTCGGCTTGACGATAAAACTGCTCATCCACCAGCCAGCGACCTGGACCCCGGCAAAGCAGAGGATGGCGGGAAGAATCGCGGCCCCCAGCCAGCGTCCCTGGGCCACGGTAGCGGCATTGGCGATCGCCGCCGCCGCACCGGCGACCAGGGCCAGGGTTATCAGAAGCAGGCCGCCGAGAGTGAGGTGCGCATCGGTGTAGGTAACGCCACCGAAAACCGTATGCGCGGTGAACAGAAGATCGTAGCGGCTCAAATAGACCCGCCAGGCGAGGACCAGCAGGAGGAACGCGAACGTGATCGACAGTCCGCGCCACGGGATGGTCAGGTAGCTGCGGCGGCCGCTCAACGCGCCCGCACCGCCCGTAATCAGGATGAAGAAAACCGCGAATCCACAAACGATAAACGCCAGGGTAAGCAGCCAGCCCGAGATGAGCTGCCAGGCCGGCAGCGTAAAGAAGAAATAGTTCAGCGGAAGGCCAAAAATCGGGTCGACGACGTTGCCCGTGGCGTGCGGTGCAGACCAGAAGAGCGCGAACGTTGGCCATTCCGACGTCATGCCGATGCCGGTTATCAGGGCAACGATGATCGACCCGCCACCCGCGATGACTCGCATCAACGGTTCCACCGGAAGCCGCAAGGGCTGACCACCGAAGTAGATCGTGCTCATGCTGGGCAAATCGGGCAGATGCATGCGTTTCAAGGCGACGAAAGATCCAAACAGGATCAGGAAGGTTGTCGCCGCAAATAGGACGAAGACTGTCGCCTCAAGGGCAAGTGTGGTGGAGAAAACACTTGCGTAACCGAGGGACCTGAACCACAGCAGGTCAACAAAATAGGAGAGCGCGCTTCGACCGGCGATGATGACGACGAAGATGGCTAGGAGGATAAGAAAGAAGCGGAGCCCCCGGTTCCGCGGAGCATTCTTGGGCGGCCAGTCAATTGTTGTAGGCATTGCTAGTCTGCATTCTACAGGGGGCCCTTGAGGGCGGCGGGTGCGGAAGGAGCGGGGAGGAAGAGAGCATGAGTAACACGGGCGCCGGCAGCGAAGCTATCCTGACAGCGCAGACCGGCATATGATGGGCGTCGTATCAGCGGAGAACCCCCATGACCCCTGAAAAATCGGCCTCTGGTTTTACTTCCCAGCAACGCGTTGTGCTGCCGGGGAGTGAGAAAGCATCCTTGCCTGCAACCACTGGCGAAAAACCGGTGCGTCCCACCAGCGTCTTCACCGTATCTGTCGTCGTCAAGCGCAAAAGCCCGCTCAATGCCAGGCGTTTGGGAAAGGACCGCCTCACCCGCGCCCAGTATCGCCAGCAGCACGCTGCTGATCCTGCGGCCATCAAGCTGGTGCGCGCCTTCGCCAAAGAATTTGGGCTGACGGTCGCCAAGGACACACCCGGGCCGGAGCGCCGCACCATCAAGCTAACCGGGAACGTTGCCGCCATGGAGAAAGCGTTTGGCGTCAAGCTCACCCAGAAGGTTCTTGATGGCGCAACCTATCGCGTCCGCGAAGGCAGCATTCTTATACCCGCCCCACTGGCCGGTGCAGTGGAGGCGGTCCTGGGCCTCGACAATCGTCCTCAGGCCCAGCCTCACTTCCGCGTCCTGGGCTCCGCCATCAACGCACAGACTGCCGGAACGGGGGGCTTCGCCCGCGCCCACGCCGCCGCAGCCGGCACTTCCTACACCCCGGTCCAGGTGGGCCAACTTTACCAATTTCCCCAGGGCGCCACTGCTTCTGGCCAGACCATCGGCATCATTGAGCTGGGCGGTGGCTACCGGACCAAGGACCTCACCGCCTACTTTAAAGGGCTAGGGCTGGCCGCGCCCAAGCTCACTCCGGTATCGGTGGATGGGGGCAAAAACACTCCGGGCACCGCGAACGGCGCGGATGGCGAGGTCATGCTGGATATCGAGGTGTCTGCTGCCATCGCACAGGGGGCGAAGATTGTCGTTTACTTCGCACCCAATACCGATCAGGGATTTATCGACGCCGTTTCCAGCGCAGTGCACGATACGACCAACAAACCCAGTGTGATTTCGATTAGCTGGGGCGGACCAGAGTCCAGCTGGACGGCGCAGGCCCTGAAGGCGCTGGACGCGGTCTGCCAGTCCGCAGCCGCGCTGGGTATTACGATCACGGTCGCCGCCGGCGACAACGGTTCAACTGACGGAGGTACAGGCAACAACGTCGACTTCCCTGCCTCTAGCCCGCATGTACTTGCATGTGGGGGAACCACTCTGGAGGGGAGCGGCAGCACCATCAAGTCAGAAGTGGTATGGAACGAACAGGCCAGTGGAGAGGGCGCGACGGGTGGCGGTGTGAGCAACGTATTTCCTCTGCCATCCTGGCAGGCAAATGCAAAGGTTCCTGCGCCTTCATCGAGCGCTGGTGGGCGAGGTGTGCCGGATGTAGCCGGGGATGCCGACCCGGTTACGGGCTACAAGGTCCGCGTTGACGGGGAAAACATGGTCATCGGCGGGACGAGTGCAGTAGCCCCGCTCTGGGCAGGACTTATCGCGCTCAGCAATCAGCAGAACGGAACCAGCGCTGGCTTTATCCAACCGCAGATCTATGCCGCAAAGGCTGCGTCTGCGTTCCACGATATTGTCTCGGGAAACAACGGCGCGTTTTCCGCCGGTCCCGGTTGGGATGCTTGTACCGGTCTAGGTTCTCCCATCGGCGCCAAACTGATCCCGCTACTGAGCACTTCGACTGCACCAACCAAGAAGAAGGGCAAGAGCAAGGCGCCGGCCAAGAAAAAGGCTTCTCGACGCTGACTTTGCTCTTCCGATAAAGCGAGTTCACCAAAATGTGCGGACGACTGAGTGGGTGGCCCAGGTTTCGCTTTTGAGCAAACTCGCTTGCCGGGTGGCAAGTGAAGAGCGGAAGGAACGCGCTTTTGGGCTCTACAGGCTGCGGAAAAAAATCTCACTGGAAGGGCACGGGTTCAGCCGTGTCCCCATGAGCCTGCGGCGCACCCAAGGTGATGAAAACCAGGGACAGATCGAATGGCAGGCGAGTATTTCTTGCCCTGCCACAAAGGATCGGGTGCCCCATCCTTCGCGTTTTCCGCGAAGGGTGGGATAAGCAGAAGTTTCGGGGAAGGGCCTCGGGGTGAAGAGCAGTGGCATCCCACCCTTCGCAAAGAGCGCGAAGGATGGGGCACCCGATCCTTTGTGGCAGGGTAAGAAATACGGTTTTCGACTGTGCCGCAAAATAACATCGCCATAGACGGCTTTAGCCGCGTGCCCGGCCGGGGACGCAGTCGAGAGACATGTAGTTTTTCCTCATTACCTAAGTGCCGACCTACAACTTTAGCGTCCCGACCCCTGTAAATACAGGCTTCCCGACCGGCGCATCATTGATTTAGCATCGCACTCATAAAAGAAAGATGTTCCTGCAGTCTTGCATTAATTTCCCCATCTGCGCTGTTAGTAAGAGGAACTACGACCATGCCGAAATGGGGAGTAGGCCTCCTGCTTGGCGCGACCGCGCTCCTTGCTGGATGCAGCGGTTCGAGCAGCACCAGTGGTACCTCGAATCCAACCCAGACCAGCAGCACTCTGTCCGTATCGACCACCTCGCTTCCGAGTGGAACCGTGGGCGCAGCGTATAACGCGGCGGTGGCCGCATCCGGTGGCACCACTCCCTACACCTACAACGCCACCAATCTGCCCAGCGGCCTATCCATCGGCGCATCCACCGGCGTGATTACCGGTATACCCGCGCAAAACTCCGTGGGCACCGCCTCAGCAACAGTAAAAGTGACGGATTCGACCCAACCGTCCTCCCAGTCGGCCAGTTCCAGTTTGAGTATCAGCATCAGCCCCGCCGCGAGCCCGGCCGCACTGGCGGTGACCACCACTTCCCTCCCCGCCGGCACGGTCTCAACGCCTTATCCGTCGACCAGCTTGCAAGCTTCTGGAGGAGTCCCGCCCTATAGCTGGTCACTGCAATCCGGTAGTTTGGCCGCCGGGTTGAACCTTTCTACTGCAGGAGCCATCTCCGGAACGCCAACCTTGGCTGGCGCCTATCCATTAACCTTCATGGTGACAGATTCATCCACCACGCCGGGCACCGCGAAAGGCTCGCTCACACTCACCATTTCCGCGGCACCAACGTCCACCCTGACCTTGACCTCGACCACACTGGCAGAGGCCACACTGAATACCGCCTACTCAGCAGCATTGACGGCGACGGGCGGAGTAGCTCCCTACACCTTCACTTTGGCCAACGGTACTGGCCTCCCGGCGGGATTATCGCTCTCTTCCGCGGGTGGCATCAGCGGCACCCCCACCACGGCGGGAAGCACGGCCTTCACAGTGAATGTGACGGATTCGACTACCCCCGCCCCGCTTTCCGCAACCGGCAATCTAAGCATCACGGTCAATTCGACGGCCGGGCCATCCTGTGGCAACATGAGCACCGGCAATGGCGCCAGTCTGAATGGCTACGTGCCCTTCCCGGCCTCGAATGCCTGGAACACAAACATCGCCTCCGCGCCGTTGGATCCCAACTCCGCAACCATCATCGCTGCGCTTACTGGAAGCAAACTACATCCGGACTTCTCCAACATTGTCGACGGAAACTACGGCATACCCTACGTGGTGGTGGACTCGAGCGTCACTCCTCCAGTGCCGGTGACGATGACAACTTATCAGAGCGAGAGTGATATCACCTTGTATCCGATCCCTCTCACAGCTCCCATCGAAGGCTTCCCTCCGGCCTGTACCATCAACGGAGACAATCACCTGCTGGTCATCGACAAAAACAAATGCTGGCTCTACGAGACCTGGCAAACCCAGATCTGCAATGGGACCTGGAGTGCGGCCAACGGAGCGATCTGGGACCTGACCAACACGGAGCACCGTCCGTACGGGTGGACCTCCGCCGATGCCGCCGGCTTGCCCATCTTCCCCGGGTTGGTGCGCTACGACGAGGTGGCAGCCGGCGCCATCAACCACGCCTTCCGCATGACCCTGGCGCAAACCAAAAGCGATTCCAATGGCGGATATTTCGTGCCCCCGGCTACCCACGCGGCCGGTAACAATTCCGGGACCGACAACATCATGGGCATGCGCTTGAGGCTCAAAGCAAGCTTCGACATCTCCGGCTTCAGCGCCGCCAACCAGGTGATCCTCACCGCCATGAAGAATTACGGCATGATCGTCGCCGATAACGGCAGCAATATGTATTTCCAGGGAGCCCCGGATGCGAACTGGGACGACAACGACCTGAACGCCCTTAAAGCGATCGATGCGTCAAATTTTGACGTGGTGCAGATGGGAACTCAATACGATGCAGCCACGGCGCCCACCGGCCCAGTGCCGACCATTAGCAGCTTTACTGCTTCGCAGACCACGGTAGCCGCCGGCACCGCGGTGACACTCACCTGGACTGTGAGCAACGACTCTTATGATTACATCGACGCGGTTGGCCCGGTGCGTGGAGGCACGCAAACCGTGACCCCGGCAGTCACCACTACCTACACTTTGAATTCTACGAATCAATATGGACGAGCGACCATGACGGTTACAGTAAACGTTCAGTAGATTTATTCCCTCCGTAGCATCTGCATGGGATCGACCGAAGCGGCGCGGCGCGCGGGAAGCAGGCATGCCGCGGTTCCCGTCGCCAGCAGCAGAAAGACAGCGCTGGTGGCAATGACTGAGTCATACGGGCTCACCTGAAAAAGCAAGCTGCTAACGACACGCGCAGACGCGAAAGCCACAGCGACCCCGGCAACTGCCCCCGCCAGTACAGGTGTCAAGCCATCATGCAGCACCAGACGGTAGATGTTTTTCCGCTGCGCCCCGAGCGCCAACCGCAGACCAATCTCCCGCTCCCGTTGCACCACGGAATAGGTCACCACCCCGTACACCCCTAAACTCGCCAGCAGCAACGCACTCACGGCAAACAAGAGCAACAGCTGCATTTCGAACCGGCGATTCGCTACCGAGTCTTCGACCACGCCTCCAAGCATGCGCACTGCGGGCACAGGTACTTCAGGATCGACGCTCCAGATAGCTTTCCTCATGGCGTCCGCCATCATTGCCGGGGATTGCGTGGTACGCACCAGCAACCCGCCCGTGGTGTCGCTTCGATACCAGTACGGCATGTACACCATCATTGGGTCGGGGTTGGACAAAGAGACCGTCCGGGCATTGCCTACTACACCGATCACGGTGAAGGGGTCTTCCTTCGCGAGTCCGGCTCGATGGAACGGTTGCCCGATCGGATTCTTACCTGGCCAGAGTGTTTTCGCTGTCAGTTCTGAAACGACGGCGTAATGCTTACCCTCATCGCTCGCGTTCAACAACCGCCCGGCAACCAAGGGCAGGTGAATGGTCTCAAAATACCCCGGGGTCACCCAGCGAAAGTGTTGCGTAGGCAGTTGCATGATGGGCCTGGCATCGCCAGGAACATTGATGATGTCGATCCAGCTATCACGAGACAGCGGCAGTTCACTGACGGCCGCTGCGTGCTCCACGCCTGGAAGTTCAGAGAGCCGAGCCACCACCTGCCGGTAGAAAGCAGCCTTAGATCCTGTGTCTGAATAGGTCTTGTTTGGCAGATCCACCATCGCGGTCGCAACGTGCGCGGCCACAAAGCCACGATCTATCCGCAGCAGTCGAAGCAGGCTGGTGGTCAGCAGTCCCGTCATCAACACCAGGGCCACGCTTACGGCAACTTCTACGGCAACCAGCAGCCGGCGTACACGCTTGACGCCCGGAGACTCACTGGCCAACCGCGACTCGCTGTACAGAACCGCCTGCGGAGGAGTGCGAGCGACCATCCATGCCGGCGCCGCTCCCGCCAACAGAGTTGCCAGCCCCGCCAGCAAAACAGCGCAGCCGGCCCCTGCCCAGTCGAGTTGGAGAGAACCGCGAAAATCCAGTGCCGGAGGCAGATACCGCTGCATGAGGGGCATAATCAGGGCGGCCAGCAGAACGCCCAACGCCGCTCCCAGCAGGGCCAGCACGGTCGTCTCCCGCATCGCCATGCGCAGCATCTCGGCACGGCTCGCCCCCAGGGCCGAAGCCACTGCCATTTGCTGCCGCCGGCCTACCGCTCGCGCCAGCAGTAGATTAGCAATGTTTACGCAGCCTACCAGCAGCAGGCCCGCCACCGCTCCGAGCAAAATGAATAGCGGCTTTCGATTGTTCCCCACCAGTTTTAACTGGAACGGGGTCAGTGTCGCGGAGATGGTAGCTTTCTCTTCCGCAGACAACCTACCCATGATCGAACGTTGCAGCGCGTTGATTTCCGCGCTGGCCTGAGCCACTGAAACTCCTGGTTTCAGGCGAGCCAACCCGAAGTAATCGAAATCTCCCATCGCGTCCTGCAAACTGTCCTGGGAAAAGGTCATGGGTATCAACGCTCCGACGGGTTGCGGATGAGCGGCGCCCGGACCGCCGAAAGTTTGTACGTGGGGCAGGTGGAATGACGGTGGCATCACGCCAATCACGGTATAGGGGAATCCGTTCAGGGTTACGGTTTTCCCCAGGATTGCTGGGTCGCTTTGAAATTGGGTCCGCCAAAAACTGTGCATCAGCACCACAACCCGTTCGTGACCCGACTGGGCCTCCTGCGGCGAGAATGCCCGGCCAAGCAGCGGCGCCGCATCGAGCACGGAAAAAATGCCTGGAGTCGCTTTGAGTACACCTAGCTGTATCGGACGCCCAGCCAGGCCAAGGGGCAAGGAATCTTCCTCCATCAACGCCATAGATTGAAAGCTCTGGCTGTGTTGCTGCCAGAAGAAAAAATGGTTCGCATTCATCGGCAGCGTTGGGTAAAGGTCGCGGAATTCCGCTACTTGCTCTTCCATTTCGATCAACTGCTCCGCATGGCCATAGGGCAGCGGCCTTAGCAGTACGTCATAGACCAGCGTGAAAATCGCCGTCGTCGCCCCGATGCCGAGCGCCAGCGTTAAGATGGCGGTGATGGTAAACCCTGGAGACTTGCGCAACTGGCGAAGCGCATAGCGCAGATCATCGAAAAATGGCTGCATAGAACCTCCGGAAATCGGGACAATCGCTTATGGCCAATACGCAAATTCCGCAAAAAAAGTTCTATCCTCAGCGAGCACTCCACTTGGTGGACTGCAGCAACCGTATCCAGAGCAACACCCCCAAAACACCAAGGATCGGAGAGGTGATGAGCCCGGGAAAATATCCATGAGCAGCGATCGCCAGCACCGGGTGCGCGATGCCATTCGCAACGCAGGCAATGGCAAAGAACCATACCGGGAACAGTGCCACCCGGTTCCCTCTTTGCAGGCCGGCCGCTGACAGAATCCACGCGCTCATCCAGATCAAATTGAAAGCGACGAAGAAGTTTACTGACCACGCCGAAAGGCCGAGCAGGGCGGGAAATCGATCCTCGAAATGAGTGACAAACTCCTCCATAAAGTGGAGGCTCTGCACCGCCAGCCCGAGCAAAAAGACCCGCACCGTTTGCTCCCTGCCTGCCGTTTGCGGTTTGCGCAAAATCGTCAACACCAGCGAAACGGCGGCTGCCACCGTAAGCACGGCGGTTCCGGTCAGGATGCTGCGCAGATTCTCGGTCATGCCGCCCCATTCCTTCTTTTGTTGCCTTATTCTTCGAGTCTTGAAACCATATTTCCCATGAAAGCCTAACCGAGGTCTTGCACAATGTGCCGCAATATCAAGATGCTATTCAATTTCGACCCTCCCGTAACGGAGGACGAGGTTCGTGCCGCGTCCCTCCAATTCGTGAGGAAAATAAGCGGCTTTACCAAACCGTCCAAGGCAAACGAAGCCGCCTTTGACGCCGCGGTCGAGGAGATAGCTGCTGTCTCCACCCGGCTTCTCCGCTCGCTCGAGACCCATGCCACCCCGCGAAATCGAGAGGAGGAAGCTGCCAAAGCAAAGGCCCGGTCCGCGGAGCGATTTGGCGCCTGATCGTCCGTCCTTGCTCCCTTGACGTATTCTTAGCGGGCATGACGAACAGTTCTCGAAACAAACCACACCCCGTGACGCGAGGGCTTGCTGCAGTTGGAGTGGGCGCGATTGCCTTCTTTGGGGCACGTTTCCTGATCGATTACTTCGGCTCTGCAGTGCCCTATTCCATGCCCGGCAAAAACACTGCGCCTTTGGACTCTGAGGACTTCATTCAATTCCTCAGCCTGGTCACCGATGGCACCCGGCGGCACTCCCACATCTCCCGGCTCAAAAACGGAGTCGAGTTTTTCCCCGCTTACCTGAAGGCCATCCGCCGGGCGAAATACGCCGTCAACCTGGAATTCTATGAATTCCTGGAGGGACGCATCGGCGACGAAATTCTGGCGGCTTTAACGGAACGCGCTCAAGCCGGAGTCGAGGTACGCATCATCGTCGATGCCCTGGGCAGCTTTGCTACCCGTAACACCTGGTTCGACGGCCTGCGCGCCGCTGGGGGCCAGATGTGTTGGTACCACCCGTTGTTGCGCTGGAACACCTGGCCCAAGGCCAATAATCGCACCCATCGCAAGCTACTGATCATCGACGGGGAGACAGGTTTTATCGGCGGTGCAGGGATCGCCGACCATTGGTTGTACGAAACCTCTG
>Ga0302324_100014847_pt1 | contig 15665 bp, 10 predicted proteins | sample Palsa_T0_1_FD_201949 | JGI IMG/M metagenome (GOLD analysis project Ga0302324, IMG submission 201949) | Peat permafrost microbial communities from Stordalen Mire near Abisko, Sweden - Palsa_T0_1 | ecosystem: Environmental > Terrestrial > Soil > Palsa > Peat permafrost | place: Sweden: Abisko...
GTCGGGGTCGCCGAACCAGGGCTGGTAATCCGCGAGAACCTTGGGATTACCGGGAGTGTTAGGGACATCTTTGAGCGCGAGGTTCCGAGTATTTGCGCGAGTGCACGCGTTCGGAAAGAATCCCAGGATCAAGACGCAAGCCAAAAGGCCAAACTGGCGGAGTTTCATCCACGATTTCATGCTCTTGGTATGATGCGACGCTGCCAGGAGTTGTTGTGAAGTCGTCAATCGCAGAAAGGCCTCAGGGTTTGCCAGGGAGTTCCTCGAGATCGCGAACATACCAACGATCGGCGCCGGGGGTCATCAATACGAGATACTCGTGGAGCTCATTCTGCGTATCGAGCAACTTGTCTCCGTCGAAAATCTGGATCTCAATCTGGGCGTGGTCGAGAAGCTGCATGGCGGTTCCGTCCATGGAATAAAAAACGGCCTTCAGATGGTGGCCATGATCCGCGATGCGAACGTGAACGCCGGTCTTATTTTGATCTCCGATTCTCTGCACCAGGCGGTTTTTCGCAAATCCGACGAACTCGTCGCCGAGGCCATCGGTTCGACCGGATTCGAGAGCTCCTGCCAGATCATGCCAGGCCAGGGCATAATGGCGGGCTATTGTCGTTCCTGTGAATTCTTCAATGGGACGTGGAGCGAGTTCGTTGGCGTCGAGCTGCACCGGCGGCAGTGATTGGGCGATACCCAGCGCGCACGCTGCCATGACAACACCGAGGCTCGCTGCCTTGGCCAACCGGGACGCAATCTTGTTGAGCGCGAGCGTTGTGTCGGTGATGCTCTTCATGGCTCTTGTTAAACTCGTTCTCAGATATTTTTCCCGTTGACAACAATTTCATTACCCAGCATCACGCCGCACGCCACGCTGATCTGCGCCGGACCGTTGACGCTGAACTGCGTGCGGGCAACACCTTTCCTGATCGGCGTGTCCACCGTGCTCTTGCCCTCTTTATCAATCTTGGTGAATGAAACTACAGTGCCGTCGGGGAGCGCGTTGCCACCGCAATCGCGGACGGGATCGGTTTCGAGAGTCACAATGTTTCCGCTGGTCACCGCTTTCATGCTCAAATGGCAAGCCTCGGCCGCGACCTGTTGAATTACTCGCGCCTCTTCCAGGTTCACGTTGCCATTGACGCTGCTATTGCCATTACCTGAGACGGCGGTTACCTGTACCGGTCCTTCGTGCGCTGTCGAGCCCAGGCGCATCCATGCCGCGCCGTAACGAGTGGTGCTTGACCGCGAGAAGCCGTCCCCGCCAGCCGGGGTGATGCGGAAATCCACCGTACTCGGGCTCAAAACCAGGTTGAAGTAGCGATCAAACACGAAGGCCGTAGCGTCGATCGAATCGGGATAGGAAACAGGCACCCGCGAAGGATGCAAGAAGAAGCTTAGGTGGGCAGGTGGCGCAGCCTTCACGTCGAATGTTGCGGAGGTGCATGAGGACGATGAGTCGCAGAGAATTGCCCGGTAGCGACCCGCGCTGCGCACATCGCTCGCCTGAATCTGCACATCGTTCCTGAGACTCACGGTGCGCTTTACAACATCGTCGGGCCCGACAAGATAGAACGTGCCTTGCCCGGAGCCACCAACAGAAATCAAGAAAGCTTGACCCGCTCCGACAACTGCGGGCACGTGCAGTTCACCAGCCCTCGCCCAACCCGACAGCAGGCTCAGCAAGACCAAGGCGGCCGCGCGCTTGCAGAATGCGAAATGGTTATGCGTGGTGGGCATTATCCTAGCTGCTTGAGTGTGAGTAGTGATTGACGATGACGCGATAATTCTTCAGCCGCCCAGCGATGTCATCCGGGATGTCGACGGCAAACGGCACGGGCACCTGCGGCATGAGGGCCTGATCCACGTATCCATCCGAAACCCAGATCACTTTTCCGGAATTGTCGTAGCAGGTAGCCAGGACCTGCGCGATGTTGACGGGACGCCCGCTGAGATTGACCAATTTACCCTGCAGAACATTTCGGTCCAAATTGTCTTTGCCGACCGCCTGGTCGCTGACCTCAATCACCGGATCGGCGCTGGCCGGAACTAAGAGGGAACGCGCATCCATGCGCACGCTCTTGACTGCCTCCATGCGCACGCCCGGAAAGTCAATCCGATAAGGAGAAATTTGCTTGGGAAGGAGCACGTGCGAGATGAGATCGAAGCTGCCCTCTTCCTCGATGGGAGAGCCGTCCGCCTTCAGCAGCGTCGCATTCACGTTCAGATAGGCGGGGACAGTATCTTCGTTCTCAACTTCCCCGAGAATCACGACGTGGCCGCCGCGCGCGATCGCGTTCATCGACGTTATGCGCACTTTCGGCGAATCTACATCCTGCGCGCCCCAGTCTTGCGATGTATTGCGGCCTAGGACCTCCCAACGCAAGTAGTTCACCGAAATAACTTGCGGTGGGACTGTGGTAGCGGCAAGCTTTGGCCAAACCACGCGCCAGACCGAACCATCGTGGCGAACTTTCAAATCCCTCACATCGACAACCGAACCCATGGCGCTCGACCAATTCATACGGACGCGGACCAGCGCCTGATTGCCATCGGAGTGCAACGGCGAAACCTCAACGTTTTGCAGCGAAGAGTAGGTCCGCAAGCTGCCATCGCTGCCCGCCATTTCTCCAGTAAACGAGGAGAGATCCGTATTGCTGCTGGGATCGAGCGAAGAATATGCCTGCTCGAAGTTGTGCGACTGAATGTCGCTCATGAGCGCCTGCACGGCCTCTTCGGGAGTTACCGCGGAGACCATCTCATGCTGTTTCAGCCCTCCCGACTGCAGCCAGGCTATGGCAACAAGAATCGCCGTAGCCGTGGCAATCAAGGCAACCAGCCCCCACTTCATGAGCGCACCTCCGACGTGTGGGCATCAGCGCTGGTACCGACAGTTCGAAAGACGCGTTCGGGCATTTCCCTCGGAACCGTTATGTCAGCCTGGACTCTGCGCGGCTCCGCCAGCAACCACAGAAACAAGATTGCCAGAATGCTGCTGCCGATGGGCAGGATACCCCACATCCATCCTTCCCATGGGGCTGGCCTTGCATCGGACGGGATCAAGCGCGCGGGAGGCGCGTCGTCCTTCGACCACACCGTGATGGAGCCGGAATCATAGCTCTCGACCTGACGCCAGCCGCCGAAAACGAGAAGCGGCTCGTAGAACGGGTCGTGCACGAAGATGAATTTCAGGCCGTAGTGATTGCCATGTTGCAGCATGGCGCGGAGCGAATCCATGCCGGCGACACCGAAGAACTTCGCATTGGTCAACTGCGCGGCGCCATACCGGGTCATCTCGGGGAGCAGGCGGGCTGAATTGTATTCGCCATCCACGCTGTTTGCGTTGGCATAGGTCGACACCTTGGACAGAGCGTTGCCGAATCCGAGGGTGAGATAGCGGTACTGGTCGTGGCCATCACGATTGAGGAAGGCGACGACGGAATCAACCTTGAGCGAGCTGAAGGTTTGAAACGGAGTCCATGACAGCCAGCCGAATGCCAGCGCCAGGCTGGCAATGGCTGCCACACTGACGCCGATCGCGCCCCCGCGCGGGAACCGGTCGACAACCTGCTCCACTAATAACCCCACAATAGGCAATGCCAGCACCGTCGCCCACAGCGTGAAGCGCTCGTAGGTAAGAATTTCGAAGGCCCGGCCGAAGATCCAGCGCGGAACCGGAGTTGTGCCACCGAGTGCAATCAGGAATGTGGCCCAGAACGCGAGCAGCAGTATTCGCAAACGCGGATTGGATGCGCCTTTAATCACGATGAAAGGCAATGCCAGGATCAAGGCTCCGTACGGGACGATGAAATAGTTCATGCCGTAGGTCCAGTTCATCAGGAAATTCGAACGGCTGGCGTGGGGAATGGGCATCTGCTCGATGGGATGACGGACGATCGCAATCCAGTAAGGCAGCAGGACCACGCCAACTCCCACAGCCGAAATCGCGGCGAAGACGAGACCGCGCGCGATGATGGGTCCTCCGTATTGCCCCTTATCGGCGGCGCGCTCGCTGGCGTTGTGCTCTCTACCGTCGCGCTTGGTTCCGTCGTACCAGGCCAGCCACAACACCGGCAGAGCAAAGAGCACCGAGCCGAAAATGAGCGTGACGTGATGGGCGGATGCGGCGGCCAGCGTGAGAGCAACCCCTTTAAGTAGAGATCTCCAGCTCGCCGATAAGCACCAGGAATAAAAGTAAGGCAGGGCCAGAAAATATAAAGGCGCCGACATCGTGGTCGGCAACTGGCCTGCCGAATAGACTAGAAATGCGATGCTGCCGGCGAACACGGCCAGCACTCCGGCATAGCTGGCGGCGCGGTCATCCACCCAAAGCTGCGCGAAGCGGTACGCGCCCACGGCAAGCAGAACGACGGCGGCCAACTGCACCAGCATGAAGGCCTCAGTCAGCCCGACGATGTACGAAAGCAGGGCTATCCACTGGTGGGTCAGCGGAGGATAGGTGGTTTGAGAAAAGCCGGTAAACCACTTTTCGTTCCACGGATTGAACCAGTGTTGAGCATAGTGGGACGCAAAAAAGATGTGCAAGTTCGCGTCGTAAGACGTGGTCGCGGGCAACTGCATCACGAGCAAAGGCCCGTGAATCGCGATGGCCAGCAGGACGATGGCAGCCACGGGAATCGGGCGTTGCCAAAAGCTGGTTTCCCCGCGGAGCGCAAATGTTTCGTAGCGGTCTCTCATTGAATTGTAAAGAATCGAAGATCGCAAAAAATCGCAAACCTTGAATCGCAGAGTTTGATTACCGGAAGCCAGGCAAAGGTTGGCAAGTATGTTTGGACCTACTGCGTGCGACGGTCGCAACATATGGAGATGGTTTTGCATCTGAGCCAGACGAAAGGGCGGTGTGTATTACTGCTCTGCCAGCCGGATTATCAACCAGGAGGCAGGAGAGAGGGATGTTGCAATCAGCATTCAAGGGGCCGGTTATGCTTGCAGTGCTGGTCACAGCAGCCGCGAGTTGGGCCCAGACCTTTGATGTGAACGGCCAAACCTCTTCGTCTCCCTCCTCTTCCTCGACTTCGGCGCCTGCCTCTTCAAAAAAGCAAGCCGGGTCTTCTGCGAGCGCAAGCAAGGAAACCGGGATGGGCTGGGGTGCCAGCATCGAGGTGGCGCGCGAGGCGCGCGCCGCCCAAACTGCGCTCGAACACGGTGACGCGGTCGGCGCCACCGCCCACGCCCAGCGCGCCGTGAACGCCGCCCCTCAGAATCCCGATCTCTGGTTTATCTTGGCCTACTCGGCGCGATTGAGCGGACAGAATTCGCTGTCTGTAGATGCCTATCGGCGGGGTCTCGCTTTGCGTCCATCTTCGGTGGAGGGGCTTTCCGGTCTGGCCCAAACCTACGCTCGCATGGGGCGCAATGCGGACGCACAGAAAATGCTGGAAGAGGTGTTGGCCGCGAACCCGAAAAGCGACGTGGATCTTCAACTTGCGGGCGAACTGCTGCTGACCAGCGATCCGAAGCAGGCGCTGGAATATCTGCAACGGTCGGAAGCTGTCAAGCGGTCGCCGCGTACCGAACTTCTGCTCGCCCGCGCCTACGAGCGCCTTGGAGATCGCGACTCAGCGCACAGGATGTTGGAGACGGCGCGTCAATCGGCTCCCACCAATCCCGAGATCCTCCGAGCGGTTGCGTCGTACTACCGCGATACCGGCCAGTACCAGGAGGCAGTCCACACCCTCGAAGGCTTACCGAAGAAAGACGCGAACGCGCTTGCGGAACTGGGATATTCCTATGCGCTCGCGGGCAACGCCCGTGAAGCGGCGCGCTCTTATAACCTAGCGGCAAGACTGTCGCCACGAAATATCGATATCCAGCTCAATGCGGCGCAAGCCATGCTCAACGCCGGGGATTTCGAAAAAGCAACCGCTTTGTTGGACCGGGCCGCAACGCTCAATCCCCAGCATTATCGCATCTACGCCTTGCGGGGACGGCTCGATGCGGCCCAGCACCGGAACGAGGATGCGATCCGCGACTACGAGGCGGCACTGCAGCACCTGCCCGAAGCCGTGCCGGAGGGTGTTCTCTATCCGATTTCGTTGCGCGTAGATCTGGCGCAGGTATACCGCGATGCCGGGGATCCTGCAAATGCAGATCGTGTCACGAAAGAGGCAACCAACGCGATCGCCGCTCTCGATGTGGGAGGGCCCACTCGTCCCGAATTCTTGCGACTGCGAGCAGCAACTGAAGTGGCTGGAGGCGATGTCAACTCCGCCGAAAAAGATCTGAAAGAGGCTCTCCAAATCGAGCCGCGCAACGTCATTTTGCTTCTCAACTACGCGAATCTTCTGTGGAAGACTGACCGGCAGGAGGAAGCCCGAAAGACCTACGGCGAGGCGCTGGCGATCGATTCGTCCAATGCAGACGCGTTAGGCGCGCTAGGGTTCGTTTCCCGCGAAATGGGCGACTCCGAGGCAGCCCGCGGCTACTTCCTGGAATTGGAGAAGAAGCATCCCGACAACTATGCGCCTTATTTGGCGCTGGGTGATTTGTATAGCGCGAATCGTAAGTTTCCAGAAGCCGAAGAGAGTTACGAGCAGGCTTTCAAGAGGGCGCCGAAGAATCCGCTGATTGTATCGGGCGCTATGAATGCGGCGCTCGAAGCACATGAGCTGGCCCGAGCCAAGGAATGGCTCACTCGCGCATCGGAACAACTGCAGCAAAATCCGCAAGTCATGCGCGAGCATGAGCGATACCTGACGATGACCGGAAAGTATGCGGAGTCGGCAGATCTCGGATATAAGGTGCTCGAGAAGCTGCCTAACGATCGTGAGGCGGTCGATTATCTGGCTTATGACCTTCTGTTTCTCAAACGTCTCGACGAAGCGATGAAGATCGTCGACCGCTATGAACCCATGTTTGAACACGATCACGACCTGCCGCTCATCGCAGGCTACGTAGCCGCGAGCCAAAACGAGTACGGGGATGCCGTACAGAACTTTACGCGCGCTCTCGAGATCGATCCCAAGATGGCGGTCGGTTACATGAACCGGGGCTATGTGTATAACGACATGCGCCTGGCCACGAAGGCTGAGAAAGATTTCCGCGCCGCCTTGGCGCTGAATCCGCAATACGGCGAAGCGCACCTTGGACTGGCTTATGCGTTGCTGCAGTTGCGGCGCTCCACCGCGGCCCTGAAAGAGGCAGAGATTGCAAGCCGCCTGCTAGCCGAGTCAGAGAGTCTGCACCTTGTTAAAGCGGAAGCCTTCCGCCAGAGAGGCATGTTGGCTTCCGCAGAGGGCGAGTACAAATTAGCCCTGAAGTTAAATGCGAAAACTCCGACCACCTATATCGCACTCGCCGATGCGCAGTACCGCGCGCATAAGTATCAGGACTCGGCTGACACTTTGCGTAGTGCCCTCGCGCTGAACGACCCCATGATCATGGCACAGCTGGGACGGTCTTATGCGCGGCTCGGTCAATCGTCCGAGGCCATGCAGTCCATCGATTCGGCGAAGCGCGGCGCCGGAAAAGATTACAAAGTGCTGCTCGTGATTGCGGACGCGCAGCGCATTCTGGGCCATCGCGATCAGGCCTTGAACACCTACACGCAAGCAATGGAAAGTTCCGACGAAGATCGCCTCCAGGTCCGGCTTTCCCTGGGGCGGTTGTTTGCCGAGGAAGGCAAGCCCGCAGACGCACAGCAGCAAATCGCGCTCGCTTTTGCCGAGGCGAGAGTCGCGCCCATCGATGTCACCTCCGCTGACGACTATCTGAACGCAGCAGATATTCTCATGAATATCCATGAGTATCCGCTGGCGCAGCGTATGTATGGGCGTGCGCAGGCGCTCGGTGCCGATGACGCGGCGGTGGCCATAGGCATGGCAAATGCGTCGCTCGCCATGGGTGACACGCGTAACGCCGAATTGCAATTGGCCAGCCTGGCCGACGATCCGGACCGTAAGAACAGCTATGATTTTCTGGTCGCCCAGGCCAACGTCTACCGTCAGCGCGGCGAGAATGATCGAGCGCTTGCCGAGCTCACGCTCGCCAGCCAACTGGATCCGCAGGATCCGGGGACCCGCACCGCGGAAATGGAACTGGCGGAGGAAGTGGGCCTTCCCATTGGCGATCGCATCGGCATGACTGCCGAGGCAAGGGTCGACGCGGTGTTCGAAGATGAAAACATCTATCAAACTGACGCTCGCCTGCTTGGTGTGCAGAACACATCTGCCTTGTTACCGCCCCCGCGGCGTTCGATCGAGACCTTCGTCGATTCGCGCTTTCAATTCCGGCCGGACTCGTTTCCGGCCATTCAAGGTTTCGTTGCGGAGCGCAATGCTGAGGGTGCACTCTCCTTTCCGAGTGAGCTTTTGATTGAGGATCGCAATACCTTTGACACCATACTCAATGTTTCCGTAGCGCCGTCAGTGCGCTTGGGCGGTGTGAAGTTTAGCCTTATGCCGGGCCTGCAGTACACAATCCGGCGCGACACCGAGTCGCCTGTGTACATGAATCAGAATCTTTTTCGCCAGTTTCTCTATGTGGCAAGCAGCCCGATCGGAACCTGGCTCTCGTTTTCCGGCAACGTGATTCGAGAAGCGGGGCCGTTTACCGAGCAGAATCTGCACTCGCGAGATTTTAGCGGCGCTATCGATTTTCGCCTGGGCCGGCCTTGGAGCAGGACCGCTTTCCTGACCGGCTACAGCGGGCGTGACCTGCTCTTCAGACCCTCGATTTACGAGTATTACCAAACCATATCCTATGCTGGCCTGGAGCGCGGATTCGGTGCCCGCTTCCGGGTATCAGGGGTGGCCGAGTTCCTCCGCGCGTGGCGAGTCGAAGGCAATCTGTACGCCATTGCACAGACCCTTCGCCCGCGCTTTGGCGTGGACGCGAAGCTCAATTTGCGTTGGGCGCTGTCCGCCTGGGGTGCATGGTCGTCGGGGCGCGGTTTTCACGCCTACGACAACGTGACGACGGGTTTCACGCTCTCCTACACGCACGAACGGGGCCTGGACAGGAACCTGGGGTCGAAGACGGTGGCACTGGCTCACCCTATGAGATTTGAGTTTGGGTTCGAACAGCAAAGTTTTTACGATTTTCCCGGACAGGGACGCACGCAAGTGGTTCCGACGGCGCAGTTCATTTTTTGACGCAGTTGGTCACCCCGGCGTAACCGCCTGAGGGCAGAGTGTTCTGATGATCGCGACTACAGACGCGCAGGTGATGGCAAGACCGGGCCACCTTAAAAATCTTCGCGCGCGTGTCGTGCGCGGCAGTGCCACCTTGTTGTTGAGCACGGCGCTCGTGGCGGTAACCAATCTGTTCTATAACATCCTGCTCGCACGGATGCTGGGCGCTGCAGGCTTCGGCCACGCCTCCGCTTTATATACGCTGCTGATGCTCATGGCTGCCATCACTCTTTCGTTCCAGATCGTAACTTCAAAGTTCATCGCTCGGAGTTCAGATACCCTCGTGCGCGCGCAAATCTACGCGAGCATGCTGCGCCGCGCCTTGCGGGTTGGCATCGGAGTTGCCATACTCCTCGCCGCTGGCAGCGGCTTTCTGCAGTCATATTTTAATTTGCCGACGCAGCGTGACCTGGTGTTGGTGGCAATCGCGGCGGGAGTATCCATACCGCTCGGAGTACGTCGCGGAAAGATGCAGGGCGTGTGTAATTTCTCCGGACTGGCCATCAATTTGGTGGTGGAAGTGGCAGTCAAGTTCGCCGGCGCCTTGCTGTTTCTGCATTTCGGGATGGGCGTGACGGGCGTGATCACGGCGGTGCTGCTCTCCACCGTCGCCGCTTACATCGCGGCCCAACCGGGAACGCAGTACCGCGGGAAGTCGGCGCCGATCAAGATCGCGCCCTTTGGCGAGGGCATGCAGGCGGTGCTGTACTTCATCGGACAGGTCATTCTCAGCAACCTCGACATCTTGCTGGTGAAACACTTTTTCCCGCCGCCAGAGGCTGGAATTTATGCGGCCGTGGCGCTGGTGGGACGCGTCGTCTTTATGTTGTCGTGGTCGGTGGTGAGCAGTATGTTTCCAGTCTCGGCTAGTCATTCGCAGCGTCAGGGCGGGCGTTCGGTCTTATATACGGGATTGCTGCTCGTCGGAACCATCACGTCTCTATTTGTCGGCGCGGTCGCGCTCGCGCCGCAATTCGCATGGACATTGCTGCTGGGGAAAGCTTTCCTGCTGCGCTCGGTAGCGCCGTTCTCCATGCTCCTGACGCAGTATGCGATCATGACCGGCGTTTACGGCATTGCCGTGGTCGTCATGATGTATGAGATCTCGCGGCGAACCGGTACTGCGGCGTGGGTGCAGTTGGCGGCGAGCATCTTGTTGGCCGGAGGAATCTGGCGTTATCACCATTCTTTGTCCCAGGTGATTATGGTGCAACTGGTCGTGATGTGCGGATTGCTTGCGGCCGTGACCATCCCGATTCTGCAGGGGAAAGACGAATCCGAGCTTCTCCTCGAAGCTTCGGAACCTGTGCGGCGCCTGCGACGAGTTGCGGAGGAGGAAATCGTTGCGGAGTTCTTGCGCTGCGAGTTCTATCATCCCGAGTTTGATCCCTATCGAGTGAAGTTTCGCCATCTCGTCGAGCATTTCGATCTTGAGGATCCTCGTGAGAACTTCCTGCGGCGCACGTTGCTATTCCGCCGACGCGGAGGGCTGTGGCGCGAACTGGTTGCCGGCACAGAGTGGTGGGAAGTTGAGTTGACTGCGCGCGACCTGGGGCGACTGCGGTCCTTTCCGCGCAACGAGTGGAGGCGCTATGCGGGACCTGGCTTCTACCTGGCGGAAATGATTGGACGCATTCAAGCGGCACTTGCACGTGGACGGCACGATAGGTTCCTCAAGAAGATCTCGGAGATCTCGACCGATCTGCGCGCGGGGCTGCTGCCGAATGCCGTTTTGCTGATCGGCACTGACGACCACCGACCGCTAACGATTATAGAGGGTAATCATCGCATGGCAGCGGCCATGCTGACGATGCCTGAATCGGCGCATCGCCGCTTCCGTTTCTATTGCGGTTTGTCTCCCAACATGGACCTGTGCTGCTGGCACAACACCGATCTGCGAAGCCTTGTGCGCTATGCGCGGCACACGATTCGTTACATGTTCACCTATGGCGATTTCTTCACGGGGCGGACGCTGCGGAAGAACCCGCTCGATGACAGTGACAATGAGATCTCTTCACAGCTTCCACAACTGCCCCAACCGCCAAGCGAGGTAAACGGCGAGACGCTCACGGATTGCGCGACAGGAGAGTGACGGCGCGAGCGTTGTAGCGGTTTCCATCGAACTCGGCCTGGATACTGACGTCAGCGCCTTCTGTCAGCATTTGAAGACTGGTGCTATCGAGCGAGCCGATGGCGAGTTCGCGAAGACTTTTATCGGTATCATTCGAAACGGCCACGACACGCGAGTGTAGATCTACGGCGACAACACGACCCGCGAATGTAAAGGAATTACCGCGTTCGGCCAGAACCTCAACTTTGCTGGCTACGTTTTCCGCCGGCGCGAACCACACGCGCACAAGCATGCCAGGAGCAAGCATGCCTGGAGATAGAGCCTGGGATCCGGCGGGCTGACCGTGATCGAGAACCGTCGTGCTGGAAGTGAGACGCAACGAAATACCCTCGGGGCTCAAGGGATCGCGAAGCGTCAGTTGGGATTTAGCTGGGTTGTAGCGCACGACCTGGCCATCGACTTCACCCGCATTGGACGGGCTCATTCGCACGGAACGCGCGAAGAGCTTTCCACCTTCGATCACCGTATCGACCGAAACCACAGATCCGGCGGGAACGCTGGAGAGATGCGTGCGCGTATTTTCGGCAAGGAATTCGGTTCGGGGATCAAAGGCAATCTTGATATCGCGTCCGCCGAACGCGTGGACTAACAACTGGTCATGGATCGGGTCCAGCCGCTTCAAGACGCCGCGCACGAGACTTACCTTGCCGCTCAAACTGCTCGGCTCATCCGGCATTTGCGCTGCCTTAGCCAGCGCGCAGCTTAGGATCACCATGGTCATCATTTTGAGGAACTTCATGAGGAACTTTGCCATGAGTTTTGGATGCAAACCCTTGAGATTTTGCTGGGTCGAGATTTCGGACCAAGGGCATGATCAGGTGTTTACTGTAGCCAACCTATCGCGGGCTTTCTGCCATCCTATGTCGGCGCGTTCGTGTCGGTGACCGAATGAATCTTCGCAAGTGCAAGTGCAAGTGCAAGCTAGGAACACTCTTGGTTGGCGCAATTCCAGGCTTTCTGGCGATGCTTCTCGCCGGAAGCGGCCCTGCGTTCGCGGGCGATTTGCGGATCCCTGTTCCGAAACGCGGCATTTCGACACCGAGCCAAAAGCTTAACCGAGAAGGGGTTGCTGAACTCAAGCACGGACATCAGAAGAAAGCGAAACAACTTTTTTATAAGGCTTACTTGCTCGATCCGGACGACCCTTTCACGCTGAACAATCTTGGATACGTCGCTGAACTGGAAGGCGATGCCGATCGAGCTCTTCGCTACTACGCGTTGGCAGCGCGGGACCAGACGAATGCGCTGATTGACAAGTCGAGCCAAGCGGCACTCAAGGGAAAGCCTCTCGATGAGGCGCTCCGGCAAGTGCAGAATTCGGATCAGGAGGTCAGCAAAATCAACGAGCGGGCTATTGTGCTGGGCCAGCAAGGGCGCGTGTTTGAAGCTTTGAATCTATTGAATTCGGCCCTGACGAGACATCCGAACGACCCATTTTTGCTGAATAATCTTGGCTATGCGAGAGAAGGGATCGGAGATCTCGACGGGGCGTTGCGCTGTTACTCGGCCGCAGCCAGCCTGCATTCGACTCGGCGAGTGGTAGTGACTCCGCGGGTGAAGTGGCGCGGACGCCCCATCAGCGAGGTAGCTGCAGATAATGCGGTTGCTATCAGCCAACAGATTGCCCGAGGAGAAGGCGTGGAGGCAGCGACGGCGCGCCTCAATCTGCGCGGCGTGGCGGCGCTCAATAGCAACAATCCGACGGAAGCACGACAGTTTTTTTTGCAGGCCTATCAGCGGGAGGCGGACAATGCTTTCACTCTGAATAATCTTGGCTACGTCGCCGAACTGGCGGGTGATCGCGAGAGCGCCCAAATGTATTATCAAGCGGCACGCTCCGGGCGAGATGCGAATGCTCGAGTGAGCTATGCTACGCGTCCCGATGCCGAAGGGCAGAAGATCGACAAACTGGCCGACGCCAACCAGGCGGATGTGGAAGCCACATTGAAGGCGGTTCAAGAGGCGAAACGCCGCGCCAACAGACCCATCGAATTGAAACAGCGCGAGCCGCTTGCTGGCAATGAAGAGGCAACCCCCGTGCCTGCTGTTGGCGTGCAGGCTCCGGCTCTCCCTGCGCTGGCGCCTCCGAATTCTGAACAGGATCGTCCGCAACCGGAGGGCTCTTCCCCGCCGCAGTAGCTGTTTGTGCTGTACCCTACCCCCTCCCTCATTTGGGCCTTACTTCCCAAGTATTCAAAGGAATGGAGTTTATCGCGGGGTGCGCAATGCGTCCGTGCTCGACTGCAGTTCATCGGTACCCCGGAGACGAGGGCGAGCCCCGTCTCTACGCCATATCTTTCCTGACGCTCAAGCTCTAGCGAGCTGGGCTCACGGAACAGCCGAGGGCGGCTGTCCCTACGCGAATTTTTCCGCAGGCTGTGGAGTAGTTCTACGCAGCGTCGAATCACTCGGGCCTAAACGGAGGAGCCCGCGATCTCGTCTTCGTCCCGCCACCTTTGAATTTTGTCGCCCATGGTGCGGGCTAGCGCGTCTTCATGATTACGGAATGGGCCGGCGCGGCGCAGACTGGCCGCTAGTTGCAGCGTCTTGATGCGTTCGTGCTGGCGGAAATTGCGGATGTATTCGCGAACCACTTGCGGCATGCTCATGGCTACGCCGGCGGCGTAATTTTGCCACGCCATTGCTTTCAGGTCATCCGGGGAATTCAAGGTTTGGAGTAGTTGCTCGACCAGGCTATCCACACTGCCGGGTGTGAAGAAGCGGATGGCGATTCCTTCGTGCTCTGCGACCTCGTGGAAGTCGGGGATGTCGGAGGCGATGACGGGAACTCCATATTGCGCGGCTAGGTGCGCCACGCCGCTCGAACCGGCGGACGAGGTGTAGGGCATCACTGCCAGGCTGGCTTCACGAAACAGGTCGGGGATCGAGTCTTCGGGGACATAGCCCAGGAAGCGGATGCGGTCGTTGGAATCGGAATTGGAAGCAGAAGTAGAGCTGGAGCCCGAATAACGCTCAGCCATCGACTGCACATAGCCTGGGGTTTTCGGATGATCGCCGCCACCGATGATCAGGCTTACATTCGGAAACTGCGTGGCCACGCGATTGAAGGCCTCGATCAGGAGTTCGAGACGCTTGTACGTTCCCCACTTGCCAAAGGCGAGAATGCGATGGATGGGGTTTCCGCGGCGGGTGAGATCGGGAGGATCGGGTTTCCCTGTGAAGATTCCGTGGGGGCGCACACTGACGCGGCCGCGGCGGTATTTTTCATCCAACGTTAGGCGATAGGTCGGCAGAAGCACGGAAAGCGAGTTGGCGCTCAGGAGCAAGTGCGTCGCCAGCCACCCGCCGGCGCGGTAGAGACGATGGGAGGAGACGGCGGCGTCATCCAAGTCGACTGTCTCGAAGAGCTGGTGCAGGGTAACGTGCGAGTAGACTCCGTTGAGTCTTGCCGCTGCCGGTGTGACCAGACCGAGCATGGCCGAGAGCGGACGAGCGCCGAAGCTGGCGAAACCGAGATTAAACCATGCTACGTCAGGCTTCACGCTACGAATCGCGCGCAGTAAAGTGGCTACGTTGGCGGGGTTTCCGAAACCCCAGCAGCGAACGACATTGAAGCCGGGAAGTTCGTCTAGGCCCGGATGTCCCTGGGGCGGCGTGGGGAGATAATCTCCCAACACTGTGAGATCGACACAGGGTTCGTCGCGGAGCTGCTCCGCCACGTGCACACCGTATTCGTTGAGCGCGTGGCGGCTTGGCGGAAACGACGTGATGAGCGCAATCTTCACGGCGCGGTCGAGCGCAGAACCATGTCTCTCGAGAGCCGACCGAGAAGGTGCAGGTAGTGAAAGGCCACGGTCGGATTGGCCTTGCTGCTACCCGCATGACGAAGACCGAAATTGTAAGGAACCTCGCGCGCTGTCTTGATGCGCCCACGGACCAGGATTTCGAGCAAAAGTTTGAAGCCAGCGGTCTGGAAGGTGAGGCCCTCGATGCAGCGACGGTGGATTATAAAAAATCCGGACATTGGGTCGGTGACGCCAAGTTGTTTTTTGGAAATCAGGGGAGTTGCGGCGAGGGTGCTGAGGCGCGAAACGGCGGCACGGAGGGGATTCCAACCCTTGACTCCGTGATCGCGGGCGTAGCGGCTGGCGATGGCGATATCGGCGGCTTCGGCGGCTTGCAACAGTTTCGGCAGCAAGGCGGGGGGATGTTGCAGGTCGGCATCGATCACGCCGAGCAGGTTCGCACGGCACTGACTCCATCCGTATAACACAGCCCCCGCCAAGCCTCGTTCTCCCGCGCGCGAGAGGAAGCGAATGCGCGAATCTCGTTTTGCCCAATCACGAACCTTGTCGACGGTTCCGTCGGTGCTGCCGTCATCGACGACCACGATTTCATATTCGTTTTCGTATTGCGTGTCTCTC
>Ga0302324_100014850_pt1 | contig 15662 bp, 11 predicted proteins | sample Palsa_T0_1_FD_201949 | JGI IMG/M metagenome (GOLD analysis project Ga0302324, IMG submission 201949) | Peat permafrost microbial communities from Stordalen Mire near Abisko, Sweden - Palsa_T0_1 | ecosystem: Environmental > Terrestrial > Soil > Palsa > Peat permafrost | place: Sweden: Abisko...
CACCCGGCACCTCGCGGCACCCAGCGCAAGACTCGAGGTCAAGATGGTTCGCTACTCCTTTCTCGTGGGGCTCTTTCATCCCCGACTGCACGCCGGTTTATCCCGACCATTGCGCTTGCTCACGCGCGCGGCTCAGTAGATTACGCCCGTTACAGAGCCGCGACCGTAAGGGAGCCGGTTTCGACACAGCCTTCGTAATGTGAAGCGCGGCTGTTTGGTGTCGGGCCTGGCTTTGTCCAAGTTAGATACTCAACACCGGGATTTGCGACGCCCGAATGATCCCATAGCCGCTGCCGTTGTCTCCCAAATGGCTGCGCCCGGGAATGTGTCCGATAACCAGTACGTCAGCCTTGGTTTGCTCGGCCGCGCGGTTCAACAGATCCGGGACATTGCCGCTATCGACGATAACTTCGGCCTGCGTGCCTACTTCCCGTTGCAGCTTGGCGATCTCTTCGGCGGCGAAGCCGACAATCTTGTCCTTCCACGGAGGGTCGACGTGGAATCCGCCGGGGCCGTAAATCTCCACGCTGCCCGTGATGTGGATCAGCGTCAGCGTCGCATCTACGGCCGCGGCCATCTCCGCGGCCAGCGATACGGTGTGACGGCTGTGACCGTTCAATTCAACCGAACACAGGACGCGGCGAATCGAAAGCTCGCGCGCCGGGGTATCTTCCAGGTGAGTGCCGGTCCAGACCGGGCACTGGATTTCGTGCAGTACCTTCGCCGTCACCGAGCCCAGCAGAAAGCGGTAGAAAACCCCTTCACCGCGAGTCGACATGACAATCAGGTCGACGTTTCGATCATGAGCGGTCTTCACGATTTCGTGGGCCGGGTTGCCCCTCAGAAGCGCTCGTGTGACCGCAATCCCATCGAGCTCCGGCAGCGGCCGATCCAGATCTTCCCGAGCCTGCTGGACGATGTGCGCGTGCAGATCCCGCGCCGTGATATCGCGCCCGCCTTCCAGCAGGCCGGCGGGATAATTGACAGGCGTTACCACGTGCAGCAGGATTATCTCCGCATGGAAGCGGCGCGCCAACCACGCGGCTTGCTGCACGACGTGCCGGGAACTTCCCGCGAACACAACAGGGACGAGAATTTTGCGAATGCTCAGCACTACGCCACCTATTATGCCGGGGCGTCAGTAGCCTGCCGGCTGGTCTATGGCAACCCGAGCGCGCTGCAACGCGTATTCCCTGGCAAGCTCCATTGACGGGAACTCTTGATCTCCGTGATGAATGGTCGCGGTTCGTTCGGGATGTTTTATCAGGGTGTAGTCGCACTTCCAAAAACCGTGCGCCTGTTGATGCATCTCCATTTCGATCTCGATGCCCTTGTAGCTGGATTGAATCATGATTTATTGCGCTCCTGGCCTCACTACACTGGTCTGCTCTATCTTCACCGCGCCTCCGCGCCGCAGTCCTTCGACGTAAGCTTGCGACTCCGCTTTGGCCGCCACAATTCCGGTGAGTCCCCGCATCAAGCCGACTTCGAAATCCAGACGTGGAAAGCTCATGACGCCGGTAGTCCCGAAAGTCGCCGGCTCGGTCAGCGTGGGAGTTTCATTCCGAGGAAGACCAAGGCCCTCGATTTCACGGACCACCTCGCCCACGAGGTCACGATTCGCAAATAATCCAACTACTGTTTTGGGGATATTCATTCCCTTCATCGAAAATCTTCTTCAGGCCGGCCAGGCGGGCCCGGCCGGCTAGCAGCCTGTGTCTAAGTTCCGAAAAGACCGCTTGCTTACGCGCGCGGCTCAGTAGATTCCGCGCGTTACAGAGCCGCGTCCGTAAGGCGGCCGGTTTCGACACAGGCTGCAAGCGCCAATCGAACTTCGGCTAGCGACGCCCACCCGCGTGAGAGCCTTCGCCGCCGGATGACTGTCTCTGCTGCATCTGCTTCGTCTGCTGGGTGTGCCCTTCCTGCATCCGCTGCGTCTGTTGCTGGTGCCGCTGCTCCACTTGTTGCATTCTCTCTGGAGCAGCGTTCTGTTTCGCAAGCTGCCGATGTTCGGAGTCCTGCGTCTTCTGAAGCTTCTGCCGATCCTGGTTCTGCTTGGCGACCAGGTTTTCCTGCTGCTTCTGGTATTTCTGGTCCTGCTTCGCATTTCCGCTGTTGACAGCCGCGGGGCGTTCGATGGCCGGCAGGTCCTTAGGATGGACCGCCGCGTTAGGGCGCGCGGACGCAGTGGCTGGCGGCGCGCCGTGGTTCGCGGAAAACCGTTGCCGCGGATTGTTGCGGGCAGCCAACGCACCTTGAGTCTGAGCGGCTACAGGCCCTACATGTCTGGAATGAGCCGCGGCCTCTTCTTCAGAGGTGGCGCGGGCGTTGATCCCACCCTTACCGCCGTTATAGCTGACGCGGTTAGCAGTCTCATTCACCCGGGTGTTGTAAACGTTGTGGATGACATTGACGTCCACCCGGTTCAACGAAGTGTTGTAGAAAAAACGTCCGCTTTCCCAGCGTCCGCCCTCATAACCGTGACCGAAGTATCCGAAGCCATAATCGATCCCGCCATAGAAGCCGATGGATGCGCCCCAGTAGCCTTCATTAAACAGAAATCCGTTGCCGCCCCAACCCCAATAGCCAGGAGTCCAGAGGAAGCCGACTTCGGGCGGCAGCACCCATGCGTCCGGGACCCAGTAATAGCCGGCGTCTCCCCAGCCCCAGTACCCGGGCGTCCAGAGATAACCGTCGCCGGGGCAAAGAGGCTGTTCGTAGACGGGCAGCTCAGGGGGAGCGATTGTTATCGCTACGCCGACCTGCGCGAAGGACGCCGTGGCTGAAAGTAAGGTTCCCGCCAATAACAATGAGCCGACCACGGCCATATGCAGCATCGCTGTTCTCGTCACGCCCTTGCCGCAACAGGTTGCGGGATCCCGCAGGGTACGAATCTTCTTCCGCGGGAAACCAAGGGCCTCGATATGGCGGACAACGCCGTCTACGAGGCCAGAGTTCTCGAATAATCCAACTATCTTTTTCGGCATTTCATGCCCTCCATTGCAAAAGGTTTCGAACCGTGGGTCTCAAAACCCACTCCCTCACGGTCGCGGCTCTGTAGCGTGCGAAAGCTGCTGAGCCGCGCGCCTGAGCAAGCCCGTATGGTCCTCTTCCGAAATGGCTTGCAGAACTCCTCATTGCCGCACCGCGGTTGGCGCCGGCGCGTTCAGCAAGCGCTTGAGCGCGTCCATCGACTTGCCGAAGTCTCCCCAATTTCCCTGCTGCATGGCCTTCTGGGCATCGTCGAACTGCGCTCTCGCGTGGCCTAGCCCCGGTTGCCCACCTGGTGCCTGCGCGCCGGGGGCCTGCGCGGAAATCCCGGGTTGCGCGGTCCCAAAGACGGCCTGGATGGCCTCATCCAGTGTCGGCTCCATCGCTACCTTGTCCCCGGAAATCACGATGACGCGTTTGAGCTGGGGGAAGTCCGTGCCTTCGGCCGTGAGGTATAGCGGCACCACATACAGGAAGGAGTTCTCAATCGGCACCGCGATCAGGTTTCCACGAATGACTCTCGATCCTTTCTGGTCCCATAGAGTCAGTTGCGCGGCGATGGCCGTGTTCTGATCGATCATCGCCTCGATTTGCATCGGGCCGTAGATCAGCTTCTCCTTGGGAAGCTCGTAAAAGAGCATCTTCCCGTATGCGGGGAAATCGCACCGGGCGGCCATCCAGGAGATCATGTTGTTTCGCTTCTGAGGCGTGAAAGGGGTCATCAGGAGATATTCCAGCGTGTCGCTTCCGGGGAGTTTCATCAGGATGTAATAGGGCTCCATGGGCGCGACCTTGCCGGCGTATTGCTCTTGGGGAAGCACCCAAAGGTCCTCGCGGTTGTAATAGACCTGCGGATCTGTCATGTGGAACGTTCGGTATTGGTCGGCCTGGATGGAGAAGAGATCCTGCGGATACCGCAGATGCGCTTTCAGATCCGGGGAAAGCTGATTCAGGTCATGGAAAACGCCCGGAAACGCGTTCCGGTAAACACCCAGAACTGGGTCGTTCGGATCCATGATGTAACACTGAACCGTTCCGTCGTACATATTCACCACGACTTTGACGGAGTTTCGAATGTAGTTCAGCCCTTCCTGAAATGCCGCGGCGTGGGGGGTGGAGTAGGGAAAGTGATCGGAGACCGTGTAGGCATCCTGGATCCAATATTGTTTGCCCTCGCTCACCACCGCGTAGGGATCGTTGTCGAGGCGCAAGAACGGAGCGATCTGCTGCACACGCTCCTGTACGCGCCTCCAGATCTGAATCTTGCTCTGCGGCTGGAGATAGGACGTAAACAGTATGTTGACGTCGGCCTGCGTCCAGGTGAACAAGAGCCGCTTCCATAAGCTGTCCAGCGGGATACCTCCGGTTCCGGCGTAACTGGTGTAGACATTTTGATTCCCTTTGGGGTAGTCGAATTCTTTCACGCCCGTCGCGACGATCCGATATCCGGGCATCGACTCGCCATAGTAAACGGCGGGCTGGTTTATGGTTAAGCCATAGGAAGATTCGGGCGGGATATTCTCCAGAACGTACTGCGGAAAGCCTCCACCCGTCGTTTTTGAGACGAAGCTCATTACCATGCCGAAGCCGTGCGTGAACTGCAATTTCTCGTTCACCCAGGTTTGGGCTTGAGCGGGGAGCTCCGGGGAAAGCTCGCGCGTCGAAAGCATCACCTGGTGATAGCCGTCGGGCAAGTGGTAGCGGTCTACATCAACCCCGTAAAATTGATAATAAAGCCGTATTTCCTGCGCTTGTTGGTACATCTGAAGCAAAGGACGGTAGTCCCAGAGACGGATGTTCTGGATGGTGTCTTGATTTCTCGCAATCATCTCGGGCGTCAGGTCGGCCAGCGCCGGGTAAGATGTTTCCTGAATCGTGTCGAGGCTGTAGGCCTTTCGAGTGAACTCGATGTTGTTCTTGAGAAACAGAGTCTCGCGAGCCAGTTCGTTCGGCTGCACCATTAACCGCTGAAAGAGGACCGGCGCCAGCCATACACCGGCGATATACAAGGCCGCGAACAGCCCGAATCCGATGCCTATGGACTTCAATCGCGGACGGAAGAAATTAAGCGCCAGCAGCGCGCAGAGCGCCGCGGCGGCGGCCAGCATGATCCAATAGGCGATCCGCGTCACATGATCCGCCGTATAACCGGCTCCGTAGACCACTCCTTGCGTGGAGTAGAGGAGCTCGAAGTGATCCAGGTAAAAGCCCCAGCCCCAACTCGCGGCCAGGACGAAGAACAGGATGGATAAATGCGGAGTGGCCTTCGCGCTCCAGCCTTCCACCGGTCTGCCTTGGGTGAAACCCAGCGAGCCGTAGTAAGCGTAGATGGCGAGGGCCGCGAGGAACGTGATAACCGCCAGCGTGGTCAGACTGTTCTGCAGAAGCTCATAAAAGGGGAGCCGGAACACATAAAACCCGGCGTCGGCTCCGAAGAGAGGATCGGGCAAGCCAAACGACCCGCCATAACGAAAGCGGAGGTACGTGTCCCACTGCGAATAGAAAGCGATCGCATAGAACAAAGCGGCGACGGCAGATCCCGCTCCCATCGCCAGGTTCAAAACCTTGGGCGATATCTGGATGCCGAGCTTGCCGGCCAGAGCAGATTCGCCTTTCAGACTGCTCACACGAAAAGCGGAGCCGTTTTTCGCCGCAAGGCGAAGATTGATGAAGAGGTACAGAAGCGTGACGACGAACGCCGCGCCAAACAGTCCCCACCGAACGGAGTAGAGCGTCCAGAAGACTCCGGAATAACCGACCTGCTGCATCCACAGCCATTTCTGAATCCAACTGGGGACGAAGGCCAGTATGGCGATTAGCAAGATCGCTCCGATAGGCACCAGCCAAATTGGGCGCGCTACCTTAGGCCGCCCTAGCGCCGGCCGCCCTACCGCCGGCCGCATTTCGTGGATGACGTGGACGCTTCCGTTGCCGTTAGGTCCTCCGTCCGCAAGCGGCTTGGACGGATCTGTGTGTGGTGGTTGCTCGATCATTGTTGTTCTGCCGCTCCTGTGATTTAATGAGGCTGCAATCAAAGATCCATTCAGGTTCACCCTACCCGCATGATGCAGCGTTGCGCGCGAGCTTTCCTGTTGACCATCTAAGGTCGTATGACCGTGCATGGTCGAAAATCGCGCGGGTTGTGATGCGCTATTCGACGGAGACAAAGTCATTGATGCCTGAGGTAAACCAGTGTTACCTCAGGTAAACCGGTCTGGAGGTATGGGTGCATCCGGCTCCGGGAGTGCCTGGGAGGGCAACCCGAATGTTACGGAATGCTAGAGAATTGGAAAATTTCGTGGTTCAAGCTACGGACGGCGAGCTTGGAACGGTGGATCAGCTTTATTTCGACGATGAGACCTGGGCCATCCGTTATCTCACGGTTGAGCTCGGCTGGCTTGGCACGCGCCGAGTGCTCATTTCGCCGATTTCTGTCATCCATGCAGACTGGATAGGCAGGCGATTGGATGTCGCGCTGACGAAAAGGCAAGTGGAGAACAGCCCTGACATCGATACGGACAAGCCCGTCTCACGGCAGCACGAGATAGCATACAGCGGGTATTACGGATATCCGTATTACTGGGGTGGCCCCTTCCTGTGGGGCCCAGCGTACTACCCGGGCGGCGTAAGAACTGCTCCCAAGGACGCGGTAGCCGACCGGATACAGGGCAAGCCGCTGGATTCTCATCTGCGCAGTATCAAAGCCGTCACTGGTTATCATATTGAGGCGAAAGACGGCGAACTCGGCCATGCGGACGGATTTATCGTGGACGATGAAGCGTGGGCGGTCCGCTACATCGAGGTGGCAACGAAGAATTGGTGGCCGGGCAAGAAAGTACTGGTTTCGCCCGCGTGGATTGAACGAGTGAGTTGGGAAGATTCCAAAGTCTACGTTGGCCTCACGCGCGAAGCCATCAGAGCGGCCCCGGAGTTCTTCGACTTCACGCCGATCACGCGAGAGTATGAAAACAAGCTCTATTTTCACTATGGCCGGCCGCCGTATTGGCTGAACGAAGCTGAATTCAGGCCGTCTTTATCCCTGACAGGCGTGTAGTCACGCCACGTGGCGCACACCGAAACCGGCTCCCTAACGGTCGCGGCTCTGTAACGCGCGCAAGCTACCGAGCCGCGCGCGTGAGCAAGCGGTCTTTTCGGACTTTAAACCCGGGCTGCTAGTCGCTAGTTAGCCCCCAATGCTGGTTACTTAGTATGGTACTGCCAAGGTACACGCGGCTTGAGCCGCGTTTGTGTTCGGTATAGAGGATACGCGACTAAAAGTCGCGTGGACCAGCGTCTCATAAAAGTGAACAGTATTGCAATTAGCCTCAACTTTCGCAGACTGGGTTAGCCTTTACCATCCGCCGCCGAGCGCGTTGTAAAGCTGCACCATCGACAGAGCCTCCTGCTGCTCCGCCGTCTGCAGCGTGAGCTGAGCGCTGTAAAGGTTCGCATCGTTGGTAAGAACTTCGAGATAACTGGTAGTGCCGGCGCTATATAGAATGCGCGCCAACCGCACCGCATCGGCGGACGACGCGACCACTTGCTCCTGCTGCCGGCGGTAGTCTCGCGTCAGCCGGTAAGCCACCAGCGCATTCGACACATCCCTTAATGCGCCGATAATGGTCTGTTGATAAGTATCGGTCAGTTCCTTATGTTCAGCCTCCGCCAGCCTCAGGTTGCTGCGCAGTTTTCCGCCGTCGAAGATCGGCTGGGTCAGGCTGCCGATCGCGTAGTAGTACAGATTCTTCGACTCCACCAGGCCCTTCAAAGCGTCGCTCGAAATACCGCCCGACGCCGACAGCGAAATCGTGGGGAAAAACTGGGCGCGCGCCACGCCTATATTCGCATTGCCCTGCACCAGAAGCTCTTCGGCACGCAGAATATCCGGACGCCGCTCCAACAGTTCCGAGGGAAGCCCCACGGGAACCTCCACCGGATGCGCAACATCCGCAATGGAACCCCCGCGTTTTATGCTTTCGGGGGCATGTCCCAACAGAATGCTCAGACCGTTCTCCTGCTGCTGGATCTGCCGCTGAAGGTCCGGAATCTGGGCCTGCGCCGTGAAGAACAACTCTTCGGCCTGCCGCACATCGGCCAGCGTGCCGCCGCCACCCTGTTCTAACGTTGTCGTCAAATTGAGCGACTGCTTGCGATCCTCCAGCGTCTTGAACGTAATCTCCAGTTGCGCATCCAGCGTACGCAACTGGTAATAAGAAGTAGCCACGTCTTCCACCAGCGTACTGAAGGTGACCTGCTGGGCCCATTTGTAGGCTTGAAGCTGGGCTCGAGCGGATTCAGTCTGACGCCGGTAATAACCCCAGAAATCGAGGTTCCAGGACGGCGATATGCTGAAGCCACCCGAGGTTATGTAGGTGTGGCCGCTGTTGCCGGCGCCTGCGGAAGAGGTGGAATTGGAGCTGCCGCCCAGCAACCCACCACTCGGCAGCCCCAAAGCGTCCAAACTGGCGCCTGCGCTGAGCGATGGATACTGAGCCGCCCTTGCGATCCCGACCTGCGCTTCCTGTTCCAGCACCCGATCCGCCGCAATCTTCACATCGAAGTTGTTCTTTAACGCCTCGGCGATCAGCGCCTGCAAAACGGGATCGGTAAAAACGGTATCCCACTTCCGCGCGCCCAAGGGCTGGCCCTCGCCGGCGCCGGCTGCCCCGCGATAACTAACCGGCGCGTTCACCACCGGGCGCCGATAGTTAGGACCAACCATGCACCCGTTCGTTAACTCCAGTAAGATCGCCAGTAAGGCCACCAGCGAAACGATTCCAGCCTGTCTCATGCTTTGCCATCTTTCACCGCAGGACTATCTTTGGCCGCGGAACCATTTTTCACAATCGGAACATTCTTCGCCGCCAAACCGTCTTTCGCCGCTGAACCGTTTCTCAGGGCGAGATCGTCCAGTTCCTCGGGGCCACAGTGCTGGTCCACACTGCCACTGTGCTCCTTGCCCAAGAGACCCGAGACGCGCTCCGCCATCGAGAACGTAACCGGAACCAGGAAGAGCGCGATGCAGGTGGCCGCGAGCATTCCGCCAATCACCACGGTACCCAGGATTTGCCGCGACACGCCGCCCGCACCGGTGGCAACCCAAAGCGGAACGCAGCCCAAAATGAACGCGAAAGCCGTCATCAGGATCGGGCGGAATCGCAACTTCGCCGCGGCCATCGCCGCGTCGCAAATCGACTTGCCGCCTTCATACTCATCCTTGGCGAACTCGACAATCAGGATCGCGTTCTTGGCCGAAAGCCCGATCAGCATCACCAGTCCGATCTGCGCATAAACGTCGTTCTCCAGATGCCGTAAAGTCAAAGCTAAATAAGCTCCGAAGATCGCCACCGGCGTGCTCAGCAGAACACCGAACGGCAAGGACCAGCTCTCATACTGAGCCGCCAGAATCAGGAAGCAAAGCAGAAGCGAGAGCGCAAACACCACCCACGACGGGACTCCCTTCGCCGCCTTATTCTCCTGATAACTCATGCCCTGATATTCGTAGGCCATGCCTTTCGGCATGGTTTGACCGAAGGTGAGCTCCAGCGCCTTCATCACCTGTCCCGAACTAAACCCCGGCTTGGCATTGACGGTGATCTGCGCCGCCTCGTATTCATTGAAGCGAGTGGTAAACTCAGCCCCGGTAGTGCGCCGAACCGTCGTGACCGCGCTCAGGGGGACGCGGCTCCCGTTGGCCGCCGTAACATAAAAGCGCCCAATGTTCTCGATATGCGTGCGCACCTCGCCCTCGGCTTCGACATAGGTTTGCCACTGACGGCCAAAGACGTTAAAGTAATTCACCAGCGATCCGCCCATGAACGCCTGCATGGTGGTGTAAACGTCGCTGAGATTCACTTGCTGCTGCGCGACTTTCTCGCGATCCACGTCCACATATAACTGCGGCACCGCCGGATAGTAGGTAGGAATTGCTACCGCAATCTCCGGAAGCTTCGAAGCCGCGCTCATAAACTTAGCCAGGTTACCCGTGAGGAACGCCGGATCTGCGCCGCCCGACCGGTCTTCCAGCACGATGCTAACGCCGCCCGAACTACCCAGCCCCGGTATGGCTGGAGGAGGAAACGTAAATGCGATTCCCTGCTTCACTCCACCCAGCGCGCGGGCCAGGTTCGCCTGCAACCCCACAAACCGCTGCTCCGCGCTCTTGCGCTGATCCCAAGGTTTGAATCCGACGAAAAAGAAAGCGTTGTAAGTGCTCTGAGTCTGGCTCAACAAACTAAATCCCACTACCGATGTCACGCTTTCTATCCCAGGCACCCGGTTCAGTGCCTCTTCAACCGATTTTGCTGCCTCGCCCGTCCGCTGCAGGGAGGCACCCTGCGGCAACTGCAGATTCACGTACGCGTAGCCCTGGTCTTCGGTAGGCAGAAAGCCTCCTGGAAGCCGGGCCCCCAGCAGCACTACAGCCGCGCACACAATCAGCAGCAGCACGATGGCAATCGCAAACCGCCGTATCAGCATTCCTGAAGTCTTCACATAGCCCTTCGTCACCCAGGCGAACGCGCGGTTGAACTTGCCGAAGAGCCACGCCAGAGGCCCTTTCGATTCCTTCTTCGGCTTCAGCAGCAGTGCACAAAGCGCCGGACTCAGGGTAAGCGCATTAAACGCCGAGATGATTACCGAGATTGCTATCGTCACCGCGAACTGTTGATACAGGCGTCCTGTAATGCCGGGAATGAATGCCGTAGGCACAAACACCGCCGTCAGAATCAAAGCGATCGCGATCACCGGGCTGGACACCTGCTCCATCGCCTTGTACGAAGCGTCGAGCGGACTCATGCCGTCTTCAATGTGCTTTTCCACCGCCTCCACCACGACAATGGCGTCGTCCACCACCAGTCCTATTGCCAGAACCAGGCCGAACAGAGAGAGCGTATTGATGGAGAATCCCAGCAAAGGAAAGACCATGAACGTGCCAATCAGGGCCACCGGCACCGCCAGCAATGGAATCAGCGTGGCCCGCCATCCTTGAAGAAAGATGTAGACCACCAGAATCACCAGCGCCAGGGAAATCCCCAGCGTCACCAGGATCTCGTGAATGCCCGCGTTCACCGCCTCGGTAGTATCGAGCGCCACATCGGACCGCATATCCGGCGGGAACTTCACGCTCAGCTCTTTCAACTTCGCGCGGACGTCTTTGGCGCACTGCACGGCGTTCGATCCCGGCAACTGGTAAATGGCGAGAATGGCTGACGGCTCGCCTTTAAAACGCCCCGCGAGGTTGTAGGTCTGCGCGCCCAATTCGATCCGCGAAACGTCCCGCAGGTGCAATACGGAGCCATCCGCATTGCTGCGCAGAATAATATCGCCGAACTCCTTGGCGCTTACCAGGCGTCCCTGGGTTCGTACCGTGTACGTGGACTCCTGCCCTTTCGGCACGGGCTCCCCGCCAATTTGCCCGGATGGATTCACGTTGTTTTGCGTCTGTATGGCCGCCGTAATCTGCGGCACCGTGACGCTTAATTTTGCCAACTGATCGGGATCCACCCATACCCGCAGCGCATATTGGCCTGCCCCGAACACCTGCACGCGAGACACTCCCGGCACGCGCGTAATTTCGTCCACCAGATTGATGTACCCGTAGTTGGCCAGGAACACGGCGTCGTAGGTCGCATGCGGCGACGACAGCGCCAGCAACATCAGCGGAGCATACTGCGACTTCTGTACCGTGAGCCCCGCCAACAAAACCTGCGCCGGAAGCTGGCTCTGGGCCTGGGACACGCGCAGCTCCGACAGTATCTGATCCGTGTCGGCATTGGTTTTCACATCGAAGTCTATGGTGAGCTGTGTCAAGCCATTGCTGGCGTTGACCGACACCATGTAATTCATGTTGTCGACGCCGTTCATCTGCTGCTCGATGGGCGTAGCCACCGCTTGCTCGAGCGTCCGCGCATCGGCGCCCGGATAGGTGGCCTGTACCAGGATCTCGGGCGGCGCGATGTTGGGGAACAGCGCGGTAGGCAGACTCAGCATGGACACCGCACCCGCGATCACCATCAGGATCGCGATCACGATGGCAACGATCGGCCGCCCGATAAAGAAGCGCGACACCGCTATTTACCCTTCAATTTCCGCGCCGCCGCCGCCACTGGTTTTGCGCCGGGCTGCTGTGGTTCCACCTTCATACCGTCTTTCAACTTGTCCAGGCCTTCGGTCACTACCTCGTCACCCGCCTTGAGACCGCTCGACACTACCACCTTCTGTCCCTTTTGCGGCCCCAGTTGAACTGTTTTTATATGCGCCGTGTTATCCGGCGTTACTACCACCACTTGATCCAGCCCTTGCAGCACATTCACCGCCCGCTGCGGAATCAGGACCGCGCCGTGCAGCACCTCTGTCTCCGCCGTGACCCGTCCAAATTGCCCGGGCCGAAGCAAATTCCCCGGATTTTCAAAACTGGCCGCCAGCTTCAAACTCCCCGTCTGCGCGGTGACGGAGCGGTCGACAAAAATGATGCGCCCCTGGTGCGGATACACTTTGCCGTTCGAAAGCGTCAGGGTCAGCGGAATCGCGTTGCCGCTGCTCACCAGATCGCCCCGCCCGCTCATGCGGACGCGCGTCGAAAGCGCCAGGTACTCCTGTTCGCTGATGAAAAAGTAGACCTTGATGGGGTCCAATTGCGACACCGAAGTGAGCACGGAATTGGTTCCCACCAGGCTCCCCACCTGCAACTGCGCCAGCCCGGCCACGCCGTCGATCAGCGAACGCACCTTGGTGAAACCGACATTCAATTCCGCCGCCTCCAGATTGGCCTGCGCCGTCGTCACTGCCGCCTTATCGGCTTCCAGCGTCTTGACGTCGGTATCGAGCGTGCTCTGCGCCACCGCATGCGCGGCCGCCAACGGGGTGTCCCGCTTCACGTTGATCGCAGCCAGCTCCATCTGGGCCTGCGCTTGCGCCAAGCTGCCCGCCGTTTGATCCTCTACCGCCTGCAAGGGCCTTGGATCGATCTCAAACAGCACCTGGTCTTTTTGCACCACGCTGCCTTCGGTGTAGTTTTGCCGGACCAGATACCCCGCCGCCTGCGGCTGTATCTGCGCGTTCACGTAGCCGTCCGTGGTCGCCACCCACTCGCCCATCACCTGAACGTTTTCACTAGTCGCCGCCACCACCGGCACTGGGATCGGCGCCGGCGCCGCCGGCGCGGGCGCGCGCTTGCATCCGGCCAGCAGGATGAAGCTGAGGGGAAGAAAATCTCGGCGGTTCATTTTATTCGATCCTTTGCGTTGACGCTGGATAGGGGTCGAGCGCAGCCAGGCGCCGGATTGCGGAAAGGGCAGTTTCCCTTTCCGCCGGAGTCAGTTGGTCCAGAATCGCGGTACAGATTCTTGCCCTGTTTTGAAAAAGCTCGTCGTGACGTCTTAGTCCTCTGACGCTCAGGGAGATCAGAACCAAGCGGCGGTCGTGCTGCGATCTGCCGCGTTTCACGGCCCGCTTCCGCACCAGTTTGTCGGCTGTGTGACTCGCAGTAGACAGAGTTACCGACAGTTCTCTGGCAAATTCAGTCATGCTCCAGAGCGGCTTGCGCCCGAGCAGCTCCAAAGCCCTAGCCTCGTGCAGTGTGGTGTCCGGTTCGGAGTCGAGCAACCCGCTGCCAAGAATCGTTTCCGCCAGCGCTGCTATACCGGTGCTCAGGTGGCGGGCCTGAGTACCGAGCAGGTCCTCCTCCGCCGGCGCCCCAATAATCGCTTCGGTGTTCATTTCCCCTTTCGCGGACAATTTGATATGCACAATGGTTGAAACTTCGAAATGTTCTCTGGATTACGCACGCCTGGGGCCGAAACTGCTTTCTGAAGAGGGCAAAGGCCCCAGCGGGACTTTACGTCCCGTGAGGTTCGGTGATTTCGCGGAACGATGACGTTATAAGGCCAATCGGTCGGTGGACGCAGATGCAGGCAGACGCTTTAGCAGCCTGTGTCGAAACCCGCTCCCTGACGGTCGGTTACCAGGATAAGCCTGGCTGATCTTGTGAACTGAAAGGAGTTCACGATGTAAATTGCCTGTTCAACGTGTAGCCAAACGAGCGTGGGTTTCAGTAATGGGACTGGCGAGTCGGGAGGCGAACCCGTGAGCCGTAATGCAAGTGAACCCGATTGGGCCTCGATAGGAATACGAAGGTGGCCAGCCTGCCGACTGAGGTGAAGCCAGACAGACCGTTGGTGAAGCAACAGGCATAAGCAGCCAACGAGGGCTGCCTGAGAAAGTTTCTCAACTGAGACAGAAACTGGGCCAAAAGGCCAAGCAGGAACCGAAGTTCCGGTTTTATGTGTTGTACGACCGGATCTCCCTCGAAAATACCTTGGCTCTACTCGTAACTTATTGAAAATACGTTGGGGGATTTCCATCATCCCTTGTGTGCCGCAGGCACATGACAGACTATCGGATGGATGTGTTGGAAGCGGCATGGGAAAGGGTGCGCCGGAACAAGGGAGGGCCTGGGGTGGATGGCGTCACGATCGAAAAGATCGTGGGGTCAGACCAAGGCGTAGCGGGGTTCCTGGAAGGACTTCAGGAATCGCTACGGACCAAGACCTACCAGCCGCAGGCGGTGCAACGCGTCTACATTCCGAAGGCCAATGGGAAGCTGAGGCCGTTGGGCATCCCAACGGTGCGAGACCGGGTAGTACAAATGGCGACCCTGTTAATTCTGGAGCCTATATTTGAGGCGGATTTCCTGGATTGCAGTTATGGGTTCCGACCGGGGCGTTCGGCGCACCAGGCGCTAGAGGAGATACGCGGTCATTTGCAGGCCGGGTATCAAGCGGTGTATGACGCGGACCTGAAGGGCTGTTTCGATTCGATTCCGCACCCTCAATTGCTGGCGTGCCTGCGCGCACGGATCGTGGACCGGACGGTTCTGAAGTTGATCCGGATGTGGTTGGAGGCGCCAGTGATGGAGCGGCAGGAGGGGCAGGGCGGAGGCAGTAAATGGAGCCGGTCGAAGAAAGGAACGCCGCAGGGTGGGGTAGCTTCCCCCTTGTTGGCGAACTGTATTTGCACTGGTTCGACGCTTTGTTTCACGGTCCGCAAGAACCGGCTCGAACGGCCGGAGTCAAGCTGGTGCGCTACGCCGACGATTTTGTGGCGCTGGCGAAACAGATGGGCACGGAGACCATCGAGTTTATCGAATCGCGACTGGAAGGAAAGTTCCAGTTGGAGATCAACCGGGAAAAGACGCGCGTGGTGAACCTGCCGGAGGAGGGAGCGCGTCTGACCTTTCTGGGATACACGTTTCGGTACGACCGCGATCTGAAAGGACGCGGTGGGGAATATCTGAACGTGTTTCCGTCGAAGAAAGCGGACCAGCGGGAGAAGGAAAAGCTGCACGAAATGACGGATAGTCATCAGTGCTTTAAGCCGATCCCGATCCTGATTGGAGAGCTGAATCGGCACCTGAGAGGCTGGGCGAACTACTTTTCCATCGGGTATCCCATGAGCGCCTACTGCGAGATCGAGCGCCATGTTCAGGGCCGTCTGATCCAGCACTTGCAACGCCGCAGCCAGCGGCCCTATCAGCCCCCGGCAGGGGAGCCCTGGTTGGTGCACCTGGCGCGGTTGGGGCTGAAACGTCTGTCGGAACTTGTGCATGCTTGAGGCGAGAGCTTTCAGGAGAGCCGGATGCGGGAAATCTGCACGTCCGGTTCGACGAGGGG
>Ga0302324_100014853_pt1 | contig 15661 bp, 18 predicted proteins | sample Palsa_T0_1_FD_201949 | JGI IMG/M metagenome (GOLD analysis project Ga0302324, IMG submission 201949) | Peat permafrost microbial communities from Stordalen Mire near Abisko, Sweden - Palsa_T0_1 | ecosystem: Environmental > Terrestrial > Soil > Palsa > Peat permafrost | place: Sweden: Abisko...
GGGCAGACACGCGCGGCCGCCTTGACTAGCTGGTCAGGCGTCCTTATGTTCAGACTGCGACCAAGAGCACAGGAGACAAGATTAGATGTCCAGCGAAAAAATTGTTCACGTTACCGACGCAAGCTTCGAGCAGGAAGTTCTGAAGTCAGACACTCCGGTGCTGGTCGATTTCTGGGCGCCGTGGTGCGGCCCATGCCGCGCGATTGCTCCTATCCTTGACGATCTTGCGGGCGAGTATTCCGGGCGCCTCAAGGTTGCGAAGATCAACGTTGACGACAATCCGCAGACGCCGGGACGTTATGGAGTTCGCGGGATTCCGAACCTGCTGATCATCAAGGGCGGCCAGGTGAAGGAACAGATCATCGGCGCGGTGCCGAAGGCGAGGCTGGTGCAGGCCGTCGACGGCGCTATCGCGTAAGCGGTCGACATCAAGGTCGAGTCATTTAGTGGAGGGCGAGGGCAACGCGGCCGGCGACGGCGCGGGGTTCACGTCCTTCATCGCGTTCTGGACCCAGAATCTCATCAGGTCGTCGCGATTGCGCTCGTACTCGACCTTCGCGTCGCCTGGAATATAACTCACCAGCATCTCGTTGTAGGCGAGCAGCATCGGCACCAGTTGCGAGTTACGCAGCAGCGCCGCGTCGGGTGGCAACAGCGCTGCCAGGAGCATCACGGCCAGTCCACCGAACACTCCGGCAACTCCAGCGCCGAGCAGGCCGCCGGCCAGTCGATCGATTGGGCTCAGGTGAACGATTTGCATCAGGCGGATTGCTGATGAGCCGATGATTTCGACTGCGGTAAAAATCAAAGCGAAGACTGCGACGTAGCCGATTACCGCGCCGACCGTGTGTGACGATCCAAGCTGTGTCTCCGCGAACGCGCCCGCCTTGTTGTAGTAGAGCGACGCAACATAGACGGCGGCCACCAGTGAGATCACCGAAGTCACCATCCTGAGCGCGCCCCTTTGCAGCCCGTAGATTGCACCGAGCGCGAACAGCGCGATCGCAACGTAGTCAAGCCCGTTCAGCCCGTTCATCCGCCTCCACTCCCACGGTCAAGCGTAGCTGATGAACGCGAATCGCGCGACGCGCCCGCGCTGACGTACTTGCGCGGCGATATGCTTAAATGGGCACATGGCGCGAGTTTATATCGAAGAACTGTCGCAGCATGTGGGAAACGAGGTCACGCTCAAGGGCTGGCTCGCGGGCAAGCGCTCGAGCGGCAAGATACATTTTCTGCAAGTGCGCGACGGCACCGGCGTATGCCAGTGCGTGGCGTCGCTCGCCGATCTCGGTGCGGAACGTTTCGCGGCGGCGGATCACATGGGCCAGGAAACGTCGATCGAAGTGACCGGCATTGTGCGCGAGGACAAGCGCGCGCCGGGCGGGTATGAGCTGACGATGAAGTCGATCGAGATCGTCGCGCCGGCGAGCGACTATCCGATCACGCCCAAGGAGCATGGCGTCTCGTTTCTGCTCGACAACCGACATTTGTGGATTCGGTCGTCGCGCCAGCATGCCATCCTGAGAATTCGCAGCGAGGTGGCTTCGGCGTGCCGCGATTTTTTTCACGAGCGCGGCTTCGTGCTGTTCGACGCGCCGATTCTCACGCCGACCTCATGCGAGGGGACTACCAACCTGTTCGAGCTCGACTACTTCGGCGAGCGCAAGGCATACCTGACGCAGAGCGGACAACTCTACGCGGAGGCGGGCGCGCTCGCCTTCGGCAAGGTCTACTGCTTCGGGCCGACGTTTCGCGCAGAGAAATCCAAGACGCGGCGGCATCTGACGGAATTCTGGATGGTCGAGCCGGAGGTCGCGTACTGCGACCTCGCCGGCGACATGGAACTGGCCGAGCAGTTCGTCTCGTACATAGTAGGTCGCGTACTCGAGCGGCGCAGTGCGGAGCTTAAGACGCTGGAGCGCGACACCACCAAGCTGCAGGCGGCCGCGCAGTTGCCGTATCCACGCATCAGCTATGACGAAGCGATCGAGCGGCTGAAAAAGAAAGGTGTAGAAGTCAGCTGGGGTGACGATTTCGGCGGCGATGAGGAAACCGCGCTGTCGGAGGAATTCGATCGGCCCGTGATGGTGCATCGCTACCCGACCGCATGCAAGGCGTTCTACATGAAGCAGGATCCAACGCGCCCGGAAGTAGCGCTATGCGTGGACATGCTGGCGCCGGAAGGTCACGGCGAAATAATAGGCGGCGGGCAGCGCGAGGATGACTACGAAACGCTGCGCACGAAGATTACGTCGCACGGCCTGCCGCTGGCACCGTTCGAATGGTACCTCGACCTGCGCCGCTACGGCACAGTCCCGCACGCAGGCTTCGGCATGGGCATAGAAAGAATGACAGGCTGGCTATGCGGGATACATCACATAAGAGAGACAGTACCGTTCCCGAGATTGATGGAACGGCTGGAACCCTAGTGCGATATCGCGCCTCGGCAGAAACTGCGCTACGATCTTCTCGGATGGCTAAGAATCGCGAAATCCTTCCTGAGCTTCTGAAACTGCCCGCGCGTGAACGCGCGCGTCTTGCGACGGAACTCGTTCAAAGCCTGGATGAATCTGAAGACCCCGATGCGGCCGCGGCGTGGCTCGAAGAGCTTGATCGGCGCGCGCGCGAGGTAGTGAGGGGAACCGCAAAGCTGGAAGACTGGACGAAAGTGCGCCGAAGGATTGAGCTTCGCTTGCGGACGCGCTAGGGCTTGCGAATCGAGCTCCACGTTGGTGCGGTCCGCGACCTTGACGACGCGGTCGACTGGTACGAAGCACAGCGGCCGAGTCTGGGTGCAGCTTTTCTGCGCGACGTTTCGCGAGCCTTCGAGGTGATTGCCGAACACCCTCGAATGTGGCCAGCGTGGCCGGGATGGCGTTCGCGAATGCAGATTCGTCGGTTCGTCCTTCAGCGATTTCCCTTCTCGGTCGCTTATATTGTTAAACGTCAGCGTGTGCTGGTTCTGGCTGTAGCTCACGGACGCCGGCGACCGGGCTACCGGAGGGCGAGAGCCACACGGTAACCGAGCGGACTAGTTTGCCCACTGTTACGGCAATCAAATTATCTAGATAGCTAGCGGGCCAGGTCTACTTCCAGACTCTCTACCCTAACTCCGGATTGTTCGAAGCGTATTACTATTTGGCAATTGTTGGTTTTCAGGGTTAGGGCGTAGGCCCCTGGGCTTCTTTGCGTCGATGTGATTTGTTCTACCGTTTGGCCCTTGAGAGTTGCTAAGGCTTTGTTCAGTTCGGATAGCGATTGAGCTACTTCGCGGCCTCTTGGGGTTTTGAGGAATAGGGCGTTCAGCGAGAGCTCTGCGCCTGGGCCGAAAAGGCGTCTCACCCGTCCGCTGGTTAGAGCTACTTCTACGATGGCGCCTAGTCTTAGTTGTAGGTCTGCCGGTACTTCCAGCGACTCAATCGCAGTCTTGAGCGCTTGGTAAACGTCGCGCGCTTGCGGATCATTAGTGGCGTCGAGGAACGCTTGAATCTGCGGAATCAGGATGTCGTGCTGTAGCGTGTCGAGCGTTATCGATTCGCCCGGCTTGGGCTGATCGTCGCTTGCCATCGCCGGTGCCTAGGACTTGGTGCCGCCGTCGTTTTGACCTAGCAGTGATGCCAGCTCGTGCTCGAAGCCGCCGGTCTCGATCGCGCAATGCATGCCGCATTCCTTGGGTGCGCCCGTTTCCCACCACCATCTGCCTGCGCGAGGATCCTGGCCTTCGCCAACCGCGCGTGTGCATGGCGCGCATCCTATGGACTTGTAGCCCTTGTCGTATAGCTCGTTGTAAGGCACGTCGTTGGCGCGGATGTAGTTCCAGACCTCTTCATCCTGCCAATCCGCCAAAGGCGCGAGCTTTACGATACCGCCGTGGTCGTGATCGATTTCAATTTTGCGGATATTCGAGCGCGTTGCCCATTGGTCACGCCTGAGTCCCGTCACCCATGCGCTGTAGTTCATCAGCGCGCGGCGCAGCGGTAGCACCTTGCGCACCTGGCAGCATAGCAGGCGCAGGTTGACGTCATTGTAGAAAAGGTTGTTGCCATGCTTGGTAGTCATCTGCTGGACCACTGCCGTATCGGGCATGAAAATCTCGACCTGGATACCGTAGCGATCGCGATACTTATCGATAACGTCGTAGGTCTCCTGCGGCATCCGGCCGGTGTCGATGGTGAAAACGCGGATGCCGGGATCAATCTTGTGCGCCATATCTATCAACGCGCAGCCGTCGGCCTGGAAGCTGCAACATATCGCCAGCTCTTTGCCGAACCGGTCGATAGCCCATGCAAGGACCTCTTGCGGTTCCTTGTCGTCGAGCTCGACCGCGGCTTCACCCGCTTCCAGCTCGTCCATGATAAGACTCAGTTCGGGCTTTTCGAGCGCTTCGTTGAATTGTGGTCCTGCAGACATGGCGAAAAATCCTTGGGTGCTATAGCCGCTTCAGGCTGCGGCGTCGGCGCCGGTTGCGTTTCCGCTTGCGATCGAAATCAACTCCCTATCAGGTGTGCGCACGCAAAAATGCGTGAAAGTCTCGTTGGAGTCGCGCCGCTCAAGATAAGTCCCGAACAACCGCGACACATAATCTTCAACCAGCGGCGACGGCACTCGCCTAACTATCGGCTTGCCTATCGCCGCGTCCTTGCCGAGGCCGCCGCGCAGGATAATGTCGAAGGCCTCGAGTGGCTCGCCCGCGGGACCGCGGCTGGTCGTGCCCTGCAGGCCGATGTCGCCGGTCCAATGCTGCGCGCATGCGTGCGGGCATCCGTCGAGATTCAGCTTGAGGCCGCCAACCTGATCGCCGAACTGGTTCACCAGCCGCTCGATGATCGTCGCGAGCTTGGTCTTGGTGGGAGTGACGGCGTAGTTGCAATGCGGATCGCCGATGCATCCGATCGACGACGCGTAGAGGCCGTTCGCCTCCAGCGGAAATCCAATCGCACCAACCTTAGCGATCACGTCGTCGAGTTGCGCGGTCGGAATGCCGGTGATGATGAAGTTCTGCCGCCGCGTCAGCCGAATGTCGCCGCCGAATGACGCCGTCAGCGCCGCGATTTCGCGCATCTGCTTGCCGCTCATCAGGCCGAGGTAAACCGGAAAGCCGACATAGTTAAGGCCGGGCTGCTTCTGCCGATGGATGCCCATGTGATCGCTCTCGGTCTCGGCAATCGGCATCTCGGTGAGATTCTCGAGCGCAAACCCGAGCTTCGCTTCCACCAGCTTGCGAAATTCCTCGGGTCCATAGTCGTCGATCATGAACTTGAGCCGCGCCTTGACGCGCGACATCCGGTACTCGGTGGTGCCCTGCCACACGTCGATGATCGCGCGCATCACCGGCATCGCCTGCGCCCGCGTGATGAACACGCCGAGATGCCGCGACAGGCGTGGCGTCGAGGACTGGCCGCCGCCGACGCGCACCGCAAAGCCCTCGCGCCCGTCTTTCAGCATCGCGATCAGCGAGACGCAGTTTATCTCCGGCGCGTTGCACTGATGCCGGCACGCGGCAATCGAAATCTTGTGCTTGCGCGGCAGGTCCGAGTACTCGCGATTGCCATAGAAAAATCCCGCGGTCTCGGCAATCAGCGGCCTCACGTCGAAAACTTCGTCGGGGTCCACGCCCGCGACCGGGCATCCCGTGATATTGCGCACGACGTCGCCGCATCCGCCCATCGTGGTGAGCCCGACGCGGTTGAGCTTCTCGAGCATCTCGGGAAACTTGTCGAGCGTGATGTAATGCAGCTGGAAATTCTGGCGCGTGGTCAGCTCGCCCTGGTCGCGCCCGAAGGTCTCGGAGATTTCACCGATCGCGCGCAGCCCGTCGGCGCTCAGGATGCCGCTGGGGATTTTCACGCGCATCATGAAGGTGCCGATTTTCGGCTTGTCGTGGTACAGCCCGAACCACTGGAGCCGCACGATATCTTCCTCGGGCAGCTTCTCGTACGAGGTTTCCGCGACGCGGTCCCATTGACCGGTCAGCTCGGTGGGGAACAGCTCACGCTTGAGGCGCTCGACCGAGTTGCGCTTCAAGACCATTTCCCACGACTGCGGCTCCCTCTTCGGCACTGAACAATCTCCTGTGAACTCTAAAACGTAACTTAGGTGAGTGACTTAGTCAATTAAGTAGATGACTAAGGCGGTTGTCTATTCCCTGTATCGACCTTTTATGCTAAATATCACCTTGTAACTTGGGAACAAAATGAAGTTCGGCGTAGGCGTGGATTACTCCCTAAAGGCCCTTCTGCTACTCGCGGAGCGCTATCCCACCGACTTGCCGGTGCGGGTCGAGGAAATAGCTGCCACCCAGGAAATCCCCGAAAACTACCTGCGCCGCCTGCTTATCGAACTCAAGCGCGGGGGCCTCGTCGCCAGCCAGAAGGGGCCGAGCGGCGGCTATATGCTGGCGCGGCCGCCGGCGCGAATCACGATGGCGGACGTCGTCGAACTAATCGAGGGCGACTACACGCCCGTGGAATGCCTCGAGGAGACTTCGTCGACCTGCCCGCGCGAGCAGCCGTGCGCGATGCGCGATGTTTGGCGCGAGGTGCGCGACTCGGTCAACGGCATCCTGCGCGGAGTCACGCTGCAGTCGCTATCCGAAAAGCGCAGGCACGCAATCAACTACAGCATCTAGCTGGACAGGTCTCATTCACATGCACGCATGCGTCGCGGCCGGGGCAGGATTTCTTCTTTCAGTATTGTGGTTCGACCTGATGTTCGACGTGCAGGTGCGAAATCACCCCGGCAATTCGCTCCCCGCCGAAGTCCTCGCATCCATCTCGGGCTACTACCGCCGCGTCACCATCGAGGCATGGCCGATGAACCGCCTCATTGCGGTAGTCATGCTGCTCACTGTGCTGACGATCATCGCCGAAATCATCCACAACGTGGATCATTGGTGGGTCGTATGGATCTCGCTCATTGCTGCGACCAGCGCGATCGGCCTGGCCCGAATGCGCACTATTCCAAATGCAGCCCGGCTCGGACGCGGCACGCGTTCACTCGAAGAGCAGACCACGCTCGCCCGCTCCGTCTATTCTGATCACATCTACTGTTTCTCCGCGATCGCCGTATTGCTCGTGCTCCAGCTGGGCGCGGCGCTCTGAACTCCGCGGCGTCACGGCGGCAGCGGATTCGGAAACCCGAAGCGCGTGTGCAGGATGTATTCCATGTTCTGCTTGGCGGGCGCGAACTTTGGATCTTCCCGCAGCACCTTTTCATATAGCGCTATCGCTTCGTTGATTCGGCCCGCGTCCTGTTCGAGCAGGCCGAGGTTGTACCGCGGATATTTACTCGACGGATACAGCGTCAGCACCATCGCGTAATCTTCCTCCGCTGCTACCACCCGGCCCGCTCGCTGCGCTGCCATCCCCGCGTTGAACAAAGCGTACGCATGTACGTCGGGCGCTTCGGTAATCGGCCGCACCATCGCGAACCCAATCAACAGTGGAATCACCGCCGCCGCCACGATTGCCGCAGGCAACACGCCCGAGTTGAGGTTGGCAAGCTCCGAATGCGGCGCCCGAAAGTAGTCGAGTATTCGCCGGCCGCCGAACAGCACGATCATCACCAGGATGATCAGCAACAGCAGTGCCGCATCCGGAATCTTCAGCGCGCGGATTGCCCACGGACTGAGATTGCGGCGCGCGACGATCTCTTCAAGCTGGTAAACAATCGGCGACGCACTCGGCACGAAGACCCATTCGTTCTTGTTCACGATACCCGCCGCGATCCGGTTCCACTCATTGACGGAAACGTTCACCGCGACGCCGATCAGCTGCACGAGAAATCCGACGACCATGACGGCGGCGACCGCGATCGTCGCTCGAATCGACGCGCCGTCAACTGCCATCTCGAATGCCGGCATCGTCAGCGGCATCAGCAGCACGATCGACTCGAGCATGTATCTCGGCCCGAACGACAGATCGCCGCTCCACGTTTTGTTCGCCGCGATCATCAACAGATGCGCCACTGCCGCCGCAACCAGCGTCGCGGTCTCCAACCGCCACCGGCGATAAGCGCGGCGCCCCACCCACAGCGCGAGAATCAGCGGCGTTCCGAAAATAAAGATGCTTAGCGAAGGGCTGACCAGGTATCCGGCGATCCCTTTTGCGATCTGCGGTATATCCAGCACGAAGCGCGCGCGATCCTCGGTATATCCGAACTGAACAACGTTCCCGAACCGCAGGTAGTTGAAATACATCGTGCCCGCCACTGCGCCGATCGGACCCACCATTGCAAGGATCGTTCGGCGTATCATCCGGGACCATCTGTCGGGGAAGTTGCGAAGCAGCACCCATGCGACTACCGCGCCATACATCCATATGATGACCGCCGCCGGCACCGAGTCCGGCCGCGCCAGGATCGCTATTCCAAGGCTGATGCCCCCGAACAATGCGCGGCGGTAGATCGCGTTCGTCTCCCGTCCCGAGAAGAACCAGAACGCAATGAGTACCATCAGCGCGTCCAGCTCATGCTGATAGAAGTGCGTCGCTTCCGACATCACCAGCGTCGCCAGCCCCGCCGCGATTGCCATCAGCATCGCCGCGCGCCGATTCGGCGAGAGTTGCGCCCCCACCATGAACAACATCGCGACGACTGCGCCGCCCGCGATCGCGTTGACTATAAGTGAAGTCGACGCCGCCAGCCGTCCGCCCCATCGCAGCGGTTGTTCATCGGGGCCGATCGGAGGGCCCGCAAGCTGACCGCCGTTCATCGATCCGGCCGCGTCGTCGAGCTTGAGCCCGAGATACACGAACGGCAGCGCGACCAGCGGCAGGCCCGGTCCCTTCACCGTGTAGAAGCTGTGCCCGCGGCCGTGCCGCGCGTCCACCATCGCGGGAATATCAATCGTGTGCCGGAGGATCAGCGCCTGCGCCGTCTCCTCCTCCATCACCTCGTCGACCGAGAAGAAATTGCCGGGGCCGATCGCAAAATAAAAACTCGCGAAGGTGATCAGCAAAACCGCCTGCGGTGGCACGCGGCGCAGTATCCCGCTCGACCGCGCTTTCGCTTCGCGCCACATCGCCCCGCCTAGATCAGCATCCTGCCCCCGTCCACCGTCAGCGTGATCCCGGTTACGTATCCGTTCTTCATCAGGAACAGCACCGCGTCCGCAATGTCTTCCGGCGTGCCGACCCGCTTGACCGGCTGCCGCGCTACTTCCCGCTCGACGAGCGCGGCTTTGTGCTCTCCCACCAGCGCCTCGATAAGGGGAGTGTCGATTAACCCGGGTGCGATCGTGTTGACGCGGATCGGCGCAAGCTCGATGGCGAGCGATCGTCCAAACGCCTCGATCGCGCCGCATGACGCTGATCCGACCGCCCCGCCGGGCCGCGGCTTCCAGGCCGATGTTCCCGACATGAACGTGATCGAGCCGCCGTTCTTCATCTGCGCGGCGCCATACCTCGCCGCATACAACGATCCCCAAAAGCGCGTATCCATCGACGGCCTCAGCACCTCGCTGTCGCTCGCCAGCGTCGTGCCAACCGTCACCGCCGCCGCCGTGATGAACAAATGATCGACGTGCCCGATCTGCTCGAACAACGATCGCGTCCCCGCTTCATCGGCGACGTCAAGCGCCGCGGATCGCGATCCAGCCGGCAGTTGAGCCACAGCAGCCTCCAACTTTTCCTTCGATCGCCCGGTAATGACGACCTGGGCGCCTTCTGCCGCAGCCGCCTTCGCCGTGGCCAGGCCCATCCCCGTGCTGCCGCCGAGCACCACTACGGTTTTCGCTTCGAGTGTCATGCCTATACGTGCACCAGGACTTTCTCGCGCAGGTCGCGCATCAGCTTCTCGTTCTGCCCGACTTCGCCGGTGAAGATTATCTGCGACGTGTGCCAGTCATGCGCGCGCCGTTTGAGCTCCGTGATGCACTCGTCGGGCGTTCCGATCAGTATGATCGGCGACGCCAGCACATCTTCCGTGCTCTGACCGAACATCGTCGCCATCATCTCGGCGGATTGCCGCGCCGCCGCCGGCGTCTCCGAAATAATCGTCGCGAAAATGAAGTTGCTCACCTTTACCGCGTCCGGCTTGCGCCCGAGGCGCGTCGCTTCGTCCCGGATGAAGCTGATCTTCTCGCGGAACGACTTGTCGGTCGTCCGCTTCACCTCGTCCATCGAGATATGTCCCTGCTTGCCCGCCTCGGGAATGACGTTGATGTAGTCCGCATACTTGGCCGCGATTCGCAGCAGGCCTTTTCCGCCACCACCCACGATTATCGGCGGATGCGGCTGCTGGATCGGTTTGGGCCACATGATCGCATCCTTGAAATGGTAAAACTCGCCGTCGAACGTCGTCTTCTCGTTCTTCCACAGCGACAGGATGCATTCGATCGCTTCGTCCAGCATCCGCAGCCGCTCGGTGATCGGCGGAAACGGAATCCCTGTCATGTTGAACTCGGTCTCCGTCCATCCCGTGCCCAGCCCCGCGACCAGCCGGCCTCCGCTCAACCGGTCCAGCGTCATCAACGCCTGCGCCGTGATCGCCGGATGCCGAAACAGATTGCACAGCACGAGATGCCCGACGCGAATCTTTTTCGTCGCTTCGATCACAGCGGCCGACATCACTATATGGTCGTACGCCTTCGACTTCACATCGACTTGCCGGCCCGGCCCTTCGTTAACCAGATGGTCGGGAAATACTATCAGGTCGTAGCCGAGCCCCTCCGCCGCTTGCGCATGTGCCTTGTGCTCCGCGGGTTCCAGATTGTTGAGCTGAATTCCATATTCCATTACTACCTCTCAGAAGACGGGATTTGACGGCGCTACGTTAGCAAACCCGCCATCAATGTGAACATGCAGTCGCGCGGTTTCCTTCGTCTCGGCGTGAACTTCTTCCCGGATCATTCCCCGCATGCCGCCGCGGGTGATCTGACGTCGTAAAGTGCCGATGCTTACACAATCGTCAGATTGCTCATCGAAACGATTTGAAGATTTGGTTAAAGAGTGGTTATATTTGATCCAGATGATGCTTTATTAGCGGTTACGCCCCCGCACTGTGCCTGCCGATTCGACACGATGCCCGCGCGACAGCCGACCAAGGAGACCGATGACTCCACCTAGCGCGCAAATCTCTTCATCAAACCTGTTCCAGCCCAAGCGTCCTTCGATGCTCGACGCGCTCGGCGAGTTCCGCGTCCCCCTCGAGGCCAGCATCTACTGGCTCGGCGCTCTCGCGCATCCATGGCCCCGTGTGGCCATGCGCGATGCCAAAGTCGTCATGCTGATTCCCGGCTTTATGGCCGGTGACGTGACGCTCGCGCCGATGGCGAACTTCTGCCGATGGCTCGGCCATCGCGCCGTTTACGCCGGCATCCTGTCGAACTCCGAATGCCCGCGCGAGACGATGCGCAAGCTGAATCTCCGGCTCGCACTTGCCTACGAAAAATTCGATCAACCAATAGTCGTAGTCGGCCAGAGCCTCGGCGGCGTTTACGCGCGCGAAATTGCCCGCGAGCGTCCCGAAATGGTCGAGCGCGTAATCTCGCTCGGCTCGCCGATCAGAAAGCCTCGCAACGCAGCCAACCTCGCCGTGCAGGCCGTCGCGCGCTCAGTCGCTGCCATTCGCGGCAAAGCCGAAGGATGCCTCAGCGAGTCATGCCAATGCGGCCTGATGCTGAGCGACGAGTCGCCCGCCGACGTCCCCACCACGCACATCTACTCGCGCACCGACGGCGTAGTTCACTGGGAAAGCTGCGTGGATATGAGCGGCGCGCCAACGGTCGAAAACGTAGAAGTGATGGGCAGCCACGTTGGCATGGGCATCAACGCAGACGTCTACCGCGTAATCGCTGATCGCCTCGCAATGCCCCGCAGGTCCCGCCACCCCCACGCAGACTAGGGCTTCTGTCTACTTTAGATCTGCTTCCCCTTCCTGTTTAGACCTGGTTCCCCTTCCCGCGCGGGAAGGGGTTAGGGGTTAGGTTCTTTTCTGTCTCCTCTCCCCTGCAAGGGAGAGGATGAAGGTGAGGGTCCTTTTACAGCGGGCTATTGCGCCCGCGATTCAAGATTCTGCCCCCGCTGCGTTCTCCCCCCAGCTCAGGCCTTCCCATAAACCGGCACGACCGCCCCCGATGTGACGCGGCAATCATCCGAGCACAGATACCCAATCGTCCTCGCAATATCCGCCGGCTTCACCCAGTTCTCATGCTTCGCCTTCGGCATCGCGGCGCGATTCGCTTCCGTGTCGATCGTACTTGGTGCGATAGCATTCACAATCACGCCGTCTGCCAGCACTTCCTGCGCAAGCGACGCGGTGAACGTCGCGATCGCGCCCTTCGATACCGCATACGCCGCGTACTCCCCCGCACCTTGCAGGCCACTGCGCGACGCGACCGACACGATTCGTCCCCACTGGTTGCGCTGCATTATCGGCACGACCGCGCGGCAGCATAGAAACGTCGGCTTGACGTTGAGGTCGAACATCGCCTGCCATTCGGCCAGCGTCGTCTCCGCGATCGGCTTGCCGCCCCAGAATCCGCCAACCAGATTCACCAGGATATCGACCTTGCCCCACTTCGCGGCGACCTCCGCCACCAACTGCGCAGTCTGCGCCTCGTCGCCGACGTCCGCTTTCTTCAGAAAAATCTCCGACGCCGGGAAACGGTCGCCGAGCTGCTCCCGCAGGATCGGCACCTCCGCATCGACCACGTACGGCGCCGCGACCTTCGCGCCCGCTATCAGAAAATTCTCCACCACCGCGCGGCCGAGCGCGCCTGTACCGCCGGTGACTATCGCAATTCGATTTTCAAGAAGTTGCATGTCGGCTACCTCTGGATTTCATGACGCGGGATTCTAGTGCGATGCCACCGAGATCGCATAGCGCGCGCGCTACAAAAAAAGAAACGCCGGGAGTTACCCGGCGTCTCCGCAAAAATCGATTTGTCGAACCCTGACTACTTCAGATTCTCGTTCGCGAAATCCCAGTTGACCAGGCTCCAGTACGCCTCGACGTACTTCGCCCGCGCGTTGCGATAATCGATGTAGTACGCATGCTCCCACACGTCGCAGGTGAGAATCGGCTTCTGTCCCTCGCGAATCGGGCTGCCCGCATCATGCGTCGCCACGGCCTGGATCGAACCGTCCTTCGCGACCACCAGCCACGCCCATCCGCTGCCGAAATGCCCGACCGCCAGCTCGCTGAACTTCTTCTTGAACGCCGCGAAATCGCCGAAGGCTTTCTTGATCGCATCTGCCACCGGCCCCTTCGGTTCGCCGCCGCCCTTGGGGCTCAGCGACTTCCAGTAGAACGAATGGTTGAAATGCTGCCCCGAGTTGTTCAGCAGCGGCCCCGGCTCCGCCGCCTTGACGATCTCTTCGACCGACGCGTCCGCGTACTTGGTGCCCGCCGTCAACTCGTTGAGCTTATCGACGTAAGCCTTGTGATGTTTGCCATGATGGTACTCGAGCGTCTCCGCCGAGATGTGAGGTTTGAGTGCGTCGATCGCGTATGGGAGTTCGGGAAGTTTGAATGCCACGATGATTGACCGTCCTTTCGGGCTGGAATCAAAATCCGCGCGCCCGGCTGATGATGAGTGCAGATCCCGAAATTGAGGTCCGCAATTTCACTTTACGCCCGACTCGAAATTGAAGGTAGTTTCGAAATCTAGCGTAGAGCCGCAAATCAATGAGACACCAATTATCCATCACCACCCGAAAAAAAGCGAGTAACAGCCGATAACCTTCGCACAATCCGGTTCCCCGGCCCGCGCCTGCGCAGGTCATCCTGACGAAGCGAGCAACGCGAGCGGATGGAAGGATCTCGGACAGCCGCGCGCAAGCGCCGCCTGATTCCCTCCTCCCAAACGGGAGGAGGGTTAGGGTGTAGGACCACAATGCGGCACAATTGCCCGCACCGCCGCATCTCTGTCTCCTCTCTCTGCAAGGGAGAGGATGAAGGTGAGGGTCCTTATCCAGCGCGCTAACGCGCGCGATTCAAGATTCCGCTCTTCTTAATCTGGTCCCCCTTCCCGCGCGGGAAGGGGTTAGGGGTTAGGTTCTTCGTGTAGTGGGGCGGGCCGCCGTGCCCGCCTCCTCTCCCCGCAAACCCTTCACTCCTGCTTCGCAGCTTCCGCCAAAAACGCCGTCAGATCGTCGATTCGATTCACCAACTGCGGCAGCGGCCGCATTATGTGCGTGGACTGCTTCGGCGTATAGCCCGGCGGATACGTCAGATACATCACGCGATCGTAAACCAGCTCGCGCGACGATCCCGCGATCGCCGGGCCCTGGTTGCCGGGCAGATTGGGATCCTCATTATGGCACAGCACGCAATTCGTCATGTACACGATTCGCCCGCGCTCGACCGGCGTCATCGGACCCGCCGATCCGCCGCATCCCGATACCGCGCCCGCGAACATCGCCGCGAACATCCCCGCGAACATCCCGATGATCGCAAGCGAAACGGGCACTCCACCAGATCTCGGAGGCATCAGTCGTTACTCACGCATCATTCGGACAAATTGTAGGTCTATCACCGGCGGAATCGAGGCTCCCGGCTCCCTATCCGGTTCCCCTTCCCGCGCGGGAAGGGGTTAGGGGTTAGGTTCTTCGTGTAGTGGGGCGGGCCGCCGTGCCCGCCTCCCCTCTGTCTCCCTCTACAGTTCCCGGCGTCCACTCAGCGCACTCGTAAGCGTGGCCGAGTCGCTGTATTCAAGGTCGCCGCCCGCCGGCAGTCCCCGCGCCAGCCGCGTCGTCTTGACGCCCAGCGGCTTCAGCACGCGCGCAATGTAAAGCGCGGTCGCCTCACCCTCGACCGTCGCGTTGGTCGCGATTATCACCTCGCGCACCACCGCCGGCGGACTCACCCGCGCAATCAGTTCTTTCATCTTGATGTCGTCGGGTCCGATTCCGTCCAGCGGCGCCAGCGCGCCATTGAGCACGTGATACACCCCGCCGAAACTGCGCGCCCGCTCGATTGCCATCAGGTCGGCCGGCCCTTCCACCACGCAAATCGTCTCGCGCTCGCGCGCTTCATCGTCGCAAATTTGGCACCGCGGATGGTCCGACAGCCCGAAGCATCCCGAGCACAGCCCCACCCGCTCTTTCATCTCGAGCAGCGCCTCGGCCAGCGCTATCACCTGGTCGCGCGGCCGATTGAGCAGGTTGAACGCCAGCCGCGACGCCGTCTTCTCTCCTATTCCCGGCAGCCGCGACAGCTCCTTCACCAGCCGCGTCATCGCCGGCGGCAGCCCGTCCTGCCGCTTCAGGTTCTCCGCCATCAAGCGCGCCCCTTCGTCATTCGTTGTTGAAGCCGGGTATCTGCAGCCCGCTCAGCGGACCGAGCTTGCTCATCTCGTCGGCCAGCATCTTCTGCGCGCGCGCCATCCCGTCGTTGACGGCCACCAGGATCAGGTCCTCGAGCATCGACTTGTCGTTGGCCGCAATCATCGCCGCGTCGATCTCTATCTTGCGCAGCCGCAGTGATCCGTCGACCACCACCCGCACCATCCCGCCGCCCGATTGCGCCTCGACGGTTCGCGACGACGCCGTATCCTGCATCTCTTTCATTCGTTCCTGCAGTTCCTGCGCCTTCTGCATCAGCGTCGACAAATCCATTTCTGCCACCTTCATTGCTCCTTCCGCGTGCTTCCCGGAACGCGGCGTACTACTTGGATTCCTTGGCCGGCGTCTGCCCCGCCGCCGGCACTTTGAGTTCC
>Ga0302324_100014856_pt1 | contig 15660 bp, 9 predicted proteins | sample Palsa_T0_1_FD_201949 | JGI IMG/M metagenome (GOLD analysis project Ga0302324, IMG submission 201949) | Peat permafrost microbial communities from Stordalen Mire near Abisko, Sweden - Palsa_T0_1 | ecosystem: Environmental > Terrestrial > Soil > Palsa > Peat permafrost | place: Sweden: Abisko...
ATTCGGCGACCTCGCCGCGCACGACGACGGTGATCTTCTTCGAGAGGTCGCCGTTGGCGACGGCGGTGGTGACCTCGGCGATGTTGCGGACCTGGTTGGTGAGGTTCGCCGCCATCGAGTTGACCGAGTCGGTCAGGTCCTTCCACGTTCCGGCGACGCCTTCGACGATCGCTTGACCCCCGAGCCGTCCGTCGGTCCCGACCTCGCGCGCGACGCGGGTGACCTCGGCCGCGAACGTGTTGAGCTGGTCGACCATGACGTTGACGGTCGACTTGAGATCGAGCATCTCGCCCTTGACGTCGACGGTGATCTTCTTGGAGAGGTCGCCCTTGGCGACGGCGGTCGTGACCTCGGCGATGTTGCGGACTTGGGCCGTCAGGTTGCGGGCCATCGAGTTGACCGAGTCGGTCAGGTCCTTCCACGTCCCGGCGACGCCTTCGACCTGCGCCTGCCCGCCGAGGCGGCCCTCGGAACCGACCTCGCGCGCGACGCGGGTGACCTCGGAGGCGAAGGCGTTGAGCTGGTCGACCATCGTGTTGACCGTCGCCTTGAGCTCGAGCATCTCGCCCTTGACGTCGACGGTGATCTTCTTGGAGAGATCGCCCTTGGCGACGGCGGTGGTGACGTCGGCGATGTTGCGGACTTGCGAGGTCAGGTTGCCGGCCATCGTGTTGACCGAGTCGGTCAGGTCCTTCCACGTGCCGGCCACGCCGCGCACGTCGGCCTGACCGCCGAGGCGGCCCTCGGAGCCGACCTCGCGCGCGACGCGGGTCACCTCGGCGGCGAAGGTGTTCAACTGGTCGACCATCGTGTTGATGGTCTCCTTGAGCTGCAGGATCTCGCCGCGCGCCTCGACGGTGATCTTCTTCGAGAGGTTGCCGTTCGCGACGGCGGTGGTGACCTCGGCGATGTTGCGGATCTGGTTGGTCAGCGTCCCGGCCATCGAGTTGACCGAGTCGGTCAGGTCCTTCCAGGTGCCGGCGACGCCGCGCACGTGCGCCTGGCCGCCGAGGATCCCTTCGGAACCGACCTCGCGCGCGACGCGCGTCACCTCGCCGGCGAAGGCGTTGAGCTGATCGACCATCGCGTTGATCGTGCGCGCGCTGCGCAGGAACTCGCCCTTGAGCGGGCGTCCGTCGACCTCGAGTGCCATCTGCTGCGAGAGGTCGCCGCGCGCGACGGCGCCGAGCACGCGGCTCGTCTCGGCGATCGGGTGGGTCAGGTCGTCGATGAGCCGGTTGAGCGCGAGCAACTTCTCACCGTAGCCGCCGGGAGCCAGCAGCTCGGCTCGCTGGCCGAGACGGCCGTCGTGGCCGACCACGGTCGAGATGCGCTGCATCTCCCGCACCACCCGCGCGTTGGAGCCGACGACCTCGTTGAAGGCCTCGGCGATGTCGCCGTCCAGCCCGTCCCACGCCGTCGGCAGCTTGACCGTGAAGTCGCCGCGTGCGACCGCGCGCAGGGCCGTGAGCAGCGCGCGTTTGGTGTGGTCCGCCGAGTCCCGACGAGGCGCCCGGCGGGCTCCGTTTGGTCCGGCCACAGCCGTCCCCCCGGGCTCAGCGGTACGCTTGCCGTTGGTCTTGGCTTTGCCGGCGACGGCCGAAGACACCATTCACGAACTCCTCGAGGTTGGGATCGAGCACAAGCGAAATGGGCGGCGCGCACGGCACCCACTGGTTATTCTGCAATCTTGAGAAGCAAGCTACCCGTCGGCGCGGGGACCGAAACGGCCTGGAACCGTACGGAAGCCGACAGTGCGGGTTGGGCGGTCGATGCCGAGGCGTTTCGGAACGAGCAGGCGAGGGTATCGCAGCGTCCGAGGAGGATCCCGCACTGACTGCAGGGACCGGCTGGTGAGCGCGATCGGCGACCGGCCTATCGCCGCGTCGATGCGCCTGTTGGCGGCCGCCAGCCGCGAGCTGGCGGCGTCGTTCGATTTTGCCGAGACGCTGGCGGCCGTTGGCGTACTGGTCGTGCCGGAGTTTGCCGACGGCTTCGCCGTCGAGCTGGTCGACGGCGAGCTCCGGCGCGGGCTGGTGCGCCGGGGCACACTCGGGCCCGGTGCGCCGTCCTTCCCGTTGGTCGCGCGCGGTCGGGCGCTGGGCGTCCTGCGCGTCGCGCCGCGCGGCCGCAGCGGGGCGATGGTGCCGGACCTGTGGGAGGACCTCGCGATCCGCATCGCCGTCGCGGTCGACGCGGGGCAGATGGTCGCGCGCGAGCACCACGTCGCCGACACCCTCCAGCGCGCGCTGCTCCCCGAGCGGCTCCCCGTCGCCGAGCGGTTCCGGTTCGACGCCGCCTATCTGCCCGGCACGGAGGAAGCGATCGTCGGCGGCGACTGGTACGATGCGTTCCATCTCCCCGACGGACGCATCGCCCTCTCGATCGGCGACGTCGCCGGCCATGGGCTGCGGGCTGCGATCGTGATGGGCGAGGTGCGCCAGGCGTTCCGCGCGGCGGCCCTCGACCCCACCTCGCCTTCGCTCGTCCTCGAGCGCGCCAACACGATCGTCAACATGCGCCCCAATCCGGTCATGGTGACGGCGATCTTCGCGATCGTCGACCCGGCCGACGGGACGCTGACCTACGCCGCCGCCGGTCATCCCCCGCCGCTGATCGCGCTGCCGTCAGGGACCGTCGCGGCCCTCCCGAAGGACGGCTTACCGCTGGGCATCGTCGACCGCGTCGAGGCCAGCGACTGGACCTTCACCGTGCCGCCGGGAGCGCGGTTCGTGCTCTACACCGACGGTTTGGTCGAATACGGCCGCGACGTCATCGCGGGCGAGCGCCGGCTGTTGGACTGCGTGCGCGAGGCCGTCCTCGCGAACGACGCCGAACCGGCGGAGGCGTTGCAGCGCTGCGTCTTCGGCGACACGGTGAACACCGACGACGTCGCCACGCTGGTCATGACGGCGCTCGACCGCGAGAGCACGGCCTTCGACTTCACCTTCACCGCCGTGCCGTTGGCCGTGCCGCTGGTCCGCCGTTCGCTCGCGCGCTTCATCGACCGACTCGGCGTCGACGGCGACCACGGCTTCGCGATCCTCTCGGCGACCGGCGAGGCGCTCGCCAATGCGGTCGAACACGCGTACACGGGCTCGCCGGGTTTGGTGCGCGTCCACGCCGAGGTCAACCACGATCTGCTCGTCGTCGTCGTCGAGGATGAGGGCAAGTGGAAGCCGGCGCAGCCACGCGAGGAACGCGGGCGCGGTTTGCCCCTGATGCGAGCGCTCACCCACGCGCTCGAGATCCACATGCACCAGGCGCGCACCGAGGTGCGCCTCTCCTTGCGCTTGCACGAAGAACGCGCTTCGGCCTAGCAGGCGCGCCCCGGCCGAACGGTCGCTATGCCGTGGATTGAAGCGCTGCGGGTAACACCGTGGGGTATGGTCGTCGGTACCGAGGAGAACAATCGATTCCTGAACGGGTTGGCGCCGGGCACGCGCTTGCAACTCGAACCTCGCTTGACCGTGCACGGCGGCGGGATCGGGGACGTCCTGCAGGCGGGCAGCACGTCGATCGACGCGATCTGGTTCCCGCTCTCCGGGATCGTCTCGACGCTGCGACCATTGGAGGACGAGTCGAGCGTCGAGGTCGATGCGGCCGGCGCTGAAGGGTTCGTGGGGATCGAGTTGGCGTTGGGCCGCCGCCGCACGCCGGACACCTGGCTGGTGCAGTCGCCGGGACGCTTCGCCCGACTCGACGCGCAGGCGTTCGTCGCGTTGTTCGACCGCGACGCCGCGTTGCGCGAGGCGGTGCTGCGCTACATCGCCGCCGTCCTCGCCGTGCGCGGCCAGTGGGTCGCCTGCAACGCGCGCCACACGATCGAGCAACGCTTGGCGAAATGGCTGTTGGCGGCGCGCGACCGAGTCGGCGAGGACATCCAGATCACCCAAGACGTAGTGGCGATGATGCTCGGCGTGCGGCGCGCCAGCGTCGTGACCGTGCTGGGGCGGCTGGTCGACGACGGGCTCGTCGCGCATGGGTACGCCCGGGTGCGGATTCTCGACGACCGGCGTCTCGAAGCGGTCGCTTGTCCATGCTACGCAACCGCAGCCGAACTGCTCCGCGGCGCCGTCGCGTAACGGCACCCTCCGGCAGGCAAGGTTTCCGGCGACGCTCCACCGGGTAGAGGGCAAGGGTGGGTTCGTCGCAACTCACAGCCACGCCCGGTCCGCCGGTCGGCGCTCCCAGGAGCGCCCGGCGCGCCGGACGTCTCGGCGTCCGGGGGCGCCCCGCGACAGGAAGCAGCCCAGATGGACAATTTGGTGCTTTGCCCGTGCGGCCACGCGCTGACCCGCCACGACGTCGGCGGATGCGCCGGCGACCAGCTCCGGCGCTGCGGTTGCCCGCGCGACCGGCACGCCGCGCTCGAGTCAGCCGTCGACTGTGCACGCAACCGACCGCCCGCCGCCTCGGCATCCAGCGACCAGCGCATCAGCGCCGCCTGAGCGACCGCGTGATTGGGTCCTCTTGACCCGGCTGGACGGCAAGTGCTACGATACCGCCCTATGCCCCTCGGCGGATAGCGGCATAACGGATGAGCGAGGACCCCTCACTCTGGTGGGGCGGTCCTTGCCCTTTTGTTGTGCCCGGACGACCGGCCGAGTGCGCGTGTAACCACGCAGGAAGAACCCTCAGAGCAGAATGGCGACGAAGACGACCGCAGACAAGCCCAAGACCCGCAGCCGCAAGAAGACCGACGTGGTGCCGGTCACGGGAAGTGGGCCGAATGCGGTCAGGCAACAGAACATCGCAAGCGCGAGCTTCCATGTTCCCGAGGAAGCATTCACCGTCGAGCTTCCCGACGATCCTGGCGCCAAGCGGACTCGCCACTCGTTTGCGAAGATCGCAGACGTTTTGCAACTGCCCGATCTGATCGAGCTGCAAAAAGCTTCCTTTAAGTGGTTCGTCAACGACGGGCTGAAGGACGCGTTCGAGTCGATCTCGCCGATCAAGGACTTCACCGGTAACCTCGTGCTGGAGTTCGGCGAGCACTCGCTGGGCGAGCCGAAGTACTCGGTCGAGGAGTGCCGCGAGCGCGACATGACCTACTCGGCGCCGCTGCGCGTTCGAGTCCGTCTCATCACGGCCGAGTCGGGCGAGATCAAGGGTATCCCGGACCAAGAGATCTTCATGGGCGACTTCCCGCTCATGACGGACAAGGGCACCTTCATGATCAACGGCGCGGAGCGCGTGATCGTGAGCCAGCTCGTCCGCTCCCCGGGCGTCTACTTTCTGCAAGACGTCGACACCAACAACCGCCCGACGTTCAACGCGACGATCATCCCCAACCGTGGTGCCTGGATCGAGTTCGAGACCGACAACGGGACGAAGAACGACGAGACCGAGGGTACGATCGGCGTCCGCATCGACAAGAACCGTAAGATCTACGCGACGACGTTCGTGCGCGCCCTTTCGCGCCCCGACCTCGGCTTCGCTTGGGAGTCGGACGAGGCGATCCTCGCCCTGTTCGACCACTCGCCGCTGATCGCGAACTGCCTGGACAAAGACAAGGACGTCAAGACCAAAGAAGACGCCCTCAAGGAGATCTACAAGAAGCTGCGCCCCGGCGAGCCCGAAAACGCGGAGAACGCCGAGAAGCTGCTCGAGTCCCTGTTCTTCGACGAGAAGCGCTACGACTTGGCCGGCGTGGGCCGCTACAAGCTCAGCGGAAAGCTCGAGCGCGAGTACGCGGCGGCCGGCCTGCGCATCCCCAACATCGAGAAGAAGGCACTCACCCGCGAGGACATGATCGCGGTGCTGCGCCGGCTGATCAAGGTTGCGACGCGCCAGGTCAACAAGGACGACATCGACCACCTCGGCAACCGTCGCATCCGCTCGGTCGGCGAGCTGCTGCAGAACCAGTTCCGGGTCGGCCTGCTGCGCCTGGAGCGAGTCGTGCGCGAGCGCATGACCGTCCAGGACATCGAGACCGTCACACCGCAGGCGCTGATCAACATCCGCCCGGTCGTCGCCGCGATCAAGGAATTCTTCGGCTCCAGCCAGCTCTCGCAGTTCATGGACCAGACCAACTCGCTCGCCGAGCTGACGCACAAGCGGCGTCTGTCGGCGCTCGGGCCGGGTGGTCTCTCGCGCGAGCGCGCCGGCTTCGAAGTCCGCGACGTCCACCACTCGCACTACGGCCGCATCTGCCCGATCGAGACGCCGGAAGGCCCGAACATCGGTTTGATCGGCTCGCTGGCGACGTTCGCGCGCGTCAACCGCTACGGTTTCATCGAGACGCCGTACCGGGTCGTGCGCGACGGTATCGTCAGCAACGAGATCCGCTACTTCACGGCCGACCGTGAGGACGAGTACATCATCGCGCAGGCGAACACCGAGATCGACGCGGCCGGTAAGATCACCGCGCCGTCGGTCGTCGCGCGCTTCGCCGAGGAGTACGTCGAGGAGCCGCCGGGGCGCGTCCAGTTGATGGACGTCTCACCCAAGCAGATCGTCTCGGTCGCGACCGCGCTGATCCCGTTCCTCGAGCACGACGACGCCAACCGCGCCCTGATGGGCGCCAACATGCAGCGCCAAGCCGTTCCGCTGCTCCGCCCGCAAGCGCCGGTCGTCGGCACCGGGATGGAGTACCGCGCGGCCAAGGACTCGGGTGGCTGCGTGCTCACGCGCGCCGCCGGCGAGGTCATTGCGGCCGATGCGCACCAGATCACCGTCAAGCACGAAGACGATGGGCTCGAGCACACCTACGACCTGCTCAAGTTCACCCGCTCCAACGCGGGCACGTGCATCAACCAGCGCCCGATCGTCGCCGTCGGCGACCACGTCGTGCGCGGGCAGATCCTGGCCGACGGCCCGTCCTCGGATGAGGGCGAGCTGGCACTGGGGCAGAACGTGCTGGTCGCGTTCATGCCGTGGGAAGGCTACAACTACGAGGACGCGATCCTCATCTCCGAGCGGATGGTCAAGGACGACCGCTTCACCTCGATCCACATCGAGGAGTACGAGTGCGAAGCCCGCGACACCAAGCTCGGACCCGAAGAGATCACGCGGGACATCCCCAACGTCGGTGAGGATTCGCTCAAGGACCTCGACGAGAGCGGGATCATCCGCATCGGCGCCGAGGTGCGCCCGGAGGACATCCTGGTCGGCAAGGTCACGCCCAAGGGCGAGACCGAGCTGACGGCCGAGGAGCGGCTGCTGCGCGCGATCTTCGGCGAGAAGTCGCGCGAAGTGCGCGACACCTCGCTGAAAGTTCCGCACGGCGAAAAGGGCAAGATCATCGACGTCAAGCGCTTTTCGCGCGAGAACGGCGACGAGCTGAGCCCGGGCGTGAACCACCTGGTGCGCGTCTACGTCGCGCAGAAGCGCAAGATTCTGCAGGGCGACAAGATGGCCGGCCGGCACGGCAACAAGGGCGTCATCGCCAAGGTGCTGCCGGAAGAGGACATGCCGTACCTCGAGGACGGCACCCCGGTCGACATCGTGCTCAACCCGTTGGGCGTGCCTTCGCGCATGAACCTCGGGCAGATCATGGAGACGCACCTGGGCTGGGCGGCGGCGATGCTGGGCTTCCACATCGCGACACCGGTCTTCGACGGCGCGCACTCCGAGGACATCAGCGAGTGGCTGCAGGACGCGGGTCTGCCGGCGGACGGCAAGACGTGGTTGCGCGACGGCCGCTCGGGGACGCGCTTCGGCCGCCCGATCACCGTCGGCTACATCTACATGCTCAAGCTCGCGCATCTCGTCGACGACAAGATCCACGCGCGCTCGACCGGCCCGTACTCGATGATCACCCAGCAGCCGCTGGGTGGCAAGGCGCAGTTCGGCGGCCAGCGCTTCGGCGAGATGGAGGTCTGGGCACTCGAAGCCTACGGTGCCGCCTACACGCTGCAAGAGCTGCTGACGGTCAAGTCCGACGACGTCGTCGGACGCGTCAAGACGTACGAGGCGATCGTCAAGGGCGAGAACGTCCTTGAACCGGGCGTCCCCGAGTCGTTCAAGGTCCTCATCAAGGAGCTGCAATCGCTCGCCCTCGACGTCAAGGTGCTCACCGAGCAACGCGAAGAGGTCGAGATTCGGATCCAAGACGATGACATGGCCGAGCGCGCTCAGGAGATCGGCCTGCTCATGGGCGACGAGGATTCGCAGCTCTCGCAGACCGCTCTCGCCGAGCGCGAGGCGGAAGGCGAGCGGATCTCGGTGCAAGCCGCCGCGGCGCTCGCGCTCCCAGCCGAGGACGAGGAAGCCGGCGAGACCGCCGGCGTGGCCGAGATCGAAGAGCCGGAAGAAGAAGAGGAAGAGCTGGACGACTCGGCGCCGCTGGTCGCCCCGGCTCCGACTCGCGGTGGACGCGCGCCGGACGAGGAGTTGCTCCCGGCGGGTCCGCTGGGTGGGCTGCGCGCGACGATGACCGACGACGGCGAGATCGTCGTCGACGAGGTCGCCGAAGAAGAAGTCCCGGTGGCGACCGACGAGGATGGCGAAGACGAAGGCTACGTCCTCGAAGAAGAGGACGAGGAGTACACCGAAGAGCCGGAAGAGGACGAAGGTCCGCTCGCCCACTCGACGGACGACGACTACTGATCGCTCCAACGAAAAAGAGCCGTGCCACCCGCCGGCACGGCTCTTTTTCCGCCCACACCCAGTTGGGCTACCTGCGCGCTGCTTCCCTTGTCCCGCTGGAACGCGGCGCTTCCAACATTGCGATCATCACGTCGACCACGTTGGCATCCCATTGGGTGCCGCGGCCTTCGCGGAGGATGGCCATCGCCTCGCGCTGCCCGATCGCGGGGCGGTAAGGCCGGAACGAGATCATCGCGTGGAACGCGTCGGCGACGGCGACCACGCGCGCTTCGAGGGGGATCTCTTCGCCGCGCAGACCGTACGGATAACCTCGGCCGTCCCAGCGCTCGTGGTGGGCGCGAACGACTGGCGCGTAGGCGGCGAGCGCCGGTAACTGCGCCAGGATCTCGGCCCCGAAGGCGGCGTGGCGCTGCATGACCTGCCACTCTTCCGGGGTCAGCGGGCCGGGCTTGAAGAGGATCGAGTCGGGGGTGGCGATCTTCCCGATGTCGTGGAGGATCCCGCACTTGACGATGAAGTCCGTCGAGGCCGGCGAGAGCAGCATCTGCTCCGCCAGCCGCCGGCACCAGGCGCCGGTCGCGTGCGAATGGGCGCAGGTCGCCTCGTCGCGGGCCTTGAGCATCGCCAGCACACCGTCGAGGACGTTCCCGGCCGAGCGGCTGGGGTCGTCGAAGCGGGCGCCAGGGGCGAGCGGGAAGGCCTCGGCGACGTTGGCCTTGACGATCTCGAGCGGTTCACCGGCCTCGGCGGCCGCGTCGCAGGTCGCGCAGACCAGCTCGTGGATCGTCGCGATCGGATAGGCGCCGTGGGCCATCCGCGCCCAGGACACCACCGGGTCGGGGCTCGAGGTCTCGATCGCCTGGCCCAGGGCGGAGATCAGCGAGCGGGCGATCAGGGCCGAGGCTTGGCCGGTCGGGCGCGCAGGTAACCGTTCGACGATCGCTTGGGCGATCTCCGAGCGGGTTGCCACGAGGTGCCGCGCGAGGGCGGCCCGGCCATCCATGGGGCTCAGGGTCCCCCTACAGGCCCGTTGGGTTCGAGGTGGCGAGGATAACGATAACTGCGGCGAGGACGGTGAGCACAGGCACTCCTTGACGGCTCTTTGGATGCCTTCACGCTAACAGGGTGGTCAGAATTGCACACTCGTCCGAAAGGACGAGGCCGTTACGCGCTCAGACCAGGCCCAGCCGGCGGGCGGCCGCGACGGCCTCCCCGCGGCTCTCGCTCCCCAGCTTGCGCAAGATCGAGGAGACGTGGGTCCGGACCGTGTTGATCGTGCGGTGCTGCTCCGCCGCGATCGTCTTGTTCGACCAGCCGCCGGCCATCGCACGCAGGATCTGAAGCTCCATCGAGGTCAGGTCCCCCGGCGTCTCCTGACTCGTCTCGAGGCTCGCCGCAACGGACTCCAGTACCCGCCCGAGGCCGCCCAAACTCGTCAGCCGCAGGGCTCGCACAGCCTCCTCGAGCCGCTCGGGTGCGCGACCGAGGATTGCGTACAGCCCCGCATCGAGGGCGGCAAAGCCATCCGGGGTCGATTTGATGGCACGCAGCATGCGCTGCGCGACCGCGTTGCGCCCGAGCGCTAGACTCGCCAGGATCGCGAAGCGCTCGCCGGAGGCGTGGGCCCGCTGGTGAACCGTCAGCTGCTCGTCCTCCCGGCCCGATTTCTCGCACGCCGTCAGCGCGGCGTGCGCGCTGGAACGATCGCCGGCCAATGCCGCCGCGACGGCGAGGAGGCCGGTGCGCTCGCGGTTTTGGTGGGGGGTCAGATCCCGCCGTGGTACCGAGCTCAGGACGCTCTGCGCTTCGGAGAACTTCAACTCGCCGATCAAGACCAGCGCCTTGCCGATGACGTAGGAAGCGATGCCCAACGGCCCGCGATATGAGATTGCGGCGATGTCTCGTTCGAGCTCCGCGACGCGAGCCGTGTTTCCGCGCTCCGCTTCGATCAAGAGCAGATCACGCAGGCCTCGGACTTGGAGTGGTTGATCGCCGGCCTTTTCCGCATTGACCACGACTTGGGAAAGATGCCACGCGGCGGTTGGCATTTGGCTCTTGAAGTAATACGAAGAGCTCAGGGTCGCGTTGAGGCGCGCGGCAATCTGGAATGCATTCGCGTCGCTCGCCAGGCGGATCGCCTCCCGAGTGAGCCGTTCGACGGTGTCGTCTTCGCCGGCGAAAAAGGCGACCGTCGCGGCGCGCCCATACGTCCGGGCGCGGGTCAGATCGTCGACGAACTCGGCCAACGGGATCGCTCGGTCGAGCGAGGCCTGCGCTCCTTCGAGATCGCCGGCGATCGCCTTCACCATCGCGAGCGATCCCTCGACGTGTGCCCGGTCGGCGTCGTTGAGATCGGGACGGCCGGCGAGCTTCTCGAGTCTGGGGATGGCATCCAGCCGTCCCTGTTGATACAGCAGCAAGCCGTACCGCCAGGCCACAGCGACGTGGAACGAGAGGTCCTCGGGGTTTCGGTCGAGCGCGGCTTCGTAGAGCTTCTCGGCTTGCTCGACTCGCCCGTGCGCCTCTTCGATCGCCGCGCGGACGGCAAGGACGCCGGGAGTCTGCGCTCGGGGGCCGGACAGCAGCCGCAGCGCGCGTTCAACGACGTCGTAGTGGCCGCTTTCGAGGAGGGTGAAGTTCGCTTCGGCGAGCACGCGGGCGACGTCGTCCGGCGCGTTCGTCTCGATGTAGCGTTCGAGCGCAGCTGCCGGCATGCCGGCGGCTTCGAGCACGCGAGCCGCGGCGACTGCCGCGCGTCGCAAGGCATCGTCGCCCTCGAGCTCGATCTGGTGATGGATGAAGTCGCGGAAGAGATCGTGCAGTTGGTAGACGCCGGCGTCGACCACCGTGACGAAGGCGACGCGCTCGCGCAGCCGCTCGATGATCGACGCCGCGTCGTCGAACCCGGCCGCGACGGCGAGCCGCACGTCCATCCGTGGCAGGAAGACGACGGTGCGCAGGAACGCGCGCATGCGGTCGTCCAGAGAGTGCCAGACTTGCTCGGCGAGATACCGGTAGACCATCTCGCGCGTTCCCGCGGAGACGGTGCGCAGGTCGCTGGCGCGGATCGAGACCCGGAACGCAAACGCGAGCGCGGTCGGCCAGCCGTCGACCAAGTCGTTGATCGCGGCCAGCTCGTCGTCGCGGACGGTCAGGCGGCTCGCGCGGGCGCTCTGCTTTGCTTCTTCGCCGCTGAACCGCAGATCGACGGCGTCGACCATGAGGTCCGACTCGCCGTAGGCGAGCCACGACGCGACGGGGAGCTGCAACGGGGTGCGCGAGGAGAAGAGCCAGCGCGGGCCACCCTTGGTTCGATCGACCAGGGCGGTGACGAAGCGCGAAACCTCAGGGTCCCCCTCGCCGACGTGCAGGTCGTCGAGCGCGATCAGCGTGTCGAGGGTGCGGATGTGGGTCGCGGCCCAAGCGGCCAAATCGCGGCCGGGGTTCTCCGAATGACGGGCGCCGTCGAGGGCGGTTGCCAGCGAGTGGCGCAGCCCCGGCGCGATCTCGGCCAGCGCGTCGGCGAAACCGCGCACGAACGGGACGAGAGACGTCGCATCGGAAGGGACGTCGTAGACGACCGCGGACGGGACGGTCGCCAGATATTGCCGCACCGCGACCGACTTGCCGAAGCCGGCCGGCGCGATGATGGTCACGATCCGGTATTGCGCCGCCGTCGCCAGCCGCTCCAAGACACGCGGACGATCGATCGGGCGGAAAACTCCGCCGACGTCGGGACGACCGTCAGGCGCTACGCTGCGGATCACTTGTTTGGAGGAAGGTTACTCCTCGGAGAGCCGACTCACCTCGCGCCGGGAAGCGGAACCGGGGTTTTTACGTTTCACCTCGCCCCGAGGGCGCGGAACCGTGGTTCTGTACGGTACCGCACCGACGCCGGCAACTTGGTCGACTGGCTAGGCGACGTGAGTAACCGAGTTACGAGACGCCGGTCCGTTCCCGAGAGATGAGGCGCAGGAAGCGCCGTGGGGCGAATGCGCCGTCGGCGTCGACCCGGCGGAAGGCCTCCTCGCGGATCTCGGAGGCCAGCTCGCGGCGTTGGCGCATGGCGACCTCGAGCTCGCGGAAGGCGCGCTCGAACTCGTCGCCCTCAAGGCTCGAGATCTGGCGCTTGAGGCGCTCGATGTCTTGGCCGAGTTTGCCCTGCAGCTCGATGCTCACGTCGCGTTCGACTTGCTGGATGCGGTTGAGGAGTTTGTTCAGCTCCTCGACCGTCGGCAAGCCGGTCGCGGCGCGGGCCGGCTCACGCGGTGCCTGCGCGGTGGCGCGCGTCGCCCGCGGACGGTTCTCGGGACGAGGCGCATCGAAGTCGGGATAGATCCGGATGATCGACTTGATCCGCTGCGGGCCTTTGGGTGACTGTAACCCTTCGGCGATCCCGGCCATGATCAGCCGCGACCGCAGCGCGGTGTCGTTGATGACGCGCAGATACTGCGGATCGGCACCGACCGGGCGCCGGTTGCCACCGTAGAAGTCTTCGTCTTGCGCGAGGGGAAGGCTCTTCGCTTTTTCCCATAGGCTGGCGCGTGCACCGCGAGTTCCGTTCATCGCGGGGAATGGTTGCGTGATGGGTTACACGTCACCTGCGTTGCGGGCATCACGTTCCGGAAACTGGGTGAACGCGATGAGCCGTTCGTCGGCTAGCATCCCTGTGTCATCGGCGGCCAAGACGGCGGCTTCACGCTCCTCGTCTTTGGTCGCTTTTGGGTCCGAATCGGGCGGGGTCTTACGGTCGCTCATGCACGTAGCGTACCCCGCTCGGGTGGCTCTCGGCGAGCAGGGGCGGAGTAGCAGCTCTCGAACACACGTTCGAGATAGCCCGCATGACCGTTGTTCGCCAAGTCCCGCTCTTCGCGTCCGCTGCGCTCCCGACGATCCTCATCGGGGACCACGGCGACGTGACCTACGTGCCCGAGTTCCTCGACGCCGCCCTCGCCGATCGTCTGCTGCGCGAGCTGAACGTCGACACGCAGTGGCGCGCCGACTCGCGCGTCATGTACGGCAAGCGCGTGCTGGTCCCGCGGGAGACGGCCAGCCGCGGCGAGCGCGCGCCGCAACCGTGGACGCCGACGCTGCAGACGGTGCGCGAGCGGATCGAGGCCCAGACCGGGACGAGCTACGACTACGTGCACCTCAACCGGTATCGAGACGGCCGCGACGCCGTCGCTTGGCACGGTGATCGAGACGGGGAGCAGGACGCGCGCCTCGTCGTCGCCTCGCTCTCGCTCGGCGCGACGCGCGCGTTCCAACTGCGGCCGAAGAAGGAGAGCGGCTTACGCTACGACGCGATCACCGTCGACGTCGCGCATGGCGATCTGATCGTGATGGCCGGCGACACGCAACTCTATTGGGAGCACCGCGTCCCGCGCGAACCGCGCGTCACCGGCGAGCGCATCAACCTGACCTTCCGGCAGCACCGCGCGCGCGACTAAACGTCCTGCCGGTGGTACGCTCACCCCAAGGGATCGCAGGGTAGCGCTTAGAACGCCGGCCGCACCAAGCACTCATCGCGGAAGCGTAGTGCTTCGAGGGGTGTTCACTATGCGATTTCAATCGCTCGGCCTCGTGCTCGTCGGTTTAGTCGCGGGCGTCGTCGTCGGCACGTGGGGATCGGGTTCCGGGTTACTTAGCGGTGGACCGAATGTAGCCGCGGCACACTCAGTAGCCGCGGCCGACCCAGGTAACGAGCTTCCGTTCCATCTTAATGATTGCGTCCAATCCGATTGCGCGCAAGATCCGCCGCATAACATCGGGGACGTGGGGAATTGTTCCTCGTGCCTCAATGCCGACTCAACCCACAGTGATCCGCTAAGTAATATGACCGTAAACAGCGGCGGCACGCTCGACGGGTCGGTCATTCTTTCACTTGCCCCTTCCCCATTGGGGATCCATAGAGGTCGCCATCCGAGACCCATGGCTGTACCTGCAAGCTGCACCCAAACTGGCTACGTGGGTTGTATCACGATTACGATACCAGAAATGAAAGATAACTTTTCACCACGCCAGCAGACGTTATGGGTACCCGTTCCCACGACCGCACATCGTAAGGACTACGTGATCACAACCTGCGCACTCCCATCGAACCAGACACACTTGAGTCCGTGTCCTTACTAAGGAACCGCGAGTTCGTGCTCTGATTTAACGCTCATCCGCTCGCGTGCCGAGATTGCGCGGCGTGCGAGCGTCCGCGCGGGAGAGCCTCATAAGATGTCCGCGAGCTCCGAGTTCCCGGTAGAGTGCGACTGCTTTGCGTTTTTCACCGAGAAGTTCTAGGATGTAGGCTTCTAGGAGTGGCGCGTGAGCGATCCGCACTTGTTCGAGTGCAATCTTGCCTCGCGCCTCCGCCACAGTAGTATGTAGGCGGGATGCAACGATCGCTTGCAACACACGCGCGTAGAGCAACTGGGGACCCGGCTTCGCGTCGCCCGGCAACAGGGCTTCGACCGTCGCAACATCATCGTCGCTTCCATACCGCGCGAAAGCGACGAATGCGGCCGGAGCTGCGGAGAACCCTTTTATCGCGCCAAGGGCACGCCTTACAATGGCGGCCGCAGCCGCACCGTTCCCTGACATCGCGAGCGCATGCGCGTGCGCGGCCGCAAGGGGCGCGAATCGCCGCTCCTCTCCGCTTTGGAACGCTTCGTCGAGCAATTCAGGGTCTTCCAATGCAGGGAACTTCTCGAGCATCCCGAGATCGGCAACGACGTCAAGACCCACCAAGGCGACGAAAACACGGACGATCAACGCATCGACATGGAGTGATATGGCATGGAGGATTGATCGATATGCATCGCGGAGCGCCCCATGAAAATGCATGCTTCGAGCCTGCACGCAGCGCGCATATGCCGAGGTGTATGTCGCACCATTCGAATCAGCGATCGCGATCGATCGCGCAAGTGCTGCCGCCGTCTCGTCATCACGACCGTGAGCGGCAGAGACGATGGCAAAATTCATCAAATTGAGGGCGAAGAGGGACGGGCTTCCCTGCTGCTCTGCCAAACGGACTGCTGTGCGCGCGGCGTCGAGTGCTGCGTTGGCGCTAATATCCTCGCTCGCCGCCGCCCGCGCCCACGCCAAAGAAAGCTGATC
>Ga0302324_100014857_pt1 | contig 15658 bp, 18 predicted proteins | sample Palsa_T0_1_FD_201949 | JGI IMG/M metagenome (GOLD analysis project Ga0302324, IMG submission 201949) | Peat permafrost microbial communities from Stordalen Mire near Abisko, Sweden - Palsa_T0_1 | ecosystem: Environmental > Terrestrial > Soil > Palsa > Peat permafrost | place: Sweden: Abisko...
CCTTGACGTCAACGCGCAACAAATAACCTGTCGCCGGATTGTCGGTCGCCGCGCCGCAAAACGCTTCGCGCGGTTGCGCGAAGTAGCGCGGATCGCTGCAGGATTCGAGGTCACGGGCTTCGCACGCATTGACCCCGTTTTGCGGCGCGCCGAAATTCCGAAATGGAGCGACAGCGCCCAAAATTCCCTGCTCCGCGCGGGAAATACCCTGCTGGCGCGTCACGGGAATTTGCGCACAAGCTTTTGAATCGGCAGCGGGATTTCCCGCCCTTATTCGTGCAAAGGGCGATCTTTCGAAGAATTCCCTGCAGATTCCCGTCGAGCAAGGAATTGAGAATACGGGAGCAGCAGCAATGTTCCCCTTGGCAACAAGACGCAACGGCAGGGAATTTTCTTCCCCCGTTTACGTCCGGCTACGCCAAGGCTTCGCCGGACTATGTGGCTCGTCCGCCGAAGCTTCAGCGAAGGCGGATTACGGGGGAAGAATGCAGTGACAGCACCAATGTTCCCTTTCGCGGCATGGTGCAACGGTTGGGGAAACGTTACCGCTTTCAACTCATATTCATCGGCCGACTATCCTGAGACCTACCCCGCGTCGTCTGTCGCTACCGCCCCCGGCTTCTGCGCGAGCAGCGAACGGCAGGGCAGAGCCACAGGAAATCGCGCGACAGGTCCTGAACCTTCAGGCCCGCGCCCGCCGGGTTTCAGCACGCGGGCAAATTCGGCAAGCGCCGCATCGCGCGCGGCCCGCGAGGGGATGTTGTGAAGCACGGTCATCGAGATGACCGCGTCGAACGAGGCGTCGGGAAAGGGCAGGCGGGTGATGTCGCCGGTTTTCACTTCGACCCGGTCGGCGACGCCTTCCGCCACCGCATTGCGCAATGTCGCGTCCGGATTGTTGTTCGACAGGTCCTTGGCGGCCCACAGATCGATGCGCTCCCCTCACGTCTGGGCTTTCCGCGCGGCGGCAGCGCGTCGCTTGATCTCAGCAATGAATTCTTGCTTCGTGCCACCGGGAAGGCCCATCACGCCATCGGGCATCAGCAGCGCTTCCGAAAAATATTCGCAATCCGCGAGCGCCTGCTCAAGAAGGCCCAGACGCGCATAGCTGTCGGCGCGAAACCGGGGATCAAGCGAACCCTCCCAGGCTTCATTGTCGAGTTCGCGCCCCGTCGTCGAATCCTCTATCGCGCGCTCATAATTCCCGATGTTGTGGAAAAATATCGCGCGCGAGGAATAGCCGCCATGGTTGGGATCCAGCGCCAGGACCTTGTTGATGTCGGCAAGCGCCCTGTCATTCTCGCCCATGTCGCTCAGCGCTTGAAACCGCGAGTAATATCCGTTGGGATCATCGGGGTGATCGTTGACATACTTGTCGCAAATTTCCAGAGATCGTTCCGGATTTTTGCGACGGATATGTTCGAAAGCTTCATCAAGTTCCTTGGGACCGCCGGGCATAATGTAATCCTCATTTCGCTTAGCTGGATTTATAACGGCGCGCTCATCAGGCTTCTACATAAGATGTGGGATTGCCACCGCACTCTTCCGATACCTGACCCAACAGGCATTTGTTAAAGTTCGCACCATAGCCGGCAGGTCGAGCTCCCTTCTTACCCAGTTTGCCCTTGCGGAGCATTTCCTGGCAGAACTTCATGGCAGCCGCCCATTCCTCTACGCACTTTGGCTTATTCGGATAGGGATTTTGTGCGCGGAACGGCTGAGCGGTTGGTATGACGGTGGGGCCGACGAGATCGGTCGGCGGCGGCATCGGTCTCACTAAAGGTGCTGCCTCCTCGCCAAACCCTTCGCCCAAAAGCGGTCCAGCCCAAGGGACAGCGATCTGAGCCGTCCTTATCTGTGGAGTGTCGCTGCCTCCATCCGACGTCCAACGGCCGAGTTCGTCACGCGGTTCGTCGGGATTGAATCCGGACTTTGCGAGTACGCCGTCAACGTCCGCTATTCGAATCGCGCCATCCGGTTCCGGCATTTTCATTAAGATGGCCGCCATCATGGCGCGCGCTACGTCGCCGCTATTCAAAGCTTTCGCGACAACGCCGACGCTTCTGATCCGGCTGGTCCAGTCAGCATCGGCGCGATAGGCGGTGCTCAAAATCTTCCGAATTTCCGCTGACGGCCGTGGCTGAAATCGATCTTGCGCGTCACGTTCCAGAAGTGGAACGCCCGAAATAAATAGCCCGTCGGAGTCGCAACGAAGACCTCGACTTTGAGGGTTTTGGTGAAGTTTGAAGAGCAGTGGCTGCATTTTAGTGTGTCCAATGAGCTTCTAGAATGTTCATGATATGTTCTAAAAATATGTCTTGTCAATACCACTATGGTACTTAGTTTACCAATTTAGATTTGAAAAGAACCACATAGGATACCTCGTGGAACTATGAGTTCCGGCGACGCTTAGTCCATTTCCATCGATTTCCGAATTGGCTGCCGGCGACGGGCGGCAATTGATGCCATACCCCTCGGCGCCTCCGTATTCCGTATCCTGAGCCCTAAGCCTTAAGTCGCAGAGCCTGTCGATCCCGCCGCCGGCTTCTCCGCCAGCAGCGAGCGGCACGGCACGAGCCACAGGAAATCGCGCGACAGGTCCTGAACCGTCAGCCCTGCGCCCCGCAACATCTCGGCATAGCGGGGCGTGTGCATGAGATCGAAGATGGCCATGCGCCCGGCGGGCTTCAGCACGCGGACGAGTTCGCGGATCGCCGCACCGCGCGCGGCGCGCGAGGGGATGTTGTGAAGCACGGTCATCGAGATGACCGCGTCGAACGAGGCGTCGGGAAAGGGCAGGCGGGTGATGTCGCCGGTTTTCACTTCGACCCGGTCGGCGACGCCTTCCGCCACCGCATTGCGCAATGTCGCGTCCGGATTGTTGTTCGACAGGTCCTTGGCGGCCCACAGATCGATGCCGACCGCCTTGCCGGTGGTGAGCTTTTTTGCGCAAGCCACGAGCGCCAGTCCGCGGCCGCAGCCGGCGTCGAGCACATGCCCGGCAAGCGCGAGTGCTGCGACCAGGCGGTCGCACACCTTTCTTTTGCTCACGAGGCTCGATCGCACCATGACTCCTGCGTAAAACAAAAGAAGGGCCGCAACGATTGCGACGCCGATGCTCACCGAGACTGGAACGGGATTCGGCCGGGGCCACGCGAAGCCGATCGCCGCAATCACGGCCAGGATGCATCCGAAAACAATGTGGCCGCGGACCACGCCGGGCGCGTCGATGCCATATCGTGCACGCTGTTTCATGACGTTCGAGGCTCAACGTCCCGGGGGAGACCCGCTACGGTTGCCTTATTTCGGGCCGGGCCTCAACAGAATTGTCCTTGCAGAAGGCGCCATGCCAGATATAACCTATAACAGGTTATACGCAGACTGCGGGCGATATGCCATGAACTTCAACCTCTATCTCGACGATCGCACCGCCAAGGAATTGGACCGAACGGCCAGGAAGCTGGGCGAGACGCGCAGCGGGTTGATCCGCAAGGCGCTGCGCGAATGGCTGGACAAGAAGTCGCTCGGCAATGTCGGTTGGCCATCGCTGATCCTGGAGTGGCAGGGTGCGCCCGACACGCCGCCCTTCGAGTCTCACCGCGACGAACTCCTGCCGCCGCGTGAAGACGCCTTTTCGTGAAGTACCTTCTCGACACCAATGTGCTGAGCGATTTCGTGCGCGGCGAAAAGGCCGTAATGGCGCGGCTTCGCCAGGAACCGCCGCCGCAATTGGCTGTCTCCACGATCACGGAGATGGAAGTCGAGTATGGACTTGCCCGCAACCCCGGCCTCGCGCCGCGTGTGCGGGAAGCCATGCGGACGCTTCTGACCACGATCTCCGTCCTGCCGTTCGAGCGCGAAGACGCGCGCGTGGCGGCGCAATTGCGTGCGAATCTCAACAACCAGGGCACGCCCATCGGGGCTTACGATGTGCTGCTCGCGGCGTGCGCCCTGCGGCGGGGGCTCAAGATCGTCACCCACAACGCGCGGGAATTCGCGCGCGTCGGCGGGCTGGGGCTTGAGGATTGGCAACGCCCATGAAGATTGGCATGAAACCGAAACGGAGTGCGCCATGACGAAAGTGCGGGTTGCAGGCTTTTCGATTTCGATTGACGGGTTCGGCGCGGGGCCCGATCAAAGTCTTGAACATCCGCTGGGCCGGCGCGGGCAGGAACTGCACCAGTGGATCTTCGGCACGCGCATGTTCCACGCCATGATCGGCAAGGAAGGCGGCTCGGACGGCGTCGATCAGGACTACGCGCATCGTTCCATGGACGGGTTCGGCGCGTTCATCCTGGGACGCAACATGTTCGGGCCCATCCGCGGTCCCTCGCCGGATGACAGCTGGAAGGGCTGGTGGGGCGACAATCCTCCCTATCACGCGCCCACCTTCGTGCTGACGCACTATCCGCGCGATCCGATTGCGATGGACGGCGGCACCACATTCATATTCGTGACGGACGGTATCGCGGCGACGCTGGAGCAGGCGAAGCGCGCCGCCAGTGGCCGCGACGTGAAAATCGGTGGTGGCGTGGAGACCGTGCGGCAATATCTTTGCGCCGGGCTGATCGACGAACTGCATTTTGCTGTGTCGCCGGTCGTGCTGGGGCAGGGTGAGGCGATGTTCGCGGGGATCGATTTGCCGGCGCTCGGCTACCGCGTCACCGAACATCGGGCGACCGACCACGCCACCCACATCGTTCTCAGCCGATAGAGGTTTCGGAGCGAAAACCGGCGACACGAATTCCCGATCGAAAGCGTGAGAATACGATGACGGGAGCAATGCTCCCCTTCGCGTCACGACGCAACTTAGCGGTCGGCGCACGTTGCCGCTGTCCCCTCATTTCAACGACCATCGGGAGTGGGATTGACGCGGGCTCCGGATATCTGCGCCAATTGCCGGACATGTTCCGCCTGCCCGCGGAACCGGGAGCAACTCCTGGAGGGAAACGATGCTGATCATTCATCACTTGGGCGTCTCGCAGTCGGACCGCGTCGTGTGGCTGATGGAAGAGTTGGGTCTCCCCTACAAACTGGTGTGGCACCAGCGCGGCGCCGACGGCCTGGCGCCTCCGTCCTATCTTGCCCTGCATCCGGCAGCGACCGCGCCCGTGATTCAGGATGGCGATCGGACGCTGTGCGAGTCCGCGGCGATCCTCGAATATGTATGCCACAAATATGCCGGCGGAAAGTTCACGGTCGCGCCGGACCAGCCCAATTACTACGACTACGTCTACTGGATGCACTTCAACAACAATGTTCTGGGGCTGTTTTTCGCGCGCCTCGCGCTTGGCGAGCAGACGGAAGGTCGCGTCGCCGGTCTCGTGCGGCGGCGCGAAGACGGCTATGCCCGCATTCTCGAGCAGACGCTGGCCGCTTCGCCTTATCTCGCCGGCCCGGCATTCACCTGTGCAGACATCATGACAATGTTCCCACTCACATCGCCGCGGATATTCGGCGGCCGCGACGACACGCCCAATGCGAAAGCCTATGTCGAGCGCATCGCCAAACGGCCCGCCTACATCAAGGCGATGCAAATCGCCGGACCCACGGCCGCACCGCCGGCGTAGTGTCGAAGGCGCCGCCGCGGTTACGGCATGTCTTCCGGTTCCGCGAAAGCGTCGGGGCCGGAGGTATCCGGCGAAGAAACCTCCGCTGCCGTCAGCTTTTGGCAAATTTGAGACTGAGCGCTGGTGAGGATGCGCGAGATTTCGCCTCCGACCCGATTGTCCGCGGTGAGCCCCAACCTCGCTGCCCATTGGTGCGCGCGATAAAGGTCCAGCAGAATGATGAAGTTCTGATAGTGCGCCTCGGCCAGGAAGATGCCGAGATCGTGGACATCGGCCGGCGTGAACTGCGGCAAGCCCTGAATGAATCTCATTTTGGACCAAGTGATTTCTTCCTCTGTCTGCGCCTGCATAAACTGGTCGGTCGTAAAGTACATGTTGCCGAGCATGCGCTGCTCGTCGCCGGAAAAGAGACTCGCGCGTCCGGCTTGCGCATTCGCCTGCCAACGCAGCGTCGTAATCTTCGCATGCGGCAGGATGCCGATGCGATGAACGAGAGGCGTCGGCTCGCCGCGTCTTGCGCGCGCCAGCAGGTCGTCCAGTTCGGCCAACTTTCGCCGGATGCAGGGCTCGCGCGCTCCGCGGTATTCCAGCCACCACAGATTTTCGCGAACTTCCGCCCGGACGGCGTCGCGGGCCTGGCTCGCGATCGTGCCTTCGTGAATCGTCTCGGCCAGCTGGCCGAATCCCAGCGCAATCAGCACGCCCAGCACGATGATGCCGACTTCGCCGAAGAATGCGCGCCAGCCGTGCATCGGCTTCGGCAAATGGACATCCATGCAATCGCCCCCGGTTTCCTGAATCTAGCAGACGGGCCGCTCGGCGCAATCGCGGGCGCATTGCCGACCCCCCGCACACGGGGAATACGAAGGCAGGAGCAATGCTCCCCTTCGCGGCACGCCTGTGGCGGCTAAACAAAGGCCCTGGCTTGTGGTGAGATGGACGCGCGCGAGGCCGTCGAAGGAAAGATAGATGAGTTCGAATATTTCCCAGCCCATCATCGACAAAATATTTTCGCACGATGTGTTCAAGGGGCTCGATCGCGACGGGCTTGTGAAAAGGTACGACGTCACCGGCAGCCTGCGCGAGATCAAGGCGCCGCTGCGGGCCCAGCAGGGGCAGGTCCGGCCGACCGGAAATGTCATCACCAGCATTCCGCCGGAAGGACTCATCATCACGAGCCCGGGACGCTACACTTTCGGCGGCGATATCACCTGGAGCCCGCCATCGGCGCCAGGCGCGGCCATTACCATTGCGTCAGACGATGTGGTGCTGGATCTGAATACCTTCACGTTGAAAGCGACCGTTCTGGACAACAGCAAGCGCATTGCGGGGATATTCATCCGCAATGCGTGGTCTGTGACCATTCGTAACGGCGCGCTCGCCAATATGTGTCTCTACGGCATCTGTGCAGAAGGCTGCAGCAAGCTGATTGTCGAAAAGATCACCGTCACCGGGTTGAGCTTCGACAATCTTGACATTCGCAATATATGCCCCGCGGGAATTCACATCGACCATACGGACGGTTTGAGCGTCACCGATTGCGCCGTGCAGTATTTGTATGTGACGTGCGACTCCAGTGCCGGAATACAGCTGACGAATACATCCCAGGCCCTGATCAGCAATTGCCGGGTCAGCAATCTGGTCAATTACGACGGCTCGGTGCAGGGCTATAGCTATATCGGTTCGTGGAATGTCAGCACGGTCCATTGCACCGCAGCCGATTTCCAGTCGCATTTCAGGAGCAATATCCAGACCCTCGGCCATACCGTGCTGGGCTTCGTCCCCATTTTCTGCAGCGAATTGAAATATGAAAACTGCTCGGCGACCAATATGATCGGTTGCTGCGACGATTGCCACGGCATGTCCGTTTTTCTGGATGCGGGGGTTACGGTGACCGGGTTCACGGCCAACAGGGTCATCGACGGCGTGTCGCTGTGCAATTCGGGAGCCAAGGCGACGGGGCTTGAGGTTTACGGCGCGTTTGTGTCCATCAGCGATTGCTCCGTAGACGATATCAAAGCCATCAATCCGCAGGACAAGCAAAGCACGGGGTTCAGCGCCTGGGGCGCAGCCATCAAGTTCACCCGCTGCACGGCAAGCAACGTCGTCGTTTGCGACGAACATGGAAACTGGAAGCGCGAGCTGGGTTACGGCACCGGTTTCGGTTGGGCGCCGGATCCGCGCATATATTTCCGGAATGTCGGCGCAAGCCTCGTCGAATACGCCGATTGCCGCGCTGCCAATTGCCGGGTGGGATTCGACACGTGGTTTCATGTCGACTCCACCTGGACAGACGTGCACACCGCCGATTGCGGCATCGACATTTTGGTCGAACCCGGCGCGAGCCGAACCCTGTCGGGAAATCCCTGTTCGGAATGCAATCCCCCGATCAGCATCGCGATCGTCAATATCGCGAGCGGCAATACCTATCCGCCCTCGTAAGCTCTCGGAAACTGCCATGCCCAAGATCGACATCTTTGCCGTGCCGGAACGCAAAGGCACCGGCTATCCCGCACCCTTCAACGCGCCCTGTGCCGAGCGCATCCGGCAGCGTCTGGGCAATGCCGGCGGGCTCACGGATTTCGGCGTCAATCTCATGCGCCTGCCGCCGGGCAATTGGTCGAGCCAGCGTCATTGGCATAGCCACGAAGACGAATTTGTTTATGTGCTGGAAGGCGAACTGACCCTGATCGAAGACGGTGGCGAGACGATGTTGCGCGCGGGCGATTGCGCGGCCTTTCCGAAAGGCTCCGGCAACGGCCATCACATGATCAACAGGTCCGGCGCGACTGCGGTCTACATAGAAGTGGGTTCGCGTGCCGCCGCCGACATGACCACATGCTCCGACATCGACATGAAGAGCGCCAATGCCGACGGCAGGTTCGTGCATAAGGACGGCACGCCTTATCCCGGCACCTGAGATTTTGCGCCTGTTTTTCAACAGGCTGAAGCGGCTCGAAGTGGAGAGTTCTAGAGGCGGAAATAGGATTCGGGCGGGAAGGCTAGTCATGTTCCAGGCAGTCAAGCGCATCGATGCGCTTCCTTTGACCCGCGACCATATGCTCGAATCGGAACGGACCAAGCGATTCGCGGGTCTCGAGCAGGTGCCGCGCACAAGCGGCGCCGCATAGTCCGCCCGCAGCGCGAGCCAAGGTCCCGAAATAGCTGTGGGCAAGCGTTGATTTGCCTTGCGGTGCGCATGCGCACTCGCTTGATTCGGCGCCCGCGCGCGTGCTCTGTCCGCAGCCCGCGCCCAAAGGCTAAGAGCCAAGAACAAGAGCCATCATGGAACAAGAGGCCTATCGCCACGTCCCCTACGACATCGAAGTCGAGCAGGCTTTGCTCGGCGCGATCCTCGTCGACAATCAGGCGCTGGAGCGCGTCTCCGCGGTTCTGAAGGGCGAGCATTTCTACGATCCGCTGCACCAGCGGTTGTACGACGCGATGTCGGGCACGATGGAACGCGGCGGGATGGTGATCACGCCTCTCACCTTGCATGCCGCGATGAAGGCAGATCCGGGTTTGCAGGAAGTGGGCGGTCACGCCTATCTCGCCGGCCTGGCGCAGGCCGCACCCGCCTATGCCAATGTGCGCGATTATGCGCGCATCCTGCACGACCTCTTCGTACGGCGTTCGCTGATCCATCTGGGCGAAGATATCGTCAACACGGCGTATGAGGCGCCCATAGAGAATCCGCCGCAGGCGCAGATCGAGGAAGCCGAGAAGGCGCTCTACAGAATTGCGGAAACCTCGCGCTACGGCGAAGGGCCGATCGAGTTTTCCGAAAGCCTGCGCCGCACGGTGGAAAGCGCGGAGAAGGCGCAGGCGCGGGGTGGCAAGATTTCCGGCGTTGCGTCCGGCTTTGCCGATCTGGATTCGCTGCTGGGCGGATTGCAGCCGTCGGATCTCATCATCATCGCGGGGCGGCCGGGAATGGGCAAAACCTCGCTTGCCACCAACATGGCGTTCCATGCCGCGCGCGCGTATGCGCTGGATGTCGTCGAAGGTGTGGAAACGCCGCGCGGCTGCCCCGTCCTGTTCTTCTCGCTCGAAATGGCGGCGCAGCAGCTCTCCGCGCGTATTCTGTCCGAACAGACCGAAATCGAGATGTGGAAAATCCGCAACGGCAAGTTCTCCGAAAGCGAATGGGAGAACTTCGTTCTCAAGATGCAGGATCTGAGCACCTTGCCGCTCTACATCGACGACACCGGCGGCATCTCGATCGCGCAGATCGCCGCCCGCGCGCGCCGCCTCAAGCGCGAGAAAAAAGTCGGCCTTGTCATCATCGACCATATCCAGCTCGTCGCGCCCTCGCGCCGCGTCGAGAATCGTGTGCAGGAAATCACGGAAATCTCCAAAGGCCTGAAGGTGCTGGCCAAGGAGCTCGACGTGCCCGTCATTGCGCTCTCGCAATTGTCGCGCGGCGTCGACAGCCGCGACGACAAGCGCCCCGTGCTGTCGGACTTGCGCGAATCCGGCTCGATCGAGCAGGACGCAGACGTGGTGATGTTCGTCTATCGCGAAGCCTATTACCTGAAGACCCGCAAACCCGCGGAAGACGATCCCGAGTTCACCAAATGGGCCGAGAAGATGGAGAAGGTCGGCATGCTGGCCGACGTGCTGGTGGAAAAGCACCGCCACGGCGCCACGACGCGCATCGAACTCTTCTTCGACGACCGTTTCACGCGGTTCAAGGACTTGGCGGCGTCCTGAAGACATATCGACTATGTGTTCGTAACCTTCGCACGAATCTTCTTTGACGAGCGTAGCGGCCGCCTGCCATTGTGCGTCGCGCATGAGCCAATCAGATATCGATGTCGCGTGCCTGACCGTGCGGCTGGGCGCGATCGCCGAGAATTACCGCATTTGCCGGCGACTGGCCGGCCGCGTGACTGTGGCAGGCGTGGTCAAAGCGGATGGCTATGGGCTTGGCGCAAACGAGGTCACCCGCACTCTCGTCGCCGAAGGCTGCGATACGTTGTTCGTGGCGCGGCTGGAGGAAGGCATTAAAGTACGCCCGCTCGCGCCGGATGCCCGCATTTTCGTGTTGGACGGCGCGTATCGTGCCGCCGTGCCGGCACTGATCGCGCATCGGTTGACGCCGGTTCTCAATTCGCTCGCCGAGATCGAGACTTGGTCCGAAGCGGCGCGCGCAAGAGGCGTGGAGCTTGAGGCTGCTCTGCATTTCGACACCGGCATGAACCGGCTGGGCCTGCCGTCCTATGAATTCGCCACGCTTGTTGGCGAAGTCGCTGCCAGGCTGCGCGGTATCAGACTGTTGCTCGTCATGAGCCATCTGGCCTGTGTCGAAGATACCACCTCTCCCATGAACCGGGCCCAGCGCGATCGCTTTCGGGCAGGGCTCGCCCGGCTGCCGCCCGCGCCTGCCAGTCTGTCGGCGTCCGGCGGGGCGATTCTGGGAAAGGATTACGCCTTCGACATGATACGTTTGGGGATCGGTCTCTACGGGGGAAATCCGCGCGCTGCGGGCGAAAACCCGTTTACCACGGCGGCTATCCTGACCGGCCGCATCCTCCAGCTTCGTCGCGTTGACAAGGGGGAGAGCGTTGGCTACGGAGCCAGCTTCCGGATCGGGCGGAAAGGCACGCTCGCGACCATCGCCTTGGGATACGCAGACGGTCTGATGCGCGCGATCGGCAATCGAGGGATGGGCGCAATCGGCGGCGTGCGCGTGCCGGTCGCCGGGCGGGTGTCGATGGATCTGATTACGCTCGATGTCTCGGACATATCCGAATCCGCGCTCCGCGTGGGCGCGGACGTCGAATTTCTCGGCGACACGATCAGCCTGGATGAATTGGCGCGTGCCGCAAAGACCGCGCCTTACGAGATCCTGACGTCGCTCGGCGGCCGCGTGCCGCGTCGCTATGTCGAGGCTGCGAGATGAACATTTTTGCGCCCATCGGCCGTGTGTTCCTCGCGTTTCTGGCCCAGACCGGCGCGCTGACGCGGTTCATGATTTCCGCCGTCACGAGCTGTGTGCGTCCGCCCATCTATTGGGGCCTGATCGGCCAGCAGATGATCCGCATCGGCTATTTCTCGCTGCCGGTCGTGGGTCTCACGGCATTTTTCACCGGCGGCGCGCTGGCGCTGCAGATTTATGTCGGCAGTAACCGATTCGGCGTGGAATCCGTCGTGCCCAATATCGTCGTGTTGGGCATCACGCGCGAACTCGGACCGGTGATCGCGGGCCTCATGGTTGCGGGCCGCGTGGCAGCGGCCATCGCGGCCGAGATCGGCACCATGCGCGTCACCGAGCAGATCGATGCGCTGACCACACTTTCAACCAACCCGATCAAGTATCTCGTCGTGCCCCGGCTCATCGCCGCGGTCGTGACCTTGCCGGTGCTCGTCATCGTGGCAGACGCGATAGGCGTGTTCGGCGGCTATGTGGTGGCGACGGAAAGCTTGGGGCTCAACGGCCCCATCTATCTCAAGAACACGGTCGATTTCGTCACCCATGACGACGTGATTTCCGGCGTGATCAAGATCGCGGTATTCGGCTTCATCATCGCGCTGTTGGGCTGCTACAACGGATTTCATTCGAAAGGCGGCGCGCAGGGCGTCGGCGCCGCAACGACCTATGCGGTCGTGTCGTCGTCGATCCTGATTCTGGCGGCCAATTATTTCCTGACCTCCATCCTGTTCGGAAACTGAGATGGCGGCGCCGGGTACACCCAAGATCGAACTTCGCGGCGTCAAGAAGCGCTTCGGCGACAAGGTCGTGCTGGACGGCATCGATCTCAAGATCGGTTCCGCCGAGTCGCTGGTGGTGATCGGCGGCTCGGGCACGGGAAAATCCGTGATGATCAAATGCGTGCTGGGCATCCTGCGCGCGGACGAAGGCAAGATCTTCGTCGACGGCGAAGAGGTCACGCGCATCGGCGGTCGTGCGCGCGAGGCCATGTTGAAGAAGTTTGGCATGCTGTTTCAGGGCGCGGCCTTGTTCGACAGCCTGCCGGTCTGGGAAAATGTGGCGTTCGGGCTGATCCAGGGCCACGGCATGAACCGCCGCAAGGCGCACGACGTGGCAATCGAGAAACTTGCAAGTGTCGGTCTCGGCGCGGAAGTCGCGATGTTGTCGCCGGCGGAATTGTCCGGCGGCATGCAGAAGCGCGTGGGTCTGGCGCGTGCCATCGCGGCCGATCCGCAGATCATCTTCTTCGACGAACCCACGACCGGTCTCGATCCCATCATGGCCGACGTAATCAACGATTTGATCGTATCGACCGTGAAGAATCTCGGTGTCACCACCCTGTCGATCACGCACGACATGGCAAGCGCGCGCAAAATCTCCGACCGCATCGCGATGCTCTACAAGGGCAAGATCATCTGGGACGGCCCGACTGCCGATATCGACAATAGCGGCAATCCCTACGTCGACCAGTTCATCCATGGCCGGGCGGAAGGTCCGATCAAGATGGAAGTCCGCGGCTAGTGGCGCGCGCGCAAGCGAGCTTCGTTTGCCAAAGCTGCGGAGCGGTTCACGCCAAATGGTCCGGCAAATGCGACGCATGCGGCGGCTGGAACACCATCGTCGAAGAAATCTCTTCCGCGGCAGTGCCGGCAGGTACCGGCGCGGTCAAGCGCGTGCGCGGACGGCCATTCGCGCTCGAAGATCTCAAGACCGAAGACGACGCGCCGCCGCGACGGCCCACGGGCATACCGGAATTCGATCGGGTGTGCGGCGGCGGTCTCGTGCCCGGTTCGGCGCTGCTTGTCGGCGGCGATCCCGGAGTCGGCAAATCGACGCTGATCCTGCAGGCGCTCGCGGCCTATGCGAAATCGGGCGGCAAAGCCGTCTATATCTCCGGCGAAGAAGCGATGGCGCAGGTGCGCATGCGCGCGGCGCGCATGGGCCTTGGCGATGCGCCGGTTTCGCTTGCTTCGGCGACCAGCGTCGAAGACGTTCTCGCCACGCTGGAATCCGGTCCGCCGCCGGGTGTCGTCGCAATCGATTCGATCCAGACGATCTGGACCTCGGCGCTCGAAGCAGCCCCCGGCACGATCGCGCAGGTGCGCACCGCCTCCTACGATCTGGTGCGCTACGCCAAAGCGTCCGGTGCGGCGCTTATTCTCGTGGGACATGTGACAAAAGACGGACAGATCGCGGGTCCCAAGGCGGTCGAGCATCTGGTGGATGCCGTTCTCTATTTCGAGGGCGAGCGCGGGCATCATTTCCGCGTGCTGCGCGCGGTGAAAAACCGCTTCGGACCGACGGACGAAATCGGCGTGTTCGAAATGACCGGGCAGGGGCTGATGGAGGTCGCCAATCCGTCGGCACTTTTTCTGGGCGACCGCCATAGCGCCTCGCCGGGCGCTGCGGTGTTCGCCGGACTCGAAGGTACGCGGCCGGTGCTGGTGGAAGTGCAGGCGCTCGTTGCCGCACCGGGATATGGCACACCGCGCCGCGCGGTCGTCGGCTGGGACAGCGGCCGGCTTGCCATGATCCTCGCTGTGCTCGACGCGCGCGCGGGCCTTGGCGTGAGCGGGCACGACGTCTATCTGAACGTGGCCGGCGGCTTGAAAGTGGGCGAACCGGCGGCCGATCTGGCGGCGGCGGCGGCGCTGGTTTCATCCTTTGCCGGGCGAGCTTTGCCCAAGGATTGCGTGTTTTTCGGCGAAATCAGTCTTTCGGGCGATGTACGCCCGGCGCCGCAAGCCGAATTACGCCTCAAGGAGGCCGCAAAGCTCGGCTTTACGACGGCGCTGATCCCGACCGGCACGAAGGCGGAGGGCGCCGGCCTGACGCTGCGAACTGTCAAGGATGTGGCCGAGCTGGCGGAGTTTGCCGCCGGCAAGTGAGCGCACGAATCGATTTACGTGGTAGAGTGGCGTTATGGGTCACCTGAGTTTCTCGTTCGTCGACGTGCTGGTCGTCCTCGTGATGCTGGCCTCGGTGATCTACGCGACCTATCGCGGCTTCGTGCAGGAAACGCTGACGATCTTCGCCTGGGCGGCCGCCGCCTTTGCCACGCTCTATTTCGGTCCGGCGCTCGCGCCGTTCCTGCACCAACGCATCTCGCCCGAATGGCTGGGGACGCTCGTCGCTTATGGCGGCATCTTCCTCGTCGTTTTGATCCCGCTGTCGTTTGTCAGCTTCCGCTTTTCGCAGGGCGTCAAACACTCGCCGGTGGGCGCCGTCGATCGCGCGTTGGGATTTGCTTTCGGATTTATTCGGGGGCTCGCGATAGTTGGAATCGCCTATCTGGTGTTCTGCATGGTTGTACCGATTCGCACGCAGCCCGAATGGATGACGGGCGCTCGGTTTCTGCCGCTCATCCAGGGTTCGAGCGACGTGTTGCTGTCGTTGGTTCCGGATCAGCACATCCAGACGGCGAAGGATGAGGCCACACCCGCGCCGCCCGGCACGCCCATTCCCAAGCCCGCGCCGCGACAGGCGCAGCACGGCACGAAGCACGGACAAAAGGCCTATGGCGCCGATGATCGGCGCGCGCTAGACAGGCTCATTCAATCGACCGGCAACGGAGATTCAGGCAAGCCATGACAGCAGGCCAGAGCGCGCTTTCCGAAACGCCCTTCGACGACAAATTTCACGAGGAATGCGGCGTTTTCGGCGTCTTCGGCAATCCCGAAGCGGGAAAGCTCGTGGCGCTCGGGCTCCATGCGCTCCAGCATCGCGGACAGGAAGCGGCGGGAATCGTCAGCTATGACGGCACGCAGTTCATCGCCGAGCGGCATCCGGGCCTTGTGGGAGACGTGTTCGGCGAAAAGAATCCGCATGTGCAGAATCTGCGGGGCAGCCAGGCGCTGGGTCACGTGCGCTACTCGACGACAGGCGGTTCGCTCACACGCAATATCCAGCCCATGTATGCCGATGTCGCGGGCGGCGCGATCGCAATCGCGCACAACGGCAATCTGACCAACGCCGGCACGTTGCATGCCGACCTCGTCCGCGCTGGCGCAATCTTCACCTCCACCTCCGATACGGAAACCATCATCCATCTGATCGCCCGCAGCCGCTACAACCCCATCGCCGAAAGGCTGATCGATGCGTTGAAGCGGGTGGAAGGCGCCTATTCGCTCGTGGCGATGACCGGCAAAAAGCT
>Ga0302324_100014858_pt1 | contig 15658 bp, 29 predicted proteins | sample Palsa_T0_1_FD_201949 | JGI IMG/M metagenome (GOLD analysis project Ga0302324, IMG submission 201949) | Peat permafrost microbial communities from Stordalen Mire near Abisko, Sweden - Palsa_T0_1 | ecosystem: Environmental > Terrestrial > Soil > Palsa > Peat permafrost | place: Sweden: Abisko...
AAGTGAGGTGGAAATATTCTGCATCTGCGGGGCTGCCGCTTACGTAATATACCTTCGCATGCTCCGATTCGTCATCCCGCTCCTCATGCTTGCACCGATTGCCCCAACCCAACAAGACCCCCGGTTCCACACTGATGTCACGCTCGTCAACGTGACCTGTAGCGTGCGATCCGCTGAGGGTCTGTTTGTCGGGGGCCTTGGCCGCGATGACTTCGAAATCCTTGAAGACGGTATTGCTCAGAAGATTCAGTTCTTCGCCCGCCAGTCTGAACTGCCGTTGAGGATTGGCTTGATTGTCGATGCCAGCGGCAGCCAGAGTAAGTTCATCAGCCGCCATGCCCAGGATATCCGAACGTTTCTAGAAGGCGTCCTGCGTCCCTCGGATCGGGCCTTCGCGCTGTGCTTTGGCAACCATCTCCGACTGGTGAGTGATTTCACATCGTCGCCCGCTGCCATTCTCGATGGCCTAGCGCGGTTCGAACACGGATCGCGCGGAATGCCGGAACTTGGGCCCATTCTGGATCGCGACCTTGGCACGGCCCTTTACGATGCGGTCTATTACCCGATTCAGGAGAAAATGACCGGTGGCGACCAGCGGCGGCGGGCGCTCATTATCTTCAGCGACGGCGAGGAAAATTCAAGCGAACACGATCTGTTGGACGCCATCCGGGCCGCTCAAAATGCCGATACGGTGCTGTTCGGCATCCGTTATACGCGAATGCAGCACAGCCAGCTCACAGCGCGTAACAAATACGGCATCCGCGCGATGGATCATTTGGCGGAGGAAACCGGGGGCGCTACCTTTGATGCGTTGCAGACCGATACCGACAAGGCGTTCGAACAGATCGAGACGCAATTGCGAACGATGTATGAACTGGCGTTTGCCTCTACCAATCCGGTGCATGATGGCTCGTACCGCAAGCTCACCATTCGGTTGAAGCAATCGGGAATGACTGTCCGCGCCAAGAGCGCCTACTTCGCAGCCAACTGAGGACAGGACCTAGATGTGTTGGCGACGGTCTCGGCCAGCGGCTTGAAGCGGCTTTCGGCGGCGGCGAAGCTGCCCAGTTGCAATGATGCTATTGCGGGATACGAGCATCCAACATCGCGGGAACAGGACGCGACGGTGTCCGAAACAAATTAGCGAATTCACGGTCGGCAGGACCTGGTCGCATCGTCTGTAGAAGAAAAGGCTACATTCTCCCCCGAGCCTGTGTCTCACTATTTTGAGACACTCAGCCGAGCGGCATTGAGCAGCGGTTTCCGAAATACGCTCCGCATTCAGTGAACGCAGTTGACCTCCCAAAATCCCAAATTGGTCAACGAGGGCACCGGAGCGGGCGGCAAAGAAGGTTTTCTGCATCGGGATTGCCACTGTTCCGTTGTCGGCAAGCGCTTGAAATATGCGTTCTGCGTCCGCAGGGTGATCGATCTCAAGCAGAATATGGAATCCACGCGGGGATTCATATTGCGGCAGAAGGGACGTCGACCCAGGCCAGTACGGTCGCTCCTTTCTACGGCCACTTTACCCACTCCACAACTCGATAACGTATCACCCACCCCACTCCTGCGCCAATGAACGGCGGATCGGAAACGCGACAGGCGTGCTCTTATGCCCTGTTGCACAAATGACCCATTTAGGAACATTCGGATGTATATGGCGATCTATGGGCGGGTAGTGCTTCGCGCAATCCAATCCACAAGTAGAAATGTACAGGCGAAAAACGGGAAGACACCGTACAACGTATCGCTCAGCGAGTGGGAGTGTCGATCAATTGCAAGAAAAACGTTAATGCAGAAACCTGCTGCTACGAGAGATACCACGGCTCCCGGAATCGATATTGGAAGATGTAACCACCCAACGCGTTTGAACCATGCCTGCTTCATTTGCGTTTACCTCTATGACTTTATATCACCAAGTTATTTAGCCAACACAGCCCGGATACGGGACACTTACAAACTAAATGCCCGAACGCGAAGCCGAAACACTTCGAGTTCCAAAAATCAAGTCGCTTCCGTTGTCACATTGGAGTAATCAGCAGCTTAATAAGCGTATGGTGCGGCGTTGCAACCACGGTAATAATGCCAATAGCCGCCTTGGTCGTAGAAGCCCGATGGATTGCAGACCGGCGCGGCGTATCCATAGCCGGGCGCGGCATAGAAGCCAAGACCGAAGCCGCCGCCATAGTAGCGCGGGCCGTAATAAACGTGTCCGCCATAGTATCTGCCGCCGCCATAAAAGCCCCCGCCGAAGCTGTGCCCTCCGTAGTAACCGTGTCCCACATGCGATCCGCCGCCGCTGTAGGAATGGCCGCCGCTGAAACCACCGCCATGTCCGCCACTGAAACCACCGCCATGTCCGCCACGGCCATGTCCGCCACTGAAACCGCCGCCATGTCCGCCACCATAACCGTGTCCGCCCAAATTCTCACCGGCTAGAGCCGCAGTAGGACTGAAGGCGACCATCGCAATAGCCAGCGCCACCGGCGCGAACAACATCTTGGCCCGTCTCAAAATTGTGTTTTTCATAGTTACTCCCTATCCGCCGTTTATGAGGGCATGCCGGTGGCCTTTTTTCAACTCGATGAAACAAATCGACCGTTGGGAGAGAGCGGGAACTCAAAACCACCGGATCGGTGGGATATAACCACCGTCCCCACGCTGGCATTAAGATCCCGCCATGAAACCTTCATGATGGATATCTGTAGGAGGAGGAGAATGGCGCTAAGGTTCAACAGGGTAGCTTCAGCTTGTGAAGGCTGGCCGTCCACGATGATAGAGGTTCGCCTCCGCCGCCGTCGGTCGATAGTCGGGCACCGCGCTGTACGGATCGGCAACGTCGAACGGCGCGCCAGCGCTCACAACGGTTATCGCCGAACCTTCTATTTGGTGCGGGCCCTTTGATCGCTTCACCGGCGGCTTCGAGTCGCTTGAGCCGCCTGAGGAATTTAATGATTTCGATAACCGATCGACTTGGACTGTAGGTTTCCGTTCATGGGCCACAGGGTTCAGACGGTCCGATTAGCGTAAATATAGCGTTGACCGCCCACCCGCCGCCGCACATGATCGTTAAAAAAAGTAGGCGAAGGCGAGAGCGAGGGTGCCAAGCGAGAGCGCGACCAAGGCGCTGATAATGACAATGTGGGTAGAGGGCGGACGGGTGGGTGGGGGAGGTTCGACCCACCGGTATTTGACCAGCGCCGTGGACCGCGCTTCCAACTGGCCGACTAGCCTTTCAACGCGAGCGATGTCAAACGACGGGAGTGTCCCCATTGGTGGGCGTCCGATCGGTAGGGTCGTTCCCGAAGCTGAACCGTCTCCTTCTCCGATGTGCTTAAACCCGCTGTTGGTGCGCGGTTGTTCAGCGGGTTCCAGCGCCGTGGCGGTTGCGCTTGTGATCATCAATGCAAGCGCCGTCGCATCACCCTGTTGATCGACTTTTGCCCCAAAGCAGCTTGCAACGGATGAATCGCCTGCTTGAACGCAATGATGGAATAGAGGTGAAGGCTCCACGGGGCGGGGCGTGATAACGATGGTTTCTTTCCGGCGAAAACTCGGCCTGACAACGAAGAATTTACTCAACTGAAAACGTGTATTGATGTGGCGAGGATTCTCTTGCTGTTATGGGAGAAGTTGAGGAGATGATGATGCTTTCACCGGCGATTTGATAGTGGCCTGCGCCCGCCTTACCCGCCTGCGTGCGGGCATTCTTGCGAACTGCCTACTGGTCTTGCAGGCATCATAGGGTTTTTCTGCTTCCCATCTTTACCCGGCGACATGCACCACATTGATATGGAAGCGTGGGAAACGCGGGCAACTGCCCGCCATGGCAGGCGCACCAAAAAGCGTTTGTGATCTCCTCTGGTGGGGGTGGCGGATTACGTGTGAAACATTCCTCAACACGCCGATTTAATCCCAACGCGGCAGCCTGCCAGAGCACAGTTCGCGCCCCGCGCTCGACTAAACGGCGCGCCGCGCGCCACTGCCGGAAAGCTACCGCGTCAGCTAGCGGGGTCCCTCCTCCGATCACCCCACCGGGCGCTTCGATGTCAGCGCCATGATCCAGCAGTGCATCGAGAGCATCGACGTCATCGCTACTTGCAGCCCAGTGAAGCGGTCGCTCCGAATGGTGACCTACAAATGCCGCGTTTACGTCTGCGCCGCGTGATACGAGAACTGACACACTTGCCCGCACGTTCGGGAAATGACCCGGCCAATCCGTTGCCACGTGAAGCAGGGTTCGTTGGCCATCTACTTTTGATTGAACCAAGACGGGATTCCGCTCTAGAATCCGATTCAATGAATCGACGTCGCCGGTCCGTATCGCCGCAATACACTCGGTTGAATTTTCCACTCTATTACGATACCCCTGAGTAACAGCGCAGCGGACAGCAATCAAAGTAACCAAAGATGGAGTCATCCCTCTTTGGTTGTGACTCCCGAATTGCAGGCGCGCACAGGAGGCGTGTGAGGCACCTGTCGGCAGCCCGGTCATGCGTCTGTGAATGCCAACAACCTTCACTTCAGTCACCCATGACGGCATGATCTTCGCCGTGGCCATATCAATTTCGATGAGGGCGCTCTTATCAGGCTTCGGATTAGTATCACGCAGTGCCGGTCGCAGTCGCAATCTGCGTGAGCCGCGACATGGCCACCACCACTTGTAATCCGCATTGCCGCCCAGAAGTGAGTGTCGGCGAGCGGCATAAAGCCTAACCGGTCGCGATCAGGCAAAGCAAACCCGGCAGTCGTCCCTTCGCCGTTACGCCAGGGCTAACGGTAACTCTCTACAGTCTCTAAAGGCTTTCGCTTTGGTGGCAACAGTGACGCGCGCCAAGTTTGCTGGAGAAGCCTTCCCCGATCAAACGCCAGGAGTTACAAAGTTAATCACCAAGTCAAGCATAGATGGAGTTCCTGGATTCCTACCGGTAGTCATGAGGTTATTACTGTGACCGTCTACGAACTGATTGCGCGGAATATAACAAACTCCGGGCTTTTGCCCATTAAGTCTGACATCGCCTATGGTCTAGACTCGATAACAATGCGCTGTAGTACTACAGCGCTCGAAGAGGCCGCCCTCGTTTGTGTAGTACTACATAAAACTGCAAGTCCCTTGAAACCGCCAATCTGTAGCACTACAAAATAACGAGAGAACAAGGGAGCCCGGAGCTGACCTAGAGTGTAGTGCTACAAAAAACAGTAAGACTGAAGCGGGCCAAGCTGACTGGCGACGCGAAGCGAATAAGGCGGGCGGCACAGATACGCGCCTGCAAGACAACCTACATATGTCCAGGCTGTGGGCTCCACGCCTGGGCGAAGCAAGGAGTGCATTTGTCGTGTGATGATTGCCAACATGCATTCCGACATTATCGATTGGTCGAGAGCTAAGCTTACTACGACTCTGAGCCCGCTTCTATTTAGTCCAATCAGCGGTGCGCGGAGCCTTCCGGGGAAAACCTCCTTGTTCCTCTTAACTGGACTCCCCCCGAAAAGCCTTGGCCGGAGAGCCGCTGGTGCTTCGGGAAACCGCAAGGTGGCGGTATTTGGCATTAACTCCATTGTTATCTTACATTTGAGCGTGGTGGCGGTGGTATGGCGGTGGCTGGCTTCTAAAAACCACCGCCTTCGTAAGTCTATTATCGTCCATGTCCTTTGAAGCGAGCAGGTCATCGCCGCCAAAGAAGAAGGGTATACCTTGGCCTAACGCGATGAGGCTCATGGCAAGAACTTGACGCCGCGTTCGCTGAGCGATGGAATCTCCGCCGGTCGCAGTCGTCCCGGGAATCGCAGACTTCAATTGAATGGCATCGAACAAGGTTTGATCGTCGTGAACAGAGCAGTAGTTTATGGCTTCGAGCGACGTGGCCGTGTAGCCTGCGGGCTGGCCGCCATAAATAACCTGGCTGCCCTTGACCGTTGCTCCGGTGCTATCGACAAAATGTGAAGTCGCGCAGATTGCCCGCCAGAGTGGCGTTACTTTCTTCCCGGTAACAAAGAAGGCAAACGAAGCCCTCTCACGCCGCTTTGCGCCCTGGTGGGTAAAGAGCCCAAAGTCTGTCCCGAAGGTGTTTATTATTTACGCTACGTTGAGGACAAGACGCCGAAGTTTGTCAAAGCCAGTGATGAAATGAAGAACGCGGGCAAGCCGCCCAATGAAAACCTACGCCGGTCGAATCGCTCAATCAGGCTTTGGCCGCTGTCACGATATGCCAAAGGCGGTTAGGCGCAAAAGCTGTCGGCCTGGAGATCACGCCTGCCGTGGCTGTCACCGGCACCGGGCACCCGCTCAAAGAGTCGGCAACCATCTTCCTCAAGTTCGTAGAGGATAATTTGGAGCACGTCACGCTTCGCGCGTATGGTTCGGCGATCAATCCATTCGTGGAACACTGCAAGAAACCGACCTTGGAATCGGTCATAGAGGATGACGTTCTGGCGTTCGCGCGCTGGCTGAAGAAAGGAGATGTGGAGCACCGGCGAAAACCTTTAGAGCTACGTACTGTGTTCAATCGCGTGTGCTCACTCAAAACTTTCTTCCGCTATTTTAAGGTTCCGTGGCCCGTCGAAGACATTCACATGCCAACATACACGGAGCGAGTGCCGACCGCTTATGACCCGGATCAAGTGCGACAGCTTGCTAAATTCGCGACACTTGACGAAGCAGAATGGGTAGCGTACATGGATCATTCTGGCGATGACTTCGAATCGACAGCTGTGAAAACGGTCGGATTCCGCTGCTGCTTTCGTCTCGGGCGACGTTGAGCCCCAAAAGTCGAAGGCTAATTGGATGGCCATCTGATGATTCCTTTCTTGGTTCCAACAAAGCTCTAAATCTAAATGAGGAATTTGTTAGTCATTTTGCACTCATCCACTCCGCTCCCATTGCCGACGCCCTACTGGTGCAATAGTGGTTCGCCTGCCATTGGAGGCCAGATGGTAATAAGGGACGTCTCATGCATTAAGCCGCCGTCCACATTGGCGGCGCTAAACTCGAATTGCTTGTCTGGCGAAGTTCAGATCAATCCGCCCGACCTCCGCTTATTCGACAGAGAAAGAAACATCTTGAAGTTTGAACTCGTATCGAAGCCCTCTGGACTGTTATCGGCTCTACTGGCCTACGCGCCTTGGCATGAGACTTGAGATGGTCGTCTGGTTCGATTGTTCAGCCCACAGTTTTTGGCCGGTCGTGTCCGACAAAAACAGAGCAGCGCTACGGATGTGATCGGCCAAGGATCGGATCGCTACTATTGTCAGCCTGGGGTTAGGGCGACCTTCCGCAAACTCCCGTACCCGCGCATCCAGATAGTCAGCCATAGTGTTTAACCGGCGGCGGCTAACGGGATGCTGCTTTGGTGGAACGGTCGGCAGGTATAACATTCCATGGATGAGCATTAGTAAACCTGCGGGTGGCTCGGAATTTTTTTTCATCACCTCCAGTGCAAAATTGTCCGCCCATTCCTCTTCGCCGTTCACACGGTCATGTTTCAGCGTGGCTTCTTCAGACGCCGTGCGATGACTCAGATGACCAAACTGGTGCAGCAGCATGAAGGAAAGCGTAGTGGCACGCACGCGGTCAGTCATCTGCGCCACGGCGGGGTTCTCCAGGGCGTTCGCAGGGACGTGGAGGGCCTCGATGGGAGTCGGGTAATGGTTTCCGGGGAAATCGCCGGATGCGCGACTGCGCAACATGCCAACGTATTCATCCACCGTTTGCGAGCTATAGCGATTCGCCCATAACCACGAATACGCTTCCGACATGTCCTCCACAAAAGCCACCGTCAGAAGCGGGAGCGTAATGTTTCCGGCGCGGGCGGAATAGAAATCAAAAGGATTTGCCGCTGGTTCGGCGCTTAGCGGCAGATCGATTTGAATGTCGGAAAACGCACGCGCTTGAGCGCTCGTCAAGAACGGCTGGATCTCTTGCGCGATGACAAGATTCACGTCTTCGGTCAAGCGCTCACGTTGACTTTCGAGACGCTGGGCATCGTACAAGCTGCTCCAGTCACCGCAGAAAGCGCACGATGCTATACACAACGCGATTACAACCAAGCGCATAGTTAAACCCGAGCCAAGAATATTGAAATGTTGAAGCCAGCGGTCGTCTGTCCGATGATCCGGTTGTCGAGACGAGAACAAAGGGAGATGACCGATGGAGACGTTCACAAGCCTGTTTGGCACCTTGCTTGTACTTGATACCAATGCTTTGACCGCCTCATGATTAACGGATGCCTGAACGGGTTGCTGCGATCCGCTTGAAGACGTCACGCCGTCGGCTGCCGTTTCGTAAGACGGAAGTTCACGTGGATCGTCGCGTTTACGTCCATCGCCACTCCGGCGCAACTCGCCGGTTTGAAGCGGATGTGTTTTGCTGCTTCCATCGCCGCCTCATCCAGGCCGTGCCCAAGACCACGGCTAACGCGCACCAATCGAATATCACCGCGCGCTAGAAAGACGACTTGAAGAAAGACGTCGCCTTCCAAATGAAGTTCCCGCCCTTCGAGACTGTACGCCGGTTTCGGTTTGAACAGAATTTCGACCGGATCTGGCTGGGCGCGACATGAGTTTGACAAGCGCGGGCCGCCGCCTCCATTTCCTAGTGAGTCCGGGCCAAATGCGCCCGATAAGGCGTCGCCGTTTGGCAACGGCAGTTCCGCTTCTAGTGCGGGCGGCGTCAACGCGACCAGTCGGGTCGGGGCCGCTGCATACTGAGGTTTCATAGTTCGCGCCGCCGAGCCCAGGGTCTTTGATGGGGAAATTGCAGGCCGGGGGGCATGACGGGGCGGCCTTTTCTTGGTGACCGGCGCAAGTAGTACTGCGTGTTGTTGATCGGACCGGGAGACGTGGACGGAAGCCGGTACCGTTCCGACCGCTAGAATGGACAAAACCAGGCCGATGTGAGCGATCGCGCTAGCGATTACGGGTTTGGCTGCCGACCGTGTCATTTCTTCCCTTGTCGGTATAGTTATTCGAAGTGGGCGAAAGTCTCAGGTTGACTGTCGGTTTAGAACGATCCGATAAGAATGGATCGGCACGGCGGCTTAGGGACACGGTTTACAATTCTGTTGTCATTTGCGCCACCGCGATTGCTTTGCGTTATTTAGTGGGGTTCGCTTTGGCCCGTTGCTATGAAGGTTGGGAGTGCCGCTCTACCCACTCTTCGATACCTCTTGAATTACCAACGAAGAAGCGAAGAGCGAGCGGTACTTCATGAGGGTGATCTACAGACCGCGCGATGATCCGTTCCAGCTTGGTGGTATCGTCCTGAATCACGCTGATTTCGGACAACTCCGCTTCAATGACCGACAGGTCGCGCACATCGGTATTCCAACATCGGGCACCGATGGCGTCCTCTAGCTTCACGGTCCCGGCACCGCCGTTGAAACATCGAAACAGCGCGATGGCGATCGCGTCCTATTTGCAGCACCATCCTAGAGAGATAGGTGCTTAATTTCCACATTGCAAAGGGGGCCACGACGGATGAAAGCGTTAGCGGCTGTTCTTATAGTCGTCGGAGTCGGAATCGTAATTTGGGGCGCGTTTGGATTCACCACGCGCGAAAAGGTAGTCGATATCGGCCCCATCCACGCCTCAAAAGACAAGCAGCACAACGTGCCCTACGGACCGGTGGCCGGTGCCGTGCTTGCTTTGGGTGGAGTGGTTTTGCTGGGGAAGAGCAAGGGCTAGCTAGTAATCGCTGAATTGGGTGTCTGGGGCCGCGGGCATTCGTTTGGATTGAATGTAGATAAGTACTGGGCCGATTCAACAATCCAATCAAGGGAGCGCAATGCGGGCTGTATGAGTTTAGCTGCTGGCGCGCTACGTTCCCGGCGTCCCCGCTACCGAGTTGGTTCCTTCGACGGCAACGTAGCCAGCCACCGAACCACCGCATTCGAAAGCTCCGTGCGCTGGTCTGAGTAAGAGTGATCGGTCGGCAAATGCAAATGTGGTCACTCGACTGTCGCCAGCAGCACGTAGAGCGGCAGCAAACGCATAGTTCCCCGGCGCAACGTATCGTAGTAGTTGCCCTCGAAATTCAGATGCTTGGCCAACTGCTCCCGGTAGTCCTTTTTGCATTCAGGCCAGCCATTTAGCGTGGGCCTTTTGAGAACCGAAGGCTTCGCGCTGGAAGCCATCCGCAGCCGCTTCACAGCGGAAGGTGAGGAGGTAGAATTTCATTTCCTACCTTCGGCCTTTAGGACAGCCTTTTCGGATTCGGACGCTTGAGCCAGAATCTTACCGTTGGCGCTATAGCGGCAAACTTCGATGAGATCCTTAAGCGCTTTGAGCAGCCCCGAATCGCCTTGCAATCCTTCACGCTTCACCAGTTGCACTAGTCGGTTCAGGATAAGCTTCTTTTGCTCAAAAAATGCTCGTCCATCTCCTGCCAGTCAGCCTCAAATTTAAGGTCAATGGGTTGAATCGATATCTTGCCGCGCTGCTTGTCTACCTCCACAACCCAATCGGCGGGTGACATGAGGGCGGCAACGTATGCGGCCCAAGCCTCTTGGCCACGCTCTTTTTCCAGCACTGGCCTGCGGACGTTATGGACGTAACTCTTGGCGGCCCGTTGCCGTAAGATGTTTTCATCCCACTCAACCACTCTCTTCCCCCCACCCGTGGTCATAGCCCATATTTCCAGCACATGGCCTTCCACGCGCACCCAGCGATTAGTTTCCCGCCGTTTCGTCGCGAACTCGGCCCCTAGTTCGACTACGTAGGTGCCGGAAAGCTCAGGGTCTTCTTTGTCTACATACTTGACTGGGCGCGGCTCGCCGTACTCGCCGACGTTCAGTGTTGGTTTCTTGTTTGCCATTTGATTTTCAATTTACCGCCGGTCGCCGCAATGGCTATATGCCGTGAGTTTTCACCAACTCCACGATGCGGTTCAAAATGTGCCGCTTGCGGACTTTGGCGAGTTCGGCACCGCTTGAAAGATACACCGATAGCTGAATGCCGAGAGGCTTAATTGTGACTGTGTTCCGGTGTTCGTCGTCAACCACTACCCAGTTGTCAGCCGATTGAAGAGCGGCCTCATACTCTTCGATTTCCTTTTTCTCCTGCCGCTCTTTCAATAGGGGCCGAACGACCCCGTTGGCATACCATTGGGCGGCGCGTTGCAGTAGGATGTTCTCATCGCGCTCAATACGCTGTCGTCTCCCGACCGGCCTCGCCCAGATCCATACACCATGCCATACATATCCAGGCGCTTACCATCGACACGGACCCAACGGCGTGTTTGACCGGGGCTACTCTTGCTCTTGAACTCCGCTCCCAATTCGACGGTATGAGTACCGGACAACTCAGGGTCGTTTTCGTCCACATACTTTACTTCATGAGCGGGGCCGTATTCACCGGCCTTCAGCGTAGGTTTCTTGATTGCCACGCCCTAATCTACCCACCTGTTTCAAAAATTGTTGATTCAAACGGAGCCTATTTGCGAGATTTCCACCGCCACTTTGGCGCTCCAAGATGCTTAACCTGCGTTGTCAGCTTGACTTTCTTCTTATTGAACAGTGAGCGACGTTTTGCTGAGGTCGGTCATCTTCCTTTTCAAATTTGCTCGTGCACAATTCATAGCCCATGGACGCGGTGAGCCGCAGATCGACCACGCAATATGGTAACCATTGCCAATACCCATATGACCCGAAGAGAGAGTCTTCCTGCCGTGGCCGCGCCGGTTGTATCCGGAATAGTCAACGGCGCACCCACCCCCTCCCGCAAGTTGAACGTCGTCTGCGCTGGGGGCCATCCGGATGATCCGGAATCGGGCTGCGGTGGCACCCTGGCCCGCTACTCCGGACGTGGCCATAACGTTACGATCATCTATCTGACACGGGGCGAGGCAGGCATTCCTGGCAAGACTCACGATGAGGCGGCTGCCATCCGCACAGACGAAGCATTGAAAGCTTCTCGCGTTCTGGGCGCAACCCCGGTCTTCGCGGGCCAGATAGATGGATCAAGTGAGATTACCAACGCCCGCTATGCGGCCATTGAGAAGCTCCTGAATGAGCAACAGCCAGATGTGGTTTTTACGCATTGGCCGGTGGATACACATCGCGATCATTGCGCGGCGTCGTTGTTGACCTTTCAAGCATGGTACAGAAACGGCAAGAGGTATCCGCTCGTCTATTTTGAAGTCATGAGCGGTGAGCAGACCCAGCAGTTCGCGCCCAACTTCTATGTTGATGTCACAGAGACTTGGGAAAAGAAAAAATAAGCTTGCTTTCTGAACGCCAGCCAAGAACCGTCTGAATTCTATGCCTATCATGAACAGATGGAGCGCTTCCGGGGATTGGAATATCGGTGCAAACGAGCGGAAGCTTTCGTCGGGCATTCGCAGGGCCCGCTGCCGCCGGTAGTGTAGTGAAAAATGTAGGTCCTGTGGCATTGGTATCGATCACCTGCGATTTTTCGGTATAACGGATGAAGGCGAGAAAAGACAATGTTGAACAGGAAGTTCACTGCTACTTTGCAAAAAAGTCCGAATAAAGGCGGCTGGACCTATGTCGTTTGGCCCAATTCGGTCGAGTTCTTCGGAACCCGTGGTCTGGTTAAGGTCAAGGGCAAGATCGACGGTTATCCATTCCAAACTTCATTTATGGCCAAGGGTGACGGCACGCATATGCTGCCCGTAAAGGCAGACGTTCGCAAAGCGATTGGGAAAGACGTGGGCAACACCGTCACCGTGCTACTTGAAGCGCGCATAGTGGGCGTAATGCGCTGAGAAGAGACTCCTGGAGCACGGGCGAATTTGTTCCGGCGTAGGCTAGGTTTGAACGCTTTCACCGGCAGCATCGCGCTGATCGTGGCGCTCACGGTGCATTTGTATGCGTAGCGCAAATCAACACCGGGAAAACAAGTTTCTCTTACAAAAGCAAGGCATTAAACTAGGGACCGTGACTCTGAAAATACGGGAGCTTATCAGCATTTTCCTGTCAGCCTCGGTTGGTGGAATGTACTGGGGGCCATGGTTGGCCTTGAGTAGGTCCATGCGCACGTTCAAGCCGGAAGTCTTTCTAGATATCGTAGACCGGATGAACCGAAACATGGAATCCGTCATGACAATTTTGACGCCGGTGGCCCTGTTGTCGATAGCCCCAGTTCTGGTCTTCTCGTACGGGGTGCAACCAAGGACCTTCTATCTGACCTTGGCTGGATTCGCCCTGTTCATAGCCGCTCTGCTTGTCACTATGCTGGTTGAGGTTCCTATCGTCAAACAGATCGTGTCGTGGACCGTTGCAACACTACCGGGGAATTGGCAGCAGTTGCGTGATCGGTGGGGAGCGTTCCATCTTATCCGAGTAGCTGCCGGGATTGGCGGTCTTGTGCTCCTTCTCACCGGAGCAATCTTCGAATGAACGCGCCGAAAACGGCGATGTCGCCGGTAATCGGCTAAAACGTCGAGAACTGCTTGGTCACCGTCCCGTACTCGTTGCCGGTTGAAGTAGCCGCAACGATTTCGGCAAGTCTGCTCACGATCCTCAGAACGTCGGCGCGATTATGTTCGTATTTCTCTTCAACCGCGTTGATGGTCGTTTCGGACGCTGAGTTTACTTCGCCTGCTAAGCCACTGAGCGCGTCCCGTAGACCATCAATGCTGTAGGTTCGCGCCTCGTGAGTGTCGATCTGCACCACCATACTGTGTATGTGGTTGGCCCGAATCGTGTCAAGGAATGCCATCAGCTCGCCAATTTTGCTCCTGAGGGCAAGTTGTCGATGACTCATATTTGCGAGCGTATCACGCAGTAGTTCGTTCGCCGATCAGCAAACGAAACCGCCGCCGTTGAGCCCGAACACGGCATAGAAGTGCGAATCGACGGTCGTGATGACGGCGGCCTTATGCGGTCTTGCTCCCGACATCGGCGTTTTCATTCGCACTTTCGTCCCACGAATCATAGGCGCTGACGCCTTCTTCCGTCACAACCGTGTCGCTAATAGCTGCTGGGGAGTCCATCGCCCGGATCGCCGCCGCCGTCGCCCCAACGCAGCCGTCGTCTCCTCCATACCACCAAGCACCGGTGCAAATATACTCGCTGCCTCTATTCGCAGGTTCGCTCAGCAGTTTGGTAATGGCCTTGGCGTTCTCCGGGTCTGGCGCTAGCTTACGGATTGAAACATTTCCCGCTGCCCTGGTCCGGCTCAGCAATGCGTCAATCGCGTTACCGAAAGACCTATACTTGGGCCGTCTCAATTCGTCGTCAAACTCACCGCTAAGAACGATGACGCCACCTTGCCAGGAGTTGAATTGCTCGGTCATGCCTTCGCGGTAGCTTCGGGACAGAGACCCGTCGCCGCCAAGATTGAAGTCGGCTGATCCACAGGCAGAGCCGGGATGGGTGATGACCAGGATCGGATAGTTGTTGGCTGGCCTCACCGTCAAGCCAGCATGAGAGCCAAAGTAACGGTGGCCCTCGGTTTCAGTAGCCTGCTCCTGATTGGTTTTGTATTGGGCATCTACATCAGAAGCCAAAGTCTATTTTAAGAAAAGGGCGCGTCACGACCGGCCACGCTAGCCTTAGATTTGCAGGAAAACACTTCCGCTAAGGCGACGATGACTGGATCTTGCTCTTGGCTGTTAAATTGATACCCTTCCGACCGCCTTATTTCGGCTGAGTAGCGCATCAATCGCATTTTCATTTGTGATACGCTCAACCCGCAGATTAGGAGAAAAGCGTTGGAAGTAGATGATTTGTTGAAGATGAGTGAACACCAATTGGACGATCTGTTCAAGGCCAGCCCGCCCGGTCCTATTCCCGATGGTCAAGCGAAGGGCACCGCGATTATCGCACCGGGAACGGTGTTCAGCCGCGACATCGCGGAGTTCATCAGTATCTTCGCATGGCAAGGGAAAACCTTCGATTCAAAGCACGGAGTTCTCGTCAATCGCATTTCGGTGTTCGGAGTGGACGCCATCATCGCCACGGTCTACAAGGACACGAGTTGGCTGGATCGGAAGGAATGCATCGTCCTCGACTACTCGAAAACGTCCCATGTGGCCCAGTGGCTTCGCGATGAGATCCGGTTGATCGGTGATCGATTTTATGTAGGCCGAGTGTATTGGGACAACAAGCCATTGATCCACTTTTGTCTCGAATTCCCCCAATCATAAATAGTCACCTACGCAGAAAGCAGATAGATCAGCAGAATGGAAAGGATGGCGGATAGGCCAGCGCCACCATCGTATCTGCCTGCGGGCAGCCCAATAAGCGCTACGCTGAGATTTGCAGGAAACACTCCCGCTATTCGACGACCCGGAGCCGGGTCTAAAGATCCAGCTTTCCGACCGATTGCGCCATTTGGCCGCCGACAGGTTATTCGTCGGCGCGAGTTCATGGAAGTATGAGGGCTGGCTCAATCAGATTTACTCCCCGGAGCGCTATCTCACGAAGGGCCGGTTTTCGGCCAAGCGTTTCGAGCAGGAATGCCTAGTCGAATACGCGGAAATGTTCTCAATCGTTTGCGGCGACTTCGCGTTCTACCAATTCCCCACGGCTGCGTTCTGGAAGAAACTGTTCGATCAAGTGCCCGCGCCGTTTCAATTTGCTTGCAAAGTCCCGGAGGAGATTACGTTACCCGTTTTTCCCAGTCTTCCGCGTTATGGTCTGCGGGCCGGACGTGGCAATCCGAATTTCCTTTCGCCCGAAATGATGCAGACGCAATT
>Ga0302324_100014861_pt1 | contig 15656 bp, 23 predicted proteins | sample Palsa_T0_1_FD_201949 | JGI IMG/M metagenome (GOLD analysis project Ga0302324, IMG submission 201949) | Peat permafrost microbial communities from Stordalen Mire near Abisko, Sweden - Palsa_T0_1 | ecosystem: Environmental > Terrestrial > Soil > Palsa > Peat permafrost | place: Sweden: Abisko...
CGTTGCTGCACGGATAGCCGCCCGCATGGGGGTCGCGCACGCTTACGTTCTTACCCCCGAACCCCTGCTTGTTCAGATCTATGGTGCTCCAAATATCAAAGTCATCGACCTTACTCAGGTCAGCGCGCAACTTATAACTTCACTTGCAGCGGACGACAGTGGATTCACATTGCTCTACATTGATCACGAGACCTATCGAAATGAAATCGACCGGAACAGGTATAAGGAACAGTTGGACTTCCTTAAACGATTCACACATGACTCGGTATACCGCGGCGATCAATTCGAGATTCTACAATTGAGGCCACCGTCGTCCTAAGAGTCGTTTGTTAGGAGATAAAAAAGCGCTTTGGAGTTTTCAAAGCGCCTGACGAGTTATTGCGTCGCGAGAACTGAATCGAGGAAATGATGCATTTCCTCGATTGAAAGCTGATCGGGTTGCACGCTGTCCGGAAGATCTACCGTCACTACGCTGAAGACTCTTTGCTTTAGACGATCGGCAATTTCCTCCGCCGCCTTCCTCCCCGCTTCATCACCATCGAGCATCAGGATCACTTCACCGAATCGCTCGGCGATAAGTTCTTCTTGCACGCTGCTCATCGTCGAACCCATGAGCGCAACGCACGGGAATCCTGCTTGCGTAACTTTTACGCAATCGAAGAAACCTTCGACAAGTACGACCGACATCTCCCCTTTCACACGATCCAAATTGAACAGTTCGAGTGATTTGTGGAAGCCCGCTGGAAATTTGTAGCGCGGTTCCGATCCGTCAATCGATCTGCCGGCATAGGCAACGAGCTCGCCCCTCTGGTTATGAATCGGGATCACGATGCGATCATGCATCGATCCTTTGCCGGAGAAAAATCCGATGCCGAATGTTTTCGCTCTCTCTTCCGTAACTCCCCTCTCTTTCAGATACGGATGCGAGCAGTCGATGTTTTGAAGATTGAACGTGAGTGGCTTGTTCGATTCGCTCTCCCCTCTTTCGTCGTTTTCTGTTTTTGAAACCACGTCGCGCCCCGGTTCCTTGCCCGCGAAACTTTTCGCGTGAGATTCCTTGCCAACCGATCCCGAGCCGTTTCCCGCGGCCGGCACGAGAAACCACATTTGCAATTTGATCGCAGCATCGCGAACGGAACATCGTTCCATCGCGGCAACGAAATCGAGAACGTTTCCGCCGACACGTCCGCGTGATTTGATACACGATTGCGACTGGCACGCCCAGGCACCGCCAACACCTTTATTGAGAGTCGCGGTGAAACTCTCTCTGCTCTTCTCTGATCCGTGTGCCGGCAGCGGACATTTTCCGCGCAACGTGTTCGCGTTCACGCAACGTAATGGTAGACCGTAGTGCTCGATCGCCATCTGAAGCGTGACTGTTTTTTTGATCTCATCGAAGCTTACCCAATCCATTGATTTGATTCTCCTTAGTGATGGTTATGACCTGCTCCGGTAACCCTAAGGCTGATGCGGTTCGCTGTCAATGGATGGGCGTCAAATGTCGTCAACGACACTGCTTGGCTGAACACAGAACCAGACCGTAGAGCCAAAGTGCTACCGCACTTTGGCTCTACGAAGCCCGCATATTGACGCTACAAACACTGCACTTTGACGCTATGAACCCCGCACTTTGACACTACAACTACCGCACTTTGGCTCTACGAAGCCCGCATATTGACGCTACAAAACACGTCTACAATCCATATGAATCAAGGGCTGTGAATTGCGTAAGTCTTTAACTCTGTATAGACTTAATAACATCATCAACACCTATCCAGGCTGCTGCTGAAAATATTTTCAAAAAGAAATGGAGGCGAACAATCAACAATTAGGGGAGAACCGCGTGCCGACTTCACTTGTCCCGGCAGAAGCGGCGAACCTCGACATCATCCGCACCGAGACCGTACTCTCACGTCTCCCCGTACACAACCTTTCGAAGAAGGGGAGTATCAGTATCCAAATTCTAAAAAAGACTGAGAGTGGAGAGGTCGAGCTTTTATGGAGGATCTCTCCCAGCCGAGACTATGGGGAACCACGGCAGCTTGCCTATAAACTCGACACCATCATCATCAACCAGAGAATCGATGAAGCCGGCAGACCTCTACCAAAACTTTTACGCCTCGGCAGCTTGAATGACATTTGCGCGGAACTGGGGCTCACGATCGATCACGGAACGAACGCCAAGAATATCAGAAACGCATTTCTTCAAAATGCGCTTACCGGCATCACCGCGAAATTCAACTATCGTGCCAATGATGGTACCGAGCGAAGGCTCGAAGCTGGTTTCACTCGATACAGCGTCATCTTCACCGGCGAAAAACTTCCAGACGGCCGGAAAGCGGATGCGGTGTACATTATCTTCAACGAACCGTTCTGGGAAGTACTCAACAATGCACCCGTCCGTCCACTCGATCGAGCGTACATGAAGGAGCTCCCTCCAGCGGCGCAACGCTTTTACGAAATCATCAGCCGGAAAATCTTTGCCGCGCTCAAGAACGATTACGCGCGCGCGAAGATTTCATATTCCGAGTACTGCACGTACTCGGCGCAGCTCCGCCACTTCGAACGTCAGCGCGTGCAAGATCAAATGGCGAAAGTGCTTCGGCCTCACAAGGCATCCGGCTACATCACCGCTATGAAGTATGAACCGATCATAGATGCGCAAAACCAACCCGATTGGATTTTGTACTTCACCCCCGGTCCCAAAGCGCGCACAGAGTTTGCTGCTGCTCATGGAAGACGCAAGCCGAAGACAAAGATAGGCGATAGTCTCGTTGAAGCACTGGCAGAAGCAGGGGAGCAGCAATTGAAACGCTCGCGACCTGAATCTCGGCGACACGAAAGACAAATCGAACCGGTGGTCGCGCAGCCAACATTTGATCCTGAACTTGTCGCCCAATTCACCCGCCGGGGGATTACCGACAAGAAAGCTCACGAACTACTCCTCAACTTAAGACCTGGCCAGGACGTGATGGCGCAACTCGAACACATCGACTATATGGTCGAGCACGCTCGCTTCCCGATTATCAACCCACCTGGTTTTTACATTAACCTGATAAAAAACAATACCACCATTCCAGATGGCTTTGAAACGAGCGCCAAACGCAAAGCACGAGAAGAAAAAGAGCGGAAAGAAAAAGCCCGCCGCGACGCCGAGGAGATTCAGCAACAGCTCGAATGGGACTACGACAACTACCGCGACGCGGAGATCGACCGCTATGTCGCGGAGAATACCGCGGCATTCGAAGCCCTCAAGGATGCCAAGTGGAAGGAAGACCGTGAGCGCTTCACTTTTGCGACCGAAGGTACGGCGAAAATGTCTGCCCGACGTGAGATCGAGAAGCAACTATCCTTCCTCAGCTTCGAGGAATTCCTGGAGCGCAAGAAACAGGGGATTGGTTTCTCTTTGAAACCAGTTGCGCCCTCCCCGGCGTTGGGATCGGCGACTGTCAACCTGGAGGGCGAAAGCGCCACGGCAACGATTGAAACCGGCAACATCCCGGCCGACTCGGCGGCCGCCGGCCAACCGGAACTCGCAACGGAAACGGCAACTGAGGCGGCCGCGCAACCGGAAATACCACCGGCAATGCCGGACCCGATGATGATCGAACCGGTTTCCAATCCACCCCAGGAGCAGCCAGGCGGCAATGCCGCAGGGCCAAGTCTCGGATAACAAGGTAGTCTACCCGCTCGGTCACTCGCGCTTTAGGGTATGGGGCAGGGTCTAGAGTCCTCCCCATACCTAGTGAAAGTACCGCGCGACCAAAAGGCCTCGTAAACATTGGGCTATCGCCCGAACTGGGGCGCGCACCTGTTGCCTGCTTACCGCCGGCTGCCCGGCTTTTTCGGCTATCACCACTCCACTATCGTTTCGGGATGAGCATCTTATCAGAAGCTCACCAAAATCCGGGCAGCCGACGCTATCGCCCCGCCCACCGCGCCTATCGGCACGGCACCGGCTCCGCTGACCGCTTCGGGCAACAGGTGCGCGCAAAACTGGTTGCCGGTTCCTTGCCCCGGCAACGATTCGTTGCCGGAATAATGCGAACTAGTTCGAAAAAGAAAAACTTATTGCCGAGAGTGCGTGGTTTGACGAACGTAAAGAACACCCGTACACTGAAAGCAACTTCAGATCGTACTACTTACGATGACCGTCGCCATCAAGAACAACAACAAAACGCCGCTCGTAGTCCCTGCGGCAGTTCGCCGCAGGGCTGGGTTTAAGAGTGGCCAGGAACTTGAGATCAAGGCGTCCGGCGGCGTCATTACCATTCTTCCGAAACTTCCGGCCACAGACGACGAGTACACGGCGCAAGAGCGACATGCTATCGACCGTGGCATTGCCGCCAGTGAGAAAGATTACAAAGAGGGCCGGTCCTACGGGCCGTTCAAAACCCACGAAGAGTTCATCGCCTCGTTGCACCAGGAAGCAGGGAAGCTGCGCAAAAAAAAGTAACCGCGTAGCGAATGATCCTCCGTTTCTCGAAACATTTCCTCCGCAGCTATTCCAAAGCGCCGAAAGCGGCCCATGAAGCTTTCGACAAACAATCGCAGTTCTTGCTCCAGGATTTACATCACCCTTCGCTCCAAGCGAAGAAGTATGACGAAGCCCGCGACGTTTGGCAGGCACGTGTGAACTACACGTGGCGTTTTTATTTTAGGATCGTCGGTGACGTGTATCTCCTGGAGGAGAAATAACGAAATATGAAAACCGGTTTGCGAGAGTGCAGAGTTGCAGAGCCTTGACACGTAGGAGTGCCGAGGTATTCTTAACCATAATGAAGACGAAGAAAACAAAACCAAAAAAGAAGGCCATGACACTTGAAGACTTCGCGACCCTGCTCCAAACGGACCTCGCCCGCATGGCCACGAAGGAAGATCTCAAAGCGATCCGCGAAGAGATGGCGACCAAAAAAGACCTGGAGCAATTTGCAACCAAGAAGGATCTTGCGGACGTCCGTGAGGAGATGGCGATAAGCTTCTCCACGCTCGGCGATCGGATCGTGAACGCCAAAGACGAACTCCAGGAGCAGATCGCCGGCCTCAACTACGCCAAGGAGATCGACGAGCTCCGGGCGCGCGTACAGATGCTTGAACAGAAAGTCGGCATCCGACCGACCCGCCGTGCCGCCTAAAAACGGAACCAAAGCGTTCCGAATCTTCAAATCACGTCATCAAAACCCATGGAGATCCTTCAGATTCCCGAAGAGCACGCTCTAGTAGAACTGTCGACCATTGAAATCCGAGCTCTCTGGAAGGCCTGGCGTCGCGTTTTGGAGGACATGGATGAAGAATCCTTTCGCTGGAAGTTCGATATGACGAAGGATCGTGCCTGGGCTCTTGACCGTCGACTGAGTGAAGCTCTCGATGTGGCACAGAGCAACTCACCGGATTAGCCAGCGGTTATGCAGGCGTACGGCAGCTACCGGTGTTAGCGATCAAAAACCACTAACGTGCTCCTCTTCTCGTCACGATAGGCATCGATCACCCGCCAGGATGCAATACCGATAATGAGCCTGATCCGCGCACGCGGAGAACATGAGCAAAAGGAACGACATTCTAAGACTCGAAGCCAGGCACTAAATCCAACGTTCACTGTAATGGCGGCTACTTTAGGATTAATCGTAACGGTTTTGCAACGTATTACCGAATAATAGTTCTTGACATCAGAACACGTTGCGGATATGCTTTTGTTCACTCTTTGAGACTGGAAAAAACCGCAATGCGCTGGTACCGTTTCCGGCTATTGTTGATGCTCGAATTCACCCGGCTCAAACCTTTCGGCTGGATGCCCATCGAGTGATTTAGAACCTTGGGAGGAGTGAACAATGTCTAGCAATCCATCACCTAACTACCTGCCCCGGACCGCGATACCCTCCGTCCGGATCTCTAAGTCTAATGAAGAAGTGCTAAAGGACCTGGGGCTTCTAGCGGAGCTCGCGGGCACGTGGCACGGGAAAGGCTTTAATCTTATCGCGCGGCCAGATGGAGTAGGAGGTGAGCCGCTATTCCTGGAGCTCAACCAGACCAGCGAGACTTTGCGGATTGAGCCCATCGGATCTGAAATCCCCAATCGCGGTAACGCTAGGCCGGATATCGACTTATTCGGGTTAACTTATTTGCAGAAGATAAGTGATTCGGTTACGGGTGGAGCGCTTCACATTGAGCCTGGGATCTGGGTCACGGTGCCAGATCCGACGCTTCCCTCAGACCAGCAAAATGTGGTCCGTATGGCGTCCATCCCACACGGGAACGCCTTGCTGGCGGAAGGCACGGCAATTAAAGTGACCCCGGCGGGTGGTACGTTCGCGATTCCACCTGTCAATACCGCTCCCTTCCGCCAAGGTGCGCCAATGCCGCCCGGAGGGACCGTCAGCGGATTTCCTGAATTTGATCTCACCGTTCCCGACTCTGCCACTAACCCCCGAACTCCCTTCGGCAATACTCCTGCGATACCGTTACCTGCCGATATCGATGGTGTTCTGATGCAAACGGTGATCAACGATCCCACCCGCCTGCTCCAAGCGGCCATTACTGGGCAGAATATTCTAGAGATGGTAGTAATAGAAATTGCCACGGTTGCAAACCCCACGGGGACGAACCCGGTAACAGATGGGGGCGGAGGCGTAGAGAACATTCCGTTTCTCCAAACCAATGCGGACGCGGCACTCGTCTTCGCGACATTCTGGATTGAAAAGATCGCACATCCGGCGCACAACTTCATGCAGCTCCAATATGTGCAGACTGTCATATTAAATTTCCCCATCATCAACCCGCCTGCGGCGCCGGTGCCTTTCAGTTGGCCCCACGTGTCGGTCGCAACACTCAAAAAGAGCTTTGGTGGCCAGTAAGTCAAGGGAAGTCAGAAGGAGTTATCTCATGACCGCCACTGTTTCTGAATTTGAACGCGTGCCGAACGAGGCAGCGAACAATGGGAAGAATTTCGAACTTCGCCCCTGAAGTGTTCGCCCATTACGCATTGAGCGTCTAGAACTATCGCTGGGAGCGCATCCACGACGGGGACACTCGATAACACGGTGTCCCACGTTTTTGGGCGGAAAGCCTCCCAGCAAATACTACTTCGGCGCTTGAAGCGTGAAGCAGTAGATGCCTGTTTGGTTCTGGTCTGGGATCATCCTAAACCGCTACACCGTGGAGAATGATGAGGCGTGCCAGGGCAGCTTGAGCGCGCCCTTCGGGCTCGCCCTCGTGAAGTTGAACTTCGCCAACGGAACTCACCCCGGTTTTCAAATAGGGTTCGACTCTTCGCGGCAACAGCTTTCCGCCGCTCCCCCGGATAGTCGCGGCATCCTCGTTCGGTCGCCCTGTGTTCGGATTCCCGAACACAGGTGGCCTACGCGCCTGAAAATATTAGTCCACAGGCTTGGATAACTAGACATCCTGACTTTCGTTTGTGTTCGGAAAGCCGAACAATAACTCGCCCCGCTCACAAGCTGAGGCGAGGTTTACGACACGGAACTAAGAAAGCAGCCAATCTAACACTTGAAATTGAGTACGGTTTCGTGGTTAATTGAAAATATATGCCAGATGCAAACTAATAGGTGATGCGCAAACGGTCACCTGACATCGCAGCCAGAGCCACGTTCCGGAGCGAATGCGGGGCACGGGTCGCAGCCGGTGCTTCAGTCTTGAGGCTCTCTACCCAGTGAGGTCGCGGACCATCTCCCTCAAGCAGTCTATTGGAAGAACTATTTCCTCTACCATCCGTCGTGCCGATGGGAAGAAAGTACTCGCCAAAGGCCACGTTATCAGCGAAGAGGATGCTCATATGCTCGCCACCGGAGGTTTGAACGAGGTCTGGGTAACGGAGTTGGAAGAGGGTGAGGTTGGCGAAGACGACGCGGTCATGCAAATGGCGACCAGAATCGGCAGCGGGCCGCTCGAAGCACGTTTAGCCGCTGGTGGGAGGGCGAATTTGTTCGCTACCGAGCCTTGTTGCATCTTGGTGGATGATGAGGTACTGAGGCAAATCAACTCCGGGCATGGTATGGTCGTCGCCACGTCTCGGAACTTTACCTTCGCGGCTGCGGGCCATCGGGTAGCCAGCGTGAAGAGCGCGCCTTTCGTTGTGGCCAAACCGGAGCTTGAAGTCCTTATGTCTGTCGTCGAACGGACGCGTCCGATATTGCAGGCTCTGCCCATCCGCAGTCCGTCCGTGGCAGTTTTATACACCGATCCGGTGGGTGGAGAACGTGCAAGGCAGTTGTTCGAAAACGTCATGCGCCAGCGTCTGAATCGAATTGGGACCAGCGCCAGCGTGACCCTCTCTTCAGTCGAAGAGGAAGGCGCTGTAACCGACTCCCTTCAGCATCTGTTGAGCGCCAAACCAACCACTGTCCTGATCGCTTCAACCACCGCCCCTGCACGGCCGGATGATGTCATCGGCCGCGCCTTGGTTCGAACTGGAGTCGAGATCGAGTGCTTCCTGGCGCCGGTGGAGCCTGGCAATCTGCTCTTGCTCGGTTATAAGGACCCGGTTCCCATCGTGAGCGCGCCCGGCTGCTTTCGGCCCGCCAGACTAAACGTCTTGGACTTGATACTGCCGCCGCTGCTGGCAGGCCACCGTGTTTCGAAGTGGGAGGTCGCCGGCCTCGGGCATGGGGGCCTGCTCGTTTAAGGATTCCCCCAGTGCGCCCGGCTAACGGGGTGCATGCGAACGAAAACGGCATCGATTCGCCAGGAAAATCACTTCATAACGCGCGGCGCATCTCGCCACCGGCTTACTGTAGCGCTTTTGTGCTTCAGGATCGTTACCATAGACCTTAACCAATTGCGCGTAGTCGATCTGGTTACCGAAGGCGTGCGGTACCGCCGTGAGGTACATCCGGTGGCCGTCCGTAGTCAATTGGATTCGATTCGCGAGTCTATCCGCAACGTCCCTCAGGAAGTAAGAAGCGGAGCCTGCATCACGCCCACCAACGAGCCAGCTAATAACCAGCTTCGTATCGGCGTCAATCGCGGCAAAGGTCCACACGTCTCCGGCATAGCCGCCATTCTCAAAATGGTGCGGCTTGGCGTTCTTGGCCTTGGCAAAGCAGAAGGACCAAATCTCATCGATCTGTACGCGCTTGGCTGGAATGTTGCGAAGGGCGGCGTCTTGGTACTCAGCACACGCTTTTCCGACCGTCTCCAGCAGGCGAAGGATGGTCCCCTTTGCTACGCCAGTCATGCGCGAAGTGGAACGAACCGAGCACCCTTCAACCAACGCGGTGATTACCGCCGTTTTCTTCGCCGTGCTGAGGATGTTTGCCATGACCAAATTATGCCATACCGCTTTAGCATAGTCAATAGCAAAGCGAGGTGCTACTTTTTCTTGGACTTTTTGCCCCATCTGGCCTTAGCAGCCTTGCGTGCGACATCGGTCCTTTGGGCATCAGACATCGTTTCCAAGCGTCTCTTGCCACCGATCTTACCGCCGCGTCTCCCCATCTCGGCCATGACCTGAGACAGCAGGGAGGGGTTAGAAACCACATCAAGACTGGCTTGCTCTGTAGACTCCAGAACCACGCGACGAGCGTTCTGAACGGGATCAAGTTTCTTAGTACTATTGCGCTTTGGCATGCTTTGAGCGTGACATGCTTCACGCTTGGCAGTCAAGAGGGAGCAAGTTCAAATTGACCCACTACCCGCTCGAAGGCCAAATTAAGCTAGCGACGTGCTGCTGGTCATCCTCGTTATCTACCAGGGGCCTTGGCGTCGTCTCTCGATATGAATGTGACAATGAGATCGGCCTGTGGGCCGCCAACGGCCTTCATGTAGAGGGTGGTTCCGCCTAGCAGATGCCACGTTATCAGCGTGTCGTTCCACTTTGCACCAAATGCATTCTGTTGCGGAAGTTTGGTTATCGAAGCAGGCGGCCCATACGCTTCTTTGAGAAACCCAAGCTCTTTGGAGGTGATGTTAACGTCATAGACGCTTTGCTTTTCCACTAGTATGCGATTTTCAAAGGTCCAGGAATGCACATAACCAGTCCCCAATCCGCGATGATCGTCATACTCTCCGCTTCCAGTCTCTCTAATCGGGCTTAGGTCAGAGCAAGTTGTGGCGTCATCCTTCTGTCGGAATGAATCCCAGACGTACTTTCCCATAATATGTTTGGGAGCATTCATACCGTTCTCCGGCATAGTCACCGATCTCACCCCAGATTTACAGACAGCATCGAGCTCGATCTTCTCGACGGCAAGCCATTCATTGAAAGTTTCACCGAGCCGATGTGGGCCGATACACGTGCCCGCTGGTTGTTTCCGTTTCGTGGTCGCCGGGATGCGCGGCGGGGTCTGTCCCGCCAGGGCAAACGCGTAGGCGACCAACGCGCATAACCCGATTGCGGTTCTCATCGTCGACACCTCGCTTCTAAACCATCTTAGGTAGTCCGCTTTTAGGCAATCCGCTAAATCTGTGTGGTTCCGCGAAGAGGAATGGCAGAAGCCACACGGCAAGAAGCGGAAAAGAGCGGCGGAGCGATAGCAGGCTTCGCCACCGGCACGCGCGTCAGCAGGGCCAGGGGCGCACGAGTGTCGCCCAATTTATTGTAGCTGTTCAGGACTCCAGCCGAGATTTGTTGGGGATGTCCCCTTAATCGGTCGCTTCCGTCCGCTAACGTCGGCCCCATTTCGCGAAGTCTTGGAGGAAACTGAGATCGGCGAATTGCTGAACGTCAACCGGGGGAGGGGTTTGCGGTGACACGGTTATCGCCCCATCACCGGCCAGAGTTCAGGCCGGATGATGGCTACGGCTGACCGCCTCCGGGCAAACGGGTGCGCGCTAACTGGTGAACTACCGGCAGGCGGCTAACTGCCGCCACCAACCATGAGGAACCGAAAGGCGTTTGACCAGAGTGGCGAATGCCTTTACACTGTAAGCAAAGCTAACGTTCTAACGTAGTACTAACTATGAAAACAACCCCAACCCAGGAGCGAGTCGGACGCGTCGGGCAGCGCCGCCAGGTCGTGATCCCGCGCGAAATTCTCGAAACCCTCAAGCTTCAGGCAGGGGACTTAGTGGCGTTCGCCGAACAAAAGAACGGCGTGCTTATCAAACCGAAACGAGCGGTTGATCCAGTCGACACGCTTCCGCCCGAGGAGGCGAAGATCGTCCGCCGAGGCGAAGCGCAGCTCAAGCGCGGTGAGTCGAAACCCTGGCGCGTCATAAAACATGCACTTCCGCGTTGAGGTTTCGGACGAAGCCGAAAAGCAACTTTCGAAGTTCCCGCGCAAAGTGCGGGATCGCATTTGAGCATGCGATCGATGAGTTCGAGAAGAAAGAGCTGTCAGCCCGCGCTAATGGCTGGGGCGATGCGGTGTCGCTTCCGCTCCGGCTGCGTGAAATGGCACCAAGTATTCTCGTAGAGGCTAACTTCCCCCCCGCGTGCGCCATTTTTGGCGCGACAGACGGAGCGGTCAGACCTTGCCTGTTGTGGAATTATGCTTTTGGCGGTAGCGCAGGCGTTGCCAGTTGGGCCATCCGGGCCAACAGGTAGCACTTCTTTTTCCCTGTGTGAAAGGACGAGCCGTACCAGTACGCATCAGTCGTGATCGCCTTTAGCGAGGCTGGCGCCTGCTTGCGTTCGAGACTGTAGAAATCGGCCCCGCCCAGCGGAAGAGTGAACTGCCGTTCGTCAAAGTTCGCAATTTCCAACACCTGATAGCTGACATTCTTCACGTACCCGGCATACAGCGACTCTTCACCCGAAGCATCGACGCACAAAAGGGCCAACGGGTAATGCATTCGCTCCATGATCCCCATCATGTCGAACGGTATCTTGCCATCCAGTTCACTCATGAGGTCGCTCAAGTAGAAAGGGTCATCCTGGTCGGCTGGCATTGGGAGATTATATCGCTTCGCCCGATGGCGTCGTTGCACAACGTCCTCTTTACAAGGGAACTACGCAGCAACCTCAGACCTACGGTCTCGTAGGTAGGGCCTTTGCCAGGCGTGGTCGGCGCATATCCTTAGTGCGCTATCCGCATCAAGTCACCTACACTTTAAGTTATGAAGGACAGCACTCAAGCAGCATTGCGACTGGGAAACGAAGAAGTAGTCAAGTTTATTTGTTCGCATGGCCATTTTTCTCTCGCCGCTAAATTGCGTTTGTGTTCAACTTGCGAACTTTCGTGTCCCGGCATTCGCAACTGTCCTCTTGTCCCAACAACCACTCCCGGCGCGGTGGCGGATTTTCAAACTCAAAATACCGACCAACTTGAGTTAACCCGAGTCACGCAGTTCCCAAGCGCCACCAAAAAGAGCGCGGCTGCTAGAGTAGGTACCTACACGTGGCCTGCGAAGAACAACACCGGCTGCTCACTCTTTACAGGGCCAAGGTTGCAGCCTACTCCGCAGCGGTCAATGACCTGACCCTCACGCGCGGCAAGATAATACTACAGGAGTATATTCGCCTCGCAGCCGTGACAGAGAAAGCGAGAGCAGCTTCAGAAGCGGCGCGGCGAGTACTTGACCGGCACACGGAAGAACACGGCTGCTGAGTCTCTTGACAGCGATGTCCAAAGCGACTTTCGTATTTAGTCGAGCAGCACAACGTTGAGCAGCGAACGATGAACCTGAAGCCCACCGTTGTAGTGAATGAAGCCCAGTTTGCGGAACCTGTTCATGAAAAAGCTGACCCGCGAGCGCGTGGTACCTATGATCTCAGCAAGCGTCTCCTGGCTCATCTGCGGAATCACCAGCTCGGGCGTGCCCTCCTTGCCGAAGTTGGCCAGCAGGAGCAGCACCCGCGCCAATCGCTTCTCGCTGGAATTGAAGAGCTGGTCCACCAAATCTTCTTCAATGCGAATGTTTCGGAAGAGCACGTGGTGCAGAAATAACTCGGAGAAGGTTGGCTCTTCGTGGAGCACCCGGACCATTGCCTCTTTCTTTATCCGCATGATCGAGCACTCGGACATTGCGATGGCAGTTGCCAAGCGCACTGACTGGCCCGCCAGGCATCCTTCGCCAAAAAAAGGGTTGTCGCCCCCCAGGATGGCAATTACCGCTTCTTTGCCTTGGCGGGAAACGACGGTGAGCTTAACTTGGCCTTTTTGGATATAGAAAACGGCATCGGCGCTATCGCCTTGCGAGAAAACCTTCTGGTTGTTCTGGTAGTCGGCAAGCGACCGTCCCTCGCCGATCTTGGCCAGAAAAACCTTTGGATCGAAAAGCGGTTTAATTCTCGTTTTCATAGGAGCCTAGCCGGACTTAGCCGAGATTCCCATTCTGTCTTCTGGATGCCCCGAGTATACACCTAATCGCCCCGTCGCAAGTTTTTCAAATTCCAACACGTTTCGAACCCTAATGCGAACAGTCTGTTCCCGCTGAGCGTTCTTGAACAGACGGCGTCGAGCTGACCTGATACGTTTGTGTGAGAGCAATTGTCACGCAGGAGAAGAGCATGAAGACAAGCGCCGAGGTTGCGGCCAAGGGCAAGTTTCACGAAGTGAAGGGCAAGGCTAAGGAAGAGTTGGGAAAAGTGATGGATGATCCCACCCTGGAAGGCAAGGATGAAAATAAAGTTGGCAGATTCCAAAGGAAAACTCGCCAGGCGGACACCGGCATCAAAAAATGACCTTGGTCGGCTGCTCCCTGCCAGTAAGGCAAGTGCCTTCCGAGCTCGTCATCATTGTCGTAGGGCCCAGGGTCTCAATCGACCCTGCTATCTCCGGCAGACCGTCGTCACAGTTTTCTCCCTCGCCGATGCCTCAAGAGCTTTTCCGCGAGTCTCGTTCGGCATCGAATGTAGGGAAGAAGAAGGAAGAAGAGACACCATGTTATTTGACCGTCAGAGATTTGTTCTCGCTGTTCACCAAGCTCTTAAAGAGCACGACAAAGACAAGGATACAGCAGTCGATTCCGGTGGACATCATATAGCCATAGACTGCGATAACGAGTTGGAACATTTTGCAGACCGCATCCTGGAACTAATGGAGTAATGTCGAAGCCGATATTCGCAGTCAAGCAGTTCTCCGGGTGGCTGGCTTTTCGTGATTCCCGATGACGAAGACTACAGCGGAGCCAGCCTGGAGCTGCCCGAACCGCAAGACTATTGTCCGGCCATCGATGCCGGCAGGGGATGGCGGCCAGGACAATGCGCATAAGGCCCGATGGTGATACCTTCATAGCCCTATAGGTGGACGCCCGGTATTATTGTTCTCAAGAAATTCGCTCACAGTCCGATATGACAGTGTGCCCCCTCTGGTGGAACCAACACGGCCGTGAACCCATGCGTGATGCGGACATCAACGTCTTCCCAATGCAGGATGGAACCCCACAGGCGGAAGGCCACCACAGCTACTGCCTCCCCAAGGATTCACTTTCATCTCGTGAAACGGAGATTTGTAGGCTTCTCGTGAAAGGGATGAGCCTGAAAGAAGTTGCCCACCAGTTGAGCATCAGCATCCACACGGCGAACTGCCACACTCGGCATGCATATCTGAAATTGGGAGTTCATAATCGAGCGAAGTTAGTCACATATTTCGAGGCACCGAACATCGGAGCAGAGCAAGACAATCTCCCGGATACGGGGCCAATGTTAGCCAAGGCTTGAACCGAATCGATTCCGGCAGGGGATCGATGGGGCGGTGGTTCGTAAGGCGACCTACCCCTCGCTAAAGCTGGCACAAAGCAGACCGCGCGTTTCAAAACCTATTGACCCGCCTTAACCTCGTCTTCCCACGAGGAGGTAGACAATGAGGATGACCAGCAGCACGCCGCCAATGCCACTTCCCACCATAGGGCCCCCATAATAGTACCCACCACCGCCTCCAAAAAGGAGCAGCAGAATCAAAATAATCAAGATGAGGTTCATAGCGGATTCTCCTAGATACGCGACAATCACTATATCGCATGCCGGGGGTATTCTTGGCCTCAATGCCTCTCTGCCGCATTTGCCGTGAGCACTTTTGAGCAGACAGAACGTGGTCGAAGTGTGTAAATGGAATCGCACCCTTTGAAATGGAGGCCAGAGATGACCACACCCGTTGTGTCTTCGACCGCAACGCTTTTCAGCGCGACCAGCGATGAGAGCATAGCTCCCGGCACGCGAGCCTACTGTACCAAGACATCCTTCGTAGCTGTTTACTTTCCCCAGGCCGGAAAGGGACAGATTGTTTTCCTTCCTGAGGGAGCGATGCTTCGCATTCTCGGGCCATCTGCATGTTTGCCCGAAGGTTTCGAGGTCATGTTCGAGGACCAGATTTACAACGTCTTTGAGGTTGATCTCGTGGCCCGGTCCAGATTCATTCACGACCCAATCAGAACGTCGGGCCGCGCCGTGGCAGCTTGTGCTTAAGCCAGAGAGGACGAATCATGGAAACTTGCTTCCTATGCGGCACTGAAATCGAAATGTACCACCAAGGCTTTCCGGTTTGTATCCCTTGCTCGGACGCTTTGCCCGCAACAACACCGACCCTAAAGCAACCTCCGAACGATACCCAATTAAAGCTTCCGCGCGAGTGATGCGGACTTCAGGCGCTAGCTTATGCGCCTAATGGGCAAGGGGGTTGGCTGGCAACCGTGCTCGGTCTCATGCTCTTTCAGTTCCTTGCGCGCGCGGTCAAATGCCGCCCGTGCTCTTTCTGCACGTCGGTGGGCTATCTCAAACTCCTTGGCGGTTAGATCTGCGTCCAAACAGAGGACTGCTTCGC
>Ga0302324_100014864_pt1 | contig 15654 bp, 17 predicted proteins | sample Palsa_T0_1_FD_201949 | JGI IMG/M metagenome (GOLD analysis project Ga0302324, IMG submission 201949) | Peat permafrost microbial communities from Stordalen Mire near Abisko, Sweden - Palsa_T0_1 | ecosystem: Environmental > Terrestrial > Soil > Palsa > Peat permafrost | place: Sweden: Abisko...
TTGACACCGCCGGGCGGTCGTGATGCTTACTCTCGCTCGCCATGGTGGAATTGGAGCCGGTGGCGGACAGGACGCGGCTCGTCTTCACGGAGCACCTCGTCTGCTTCCACGGCTACGACGACCCCGGTGCCCAGAGCCGCATCAGCGGAACGGAAGCCCACTTGGATCGCCTTGGAAAATACCTGCAGCGATGAAGTTTCTCTGCTTGGCCTATGGCGCCGAAGACGGCTGGCACGAATTCTCGAAAGCCGTGAACCGACTAAGCCCGCAACAAACCAATGGTACTATGTCACGGGCGCCGGAGCTGCGGGCTCACGTTAGGACCGCTGAATACCGTCGGTAGCGAAAGGCTTCCGGGTGTCGGACAGGTCACGACGTAGACACGCTGGGGCGAGATCTGGTTCATCGGAAAGCTGACCTGGAGCTGCTCCCAGTACGTGCCGGCGCTGACTTGCCATGAGTTTTTTAACTGTATGTTTTGCACAGGGGCTGCCGTAATGCCTAACCCGGAGATGAGATTCACCGACTGTGTCGGTTCATCGATGCCGCTGCTGTTGACCCACTTGTATTGAAGCGTCTGATTTGGCGCCTGATTTGCCGACATGCCGGGAGGCCAGCTCAAGCTGATTTTTGCGATGAAGTTGATCGTGACAGGACACGTCGTGATCGGTCCGACCGGGTTGGTGACTTCGACCGAAAGCGACGAGATGGTCTGACTCGAAACCGGCACCATCGAAAGGAGCAACGCGGCGAGGAACGCGACCGGGGCGGCGATGCGATGCATACTGACCTCCTTGAGCCTAGGACGCTGCCGTCATTCCTTTTTGGTCAAAGATTCTAGCCCTTTCGGTGTCAGGACGGCAGGCCGAAGGCTTTGAGGAGAACGCGCTTGGGGCGTTGGCCGTCGAACTCGCCGTAGTGGATGCGTTCCCAGGGGCCGAGGTCAAGCGCACCTTTGGTGACCGGCACCAGCACTTGGTGGCCGAGCAGCATGCGCTTGAGGTGCGCGTCGCCGTTGTCTTCGCCGGTCATATGATGCTTGTAGTCGAGACCGGCCGGCGCCAGTTTCTCGACCCAGGCGAGGATATCGCTCCACAGTCCCGACTCGTGATCATTGACGAAGACGCTCGAGGTGATGTGCATCGTGCTCACCAGCACGAATCCATCGTCGAGGCCGGCGGCGGCACGGACGCGCTCCACCTCCGCCGTGATATCGCGAATCTCATGGCGCGTGGCCGTACGGATGGTGAGGTATTCGGTGTGCGCGATCATGCCGCGGGTTTGGCGCTTACTCTTCTTCCGACCCGTGACCAGGGTCCGGCAGCTGCGGCTCGCTGTACAGGTCGCGCACGTCGAGGTAGATCTCGGTGCCTTGGCCCGGACGCGGCAAGTCGGGTTCGTCCGGCAGCTCGATCGGCTCGGGCGGGATCTCGCCCCGCTCGCGATCGGGTTTTCCGGGTTCGTACATGTCGTGCGGCCTCAGGGGTGCGTCGTGGGTGGTGATGAGGGCTGGAGGAGCACCCGCACCGTCGGGATCGGTTTTTCGCCGCTCGGTGCGAGAATGTAATTCAGCGTAAGTGAGGCGAGCCCGACGCCGACGAGCGCGGTCGAGAGATTCAGTAGGCGCCGCTTCGCAAAGCCGGCGCGGTCGTTGGCATCGGCGTCGCGCAGCCACGATCGGGTGAGCTCGTACTTGATCCGCACGGCGTTCTTCGGATCCTTGACCAGCGGCAGGCTGGCGTAAAGGCTGATCTCCGGAAACTGGACGTCGCGCGGGACCTGCGCCATCAGCGCGAAGAAAAACGCGACCGCGAAGGCCACGAGTCCGACAATGACCCAGCCGTTCAGCCCGAGTTTCGCGGGATCACCGAGGATCGCGAAAGCGCCGAAGCCGGTGGTGATGATCGTGATGAGCGTGCCGGCCTTCGCGTCGAGGGCTTTCGAGCGATCGCGTCCGGCATCGTACTTGCTCTTGGCTTCGGAATACAGCAAGTCCACGGTCGTACTCGGCGCGCCGAGCAGTCCGGGATATCCGGTGGTGATCCGGCGGAGGGTGGCGTCTTTCTCCGGGTCGGTTGCGAGCCCGCTCTTCGGGCTACCGAAAAAGAATGGCCACAAACCTTTCGGTATCAGCTGCCGTAGCGAAACCGGCACGACGCGGGCTCACCCCCTTAGCGAACTTTCTCCGGCCCGGCAAGTCCCGGGACCTGCTCGCGGTTGGGAGCCTTTGGGCGCTCCCGACAAAGCGCTGATTCCAAGATTTGCGCGACATCTGCAGAAGTTCGGCGTCCACCTTTGGTGATTGATGGATAGGCCAACCGTACGGATCTTTGTCTCTTCACCGGCTGATGTGCGCCCGGAACGGTTGCTCGCTGAGCGCATCGTCGCTCGGCTCGATCGTGAGTTCAGCTACCACTTCCACGTGGAGGCCGTGCTCTGGGAACGCGAGCCGCTCGTCGCTACGCACCATCCCCAGGATCCGCGAAACATCCCGCGCCCGAGCAGCACCGACATCGTCGTCGTGATCCTGTGGGCGCGGATCGGCGTACCGCTGCCAGAATCCGAATTTCGCGGCGCGATCTCAGGGCGCCCCGTCACCGGGACCGAGTGGGAATTCGAGGATGCGCTTGCGGCCGCCCGTGAGCACGACGGGATTCCCGAGCTGTTGGTCTACCGCAAGCGTGCCAGCATCCCCGCGACCCTAGACGATGATGAAGCCCTCGAAGCCATGCGGGCGCAAAAGAGGCTGCTCGAGGACTTCATCGCCCGCTGGTTTGGGAGCGCGGCGAATCATGATGTTAGCGCGGCGTTGCATTCGTTCGAAACGGCCCAAGAGTTCGAGCTGGCGCTGTACGAACATCTGGTTGTACTGCTCGAACGGCGGGCCGGCCGTCTTTCCGAACACGCCGCGATTCGCTGGCACAGCGCGCCCTTCCGCGGCCTCGAATCGTTCGATCTCAAACACGCGGAAATCTTCTTCGGGCGCACGCGGGCGCGGAACGAGTTGCGTGAAGCGCTGGCTCGGCAGGTCGCCGCCCACTCGCGAACGCTCCTGATTGTTGCGGGGGCCAGCGGCTCGGGCAAGTCGTCGCTGGTCAAGGCGGGACTGCTGCCCGATCTGATGCTTCCGGGTATGCTCGACCGCGTTGCGCTGTGCCGCTACGCGGTGGTGCGGCCGGCCAACGCCGAAAGCAACCCATTGCGCGCGCTCGCTTTGGCGATCTCCGGCCAAACGGCGCTCCCAGAACTTCGTGACCTTCAGTACGCCGGCGACCAACTCGAAGACTTGCTGCGCGCGGCGCCCGGGCAGGCGTCGCTGCCCATTCGCCAGGGACTTGCCGCCGCCGCGAAATTGCGCGGTGTCGGACCGAACGGCGAAGCGCGTCTCATCATCATCGTCGATCAGCTCGAAGAGGTCTTTACCGATACCTCGATCGGCGCGGACCGACGACGCGAATTCATCGCAGCCCTCGATGCTTTGGCGCGAACCGGCCTCGTTTGGGTCGTCGCGACGTTGCGCAGTGATTTCATCGATCGGCTGGGGCAGTTCTCGGAATTGGACAACGCGGCAAACTCCGCCGGGTTGTATTTTCTCTCCTTGCCGACCGACATCGAGTTTGCACAAATCATCCGGCAACCCGCCCGCGAAGCGGGCCTCGTCTTCGAGGCGGCTGCCGACGGTTCTACGCTGGACGAGACCATTCGACAAGCGACAGCGGGCAACCCGAACGTCCTGCCGCTGCTGTCGTTCCTACTCGACGAATTATGGCGCAGCCGCACCCTTGACGGCACGTTGACGTTCGACGCCTATCACAGGCTCGGTGGCCTCGAGGGCGCCCTCGCCAAACGCGCGGAGCACGTTTTTCTGAGCCAATCGCACCAGGTTCAGGCGGCCCTTCCGCGTGTGCTTCGGGCGTTGGTCACGGCCGAGACCGGCACGCAGGTTACCGCGCGAACCGCACTTCTCGCGGAGTTTCCCGAGGGGAGCGACGAGCGAAGCCTTATCGATGCGTTCGCATCGACCGATGCGCGGCTTCTCGTGAAGTCCGGAGAGGCCGGAGCGAGTACGGTTCGGGTCTCTCATGAAGCGCTCCTCACCCGCTGGCAGCGCGCCGCGGAGTCGCTAGCCAAAGATCGAGACGACATCGAGTTGGCATCTCGCTTACGCCGCGATGCTTCGCGCTGGAATTCCGCGGCGTCGACGGATAAGGCGTCGCTTCTGCTTCCTTCCGGTCTCCCACTCGAAGAAGCACGTGACCTGGAGCGGCGCCGGGCCGACGAACTCGACACTGTCGTCCGCGCCTACATCACAGCTTCCGTCATCGCCGAACGCCGGCAAAAGGTTCGGCAACGGATCGTAGCCGTAGCCGCATTTGCGATCCTGGCGGCGATATCCGCATTCGCCACACTGCAATGGAACTCCGAACGGGCCTCCGCACGGGCGGCGCATGCGTTAAATCTCGCCGGGGTGAGCAATGCTCGCGACCGCAGCGATTACGGCGACCCGGTGGGTGCAATGTTCGCCGTAGCCGCTTATGCGGCCGTCCCCGAATCAGCTACGGCCGGCGCCGTCCTTCGACAACTGAGCGAGCTGAGCGCACTGCACCAAACGCGGGCGCCGTCATGGCGGTTCGCCGATTTTGCCGATCAGGGGAACTTCGTCGTCGTCGAGACCGGCAACCAGGGCGACGGCCCATTTTCCGTCCCCGGACGCGATCTCATGGTCTTGAATGCGACCGATCTTTCGCTGCAGTCGTACACGCCCGGCCTCAACGCGGTCTCGCTGTGCGGATTTCGTAACGCGCCACGAATCGCTCTCGCCAACGCGAACGCCGTCACCTTCTACGACATCTCCGGTTCGGCTCCGGGCGCGATCGGGCGCGTGGCGCTTCCTGCGCCCGCGCTCGCCATTGTCTGCAGGTCGAACGGCTCGGGCGCCATCGTTGCCCTGCGCAACGGCGAGATTCGGCAAGTCGGTGTCGGCACCGGCGACAGCAGGCCGCTCGTGTCCTTTCCGGGTGCGACGGTGATCGGGCTCCGGCTCTCTCCCGGCGGGACTTGGCTAGGAGTCGTCACGGCATCCGACCACGTGCTGACGATCGTTCGCACGTCCGACGGCCGAGTGCGAACCCATGTTCCGTTGGCGTTCGCGCAGCTTTCTCTTTGCGAGCACGCGAATTGCGTCGGTAATTTCGCCTTTAGCAATGACGACCGGCGGATCGCGTCGTGCCTTCCGGGAGGGAGCAGCATGGCCGTGGCCTCGATTGCGAACCCGGCCGCGAGGTTCCGCTATGCTGCGCCAGGTTGCGCGTATCCGTCAAGTACGCTGATCCCCTTTGACGGTGGCGCGCCTTCGATCATTAGCGGTGGTGAAACCGATGCATTCCAGACGGGAAGATTTCTCGTTAACTCCACCTATCATTTGGAGGTCAGCCTCCATAGCCCATACGCATTCGACGACGTTCGACAGGAATACGTCGGCGGCGAAGAAAGCGGTCTTGCACTTCGATCGCTGGCCCCGATCAGCGTGCCGCTGCTGGGACGCCAGGGCTCTTCCGGTTTCCCCGGAAGTTTCGTCATGACCGACGCGGCGATGGTCCTCGCCGGAGCGGCAAGATTTCATTCCTACGATCTCGATCGATATCGCTCGCAGTTTGCCGAGTCGGACGATATCGGCCCTGAAGTTCTTTCCGACTCCGGTAACGGCCGTAATGCGGCTGCCTTCAACATGAAGACGGGTCGCCTGAGCATTCTCAACCTTTCACCCGACCGCCTGGCCCAGGGCACGGAGACCCTGGCGACCTTCGAGTTGCCACCCATTGTTCAGACGGACGCCGCCCCGCAGATCGGCTACGATCCCGACAGCAAGATCGTCACCCTCGTGTCGTCATCGGGCCTGCGCCGCTTCAGCCTCGACCGGGGTGAAATCTCGAACGCAGCGAGCGGCCTGAGCGCACTCATGGCACGGGTTCATGCTCGGCCCTTTCAAACGGGGACATTCGGCATCAACTTCAAGTTGAGCCCGCGTGGAGACTACATCATACTCGGGAACACGAACGTTCAAGGGGTGCCGCTGCTCGCGACGATCGACGGACGCCTTCTCGCGGCATTTGGGACGAGGCCGAAGAACGACATCCCCGACATGGACGACAACGCTTTAACATCCGCTTCGTTCTCGCCCTCGGAAAGGTATGTGTTCTTTGCCCCGGCTGTGGGCGAGGTGGGAATCCACGCATTCACTCTGCCGGATCTCTCGGAAATTGCCGGGGTCGACATTGTGACGCAGTCTCCAGTTGCCCTTTCTCCCGATGAAAGGACGCTGGCATACTACACGCAGGACGGCCGAGCGCAACTCTACAGCTTTTCCGAGCGGCTACCCATCGGGCCACCGCTTCCTGCTGCACCCGTGTCTTCCGACGAGCGCTACGGCTTGAAAGCGTTCGCGTTCAGTCGTGACGGACGCCATCTGGTGATGAACTACTGGGAAGATCTCCAGTCATGGTTAGCCGTGTACTCGGTCGACCCGCCGGACTGGGAGCGGTCGGTGTGTCTTGCGTTCGGAAGGCCGCTCACGGCAGAGGAGGCACGGCCGGTCGCCGAGTCGTTGGAGAACCTTGACCCGTGCGCGCCCTACGCGGAGAACGTCGTAGACCGAAGCATCCTCAACCTGCCCTCATCGAGGTGGTAGGAACGATATGCTGAGTTCAATCGGGCAGCCGGTGCCGGAACTTCCGGTGATTGACGTCGAACGCGCGCAGCGCCAATACCGCGACGTCCTCGGCTTCGAAGTGCCATGGCTGTACCCCGACAAGACGATCGGGGCCGTGTCGCGCGGCAACGTGGCGATCTTCTTTCGGAAGCGGAAGCGGCCGTTTGAGCCTGCCGTGCATTGGGTGTTCGCCGAAAACATCGATACGTCGTATCGCGAACTCCAAGCCGTCGGTGCAGACATCGTGGAGCCGCTCGAAACAAAGCCGTGGGGTTTGCGGCAATTCACCGTGCGGGATTTGGACGGCAACCTCTTTTATTTCCACCACGACGCGCCTCCGCCGGCGTAACGTTGAAAACGACGGCGGCTGTGCTCCGCGCCTTCTCGAACGATCGGCCGTACGCGGCGTCGCGGCCGCTAACCATTGAGGAGATCGACCTCGACGAGCCGGGTCGGGGCGAAGTGCTGGTTCGCATCGCGAGCGCCGGCGTGTGCCACTCGGATCTTTCGACCATCGAGGGCGTGCTGGGGAAGCCGCTGCCGATCGCGCTGGGCCACGAAGCGGCCGGAATCGTGGAACAGGTCGGTCCGGGCGTGACGCGCGTGGCGCCGGGTGACCACATCGTGTTCGCGTTCGTGCCGACGTGCGGCCACTGCGGTCCATGCAGCAGCGGACGGCCGGCGCTGTGCGAACCCGGCAACCGCGCCAACATGATGGGCACGCTGCTGCGCGATGGGCGCCGGATGCACGCGAAGGGCGAGGCCGTGTCGCACCATCTCGGCGTGAGCGGCTTCGCCACCTACACGGTCGCGGCGGAGGAGTCGGTCGTGCGCATCCCCGACGACGTCCCGATGCACGTCGCGGCACTCTTCGGCTGCGCCGCGCTGACCGGCCTGGGCGCCGTGTTCGAGGCCGCGCGCGTCGCACCGGGAACGACCGTCGCGATCTTTGGCGCCGGCGGCGTGGGGCTGATGGCGACCCTGGCCACCGGCGTCGTCGGCGCCTCGGCGATCGTGGTTGATCCGGTGGCGCTCAAGCGCGACACCGCGGCGTCGCTCGACGCGCGCGCGACGATCGATCCGTCCGGCGGCGATGCGGCCAAACAGATCCGCGAACTCACCGGCGGGCGCGGGGCGGACTACGTCATCGAGGCATCGGGCACGGTGCAGGCGTTCGAAGATGGGGTCGCCGCGAGCGCGCCGGGCGCGGTGATCGTCGCCGTCGGGCTTCCGCGCGCCTCGGCCCGCGCCGAGATTTCCCCGCTGCAGCTGGTGGCCGGCGACCGCACGATCCGCGGCTCGTTCATGGGTTCATCGGTACCGCAACGCGACATCCCGCGCTACGTCGAACTCTGGCGCCGCGGGAAACTTCCGATCGGGAAGATCGTGAGCGGCACGATCGGGCTTGAGGGCCTCAACGCGGCGATGGACGCGCTCGCTTCCGGCGAGGCGCTGCGCACGCTCGTGCTGCCGAACGGCTAAAATTATGGCTTTCTGCCGGCGCGTATCGCTTCCAGCCGGCAGTCGATGATGGCGCGCAGGGTGCGTTCGGGAATCGGCGTGTCGAGCGGAACGCGGATCGCGCCCTTCGTCGTTTTGTAGTCGCGCAGTTTGTCGGCGAGCCGCTCGATCACGTGCCCGCTGTACGGGTAGAGCCCGATGTGATTCGTGTGCGCGTCGAAGCCGAGGAACGGCTTGCCGAGGTACTTGAGGGTCGGCATCCCGTAGCTGATCGTCTCCTCCGCGTCCGGCACCGCCTTTTTGGCCAGCGCGCGAATGCGCTCCAGCGCTTTGCGCTTCGCGGGTTCCACCTTCGCGAGATACTCGTCAATCGGGCTCACCTCGACCGCCTCTCCACGACACAACGCGGCCTCGCTTCCCTGAGGATGCGCCGACCGACATCTTGCCGACTATACCAAAAGAGCTCGTCGTGTCGACAGCGATGCGCGATGATTCAGTTCTCGGACGCGCGGGCGGTGTGCTGGCGGAACGTGACGTTGAGGCGCTCGCCGGTGATGCGCGGGTCGCGCGGGACGCGGTGCTCCCAGTAGAGCTGCGTGTCGCCGGCCATGATCACCAGGTCGCCGTGATTGACATCGACCGAGATCGGGTTATACAGCAGCCCGCTGTCCTTCTTCGGCCGCAGCTGAAATTGGCGCGTGGTGCCCAGCGAAAGGGAGGCGACGACCAGGCGCGCGTCGCGGGTGCCGTCGCGGTCGCCGTGCCAGGCTACGGCGTCGCGGCCGTCGCGGTAGCGGTTGAGGAAGCAGTAGTCGTAGGCCGTGCGCGTGTGGCGCTCGATCATCTTCCGCACCACCTCGAGGGTGGGCGTCCAGGGCTGCCGCATGCGGTCGCCGCGGGAGGCCGTCTCGCGCGGTACCAGCACCCGCTTGCCGTACATCATCCGGGAGTCGGCCCGCCATTGGGTATCGCTTTGCAGCTCCGCGACCAGGGCGTCGGCCGTCGAACGGTCGAGAAACTCGGGGATGTAGGTCACGTCACCGCGGTCGCCGACGAGGATCGTCGGGTTCTTGGCGGAGGCGAATAACGGCAGCTGTCTGGTCATGAAGAATAGGCGAACGTACGTTCGATGCCGGCCAAGGCCACCCTTTTGCAACATTGTGCGGTCGCGAGGAATGACGTGCAACGGCCGGGGCACCTAGCGGGGTAGATGTTATGCATGACCGACGACAAGAAGCCCAAGGATGCGCACGGAGCGCCGCTCGACCCCTTCAAGAACGACGAGCTCGACGATGCCGTGATCGCGGCCGACGATACCGGGATGCTCTCGGGCGAGCGGCTGATCACGCAGGCGGAATTAACTGAAGGCGAGTCCGGCCGCAGGTAACGTGTAACGGTTGCAGTAAACGAGTTGCTTGTGAACGGAACGCGAGGCGCGCGTGCCAGTTTGTGGGAGAAGGCTATGAGCCTCCCCGTGGTACGCGATGAAGACTTTTTTAACGGCAACCGCCGCCCCATTGGGGTCGACCCGCAGCATCTGCGGGTGATCAACGATACCGCGCTGCGGTCGCGGCTGATCATGGCCGGGATCGCCGAGGGGCTGCAGTCACCCAAAGGCCCCCAACGGATCAAGTCGATCATCCGGGTGTACCCGGACTTCGACGCACCCCGCCCCGGCCCGAAGCCGCGCGCGATCCGGAGCGCGAGCCCGGCGCATCATGAGCAGCCGCGCGGCGCGATCGGCCTGCCGAGCGTCGAGGAACTCAACGCCCTGCTGACCCGCATCCAGCACACCGAACGTGCGGTGAGCCAAGAACTGCAGGGCCAACTGGGCAGCCAGATCGACCGGCTCAAAAAGCAGATCTCGAGCCTGGAGGGCGACGACTTCGAACGCGCCTTCCGCGAACTCGAGACCGCGATGCGCCAGCGCCGCGAACTCTCGACCCAGATCCGCGAGGAAGCCTTCCGCCGGATCGACGCCGACGGCACTTTCGAACCGCGCCGCTACCTGCGCCTGATCTCGCGCGACCGCCGCTAGACTACATCGGCGGGATGCCGGCGTCGGCTCCCGCCTCGCACTCCGGGTGCCCGCACTCGCATGCGCCGTCGCCCATGGGCCCGCGGCTCGCCATCTCGGCACATCGCTTGCTGCAGAATTCGGCATTCGGATCTAGTGGCGACGTTGACGTGGCCCGAATCTGGGGCGAATAGGGCTTGATGCACGCGCACATTTCGTGCGCGCATTTTTGGCTCATGATCATGGGTAGCTTTTACCCCACCAGTGCTCAAGACAAATCTATACCAGAACATGAGTTACGTGCGGTCGGTTAACGCGCATCCCGACACCCGCACAATTCTATGCCCTTCCCTAGCACAGTGAATCATCCAGACCGCACAGGAGGCCCACCAAGTTCCCACGTCCACCGCGGCATAGGGTCTTCCTTTTTCGGCTTCGGATGGGCCTCCACGACGAAGGCGCGGGCGAATCTAAGCGGTACCAGGGAATGTGCCGATTCAGACGTACGAACTAACGCCGTGCGCGATATCGACGCTCGCTATCGGTCCAAGCCCGTTCGAGTGTTTCGGCCAATTGGTCGACCTCGCCTATACGCGCGTCTTTTGGCCGCCGCACGTTATCGAATTATAACCGTCGTCGCCCCGGCTGGATTCGGAAAGTCGGTTGCTCTGCGTCACTTCGTCCGACGACGACCGCGTACCGTTCTTTACGAAGTCTCTCAAGACACAACGAGTTTGCTTCAATTCGTCCGTGGCTTCTGCGATGCGCTATCGCGCCACACGCCGGCTTTGCGCGGGAACCTTCCAAGCGCATTCGAAGGGTTTGCCTCGTCGACCACACCTGGAGAGGATCTAGCGTCGTGGGCCTTTGCGCATCTGCGGGAAATGAAGCTTCTCATCGTTATCGACAACCTTGACACTGAAAGAGATCCCGAGATATCGCGATTTCTCTTAACACTCATCGATCGAACAAAATCCAATATTCGGTGGTGTTTGGCTTCTCGTTCAAGACTCGATCTCCCGACGGCATCATGGCTCGCATACAACGACTCGGACCTTTGTATCGATGCAAACGATCTACGCTTCACCTTTGATGAAGCGCGACTAGGCGCGCAGGCTGCCGGCGCAGATATCAGCGACGAGGACCTCCGCACTATGTTTCGGCTCACCGAGGGTTGGCCAGCGGCGCTTGCATTTGCCTTTAGGAGTACCACGAAAGCGCGGGATCTTCAGTCGGCGGCGCATGGTACTCGCGAGATGGTTTACCGCTATCTGGCCGAGCAGGTGTGGGGCTCACTCAATTCGGACCTAAGAGACTTCCTCAGCATCGCTGCTTTTCTCCCGTGGATCGACGCGAGATTCGCTGCTGAGGCGGGGTACCCCGATAGTGATACACTCGTCGAGAACCTGCGCTACCACATAGGCCTGTTGTCGACAAGCCGTGAAGGGACTTATGAGTTACACGATCTCTTCCGGGGTTTTATTCGGCAAACCCTGACCATGCGGGGACGATCTGCCCTCGAGGAGGCGCTCTCCCGCGCGGCGGAAGTCCTCGAGCGCAGTGGCCTTACGGCGGCTGCCCTTGAACGCTACATTGATGCGAACGCGACACCGTCGATTGCTCGACTTATAAACGTTCATAATGTTGCATTGCTCGAGACCGGCCATTACGATACTGCGCAAAGAGCCTTACGCACTCTGGAAGGCCCTGAACTTGGCTGGAGTGGAGTCCTTGCACTGAGGGCCGCAATCGAAGAGGCCTCTGGACGGGTGGATCGGGCCGAGGCCCTGTACTCGCGGGCGTTATCGCTTCCAGTAAGCGACCAGTCATTTCGCGTATCCATCTCCTGCAGATACTCTTTGCTTCTTTACCAACAGGGTCGGACCGATGGAATACCACTTCTAGAAGCGCTTCACAAACAAAGCGGGCTCAATACAGCGGACCGAACGCACGTCCTAGGGACGTTAGCCGTTCTGCTTAGCTACACTGGGGATAAAGCGCAAGCGTCGGGACTCCTAAGCGAGGCTTTGGGGTTGGCCGACGTTGCCGACGAACCCCTATATGCACGCACATATGGCCGAGCGGCGGCGGTAGCCTTCTTCTCCGGCGATGAAGAAGCCGTTGAGATCTACGCTACTGAGGCGGTGCGCATCGCGGAGCAGTGTTCGTTGTACAGCTTAGCCGCGCGCATAGGTACTTCTTTAAGTACGCTTCATACGTCCGCTGGACATCTTACCCTAGCTAGGTCTCACGCAGAGCGCGTTGTCCGCAACGCTGAGCGCGCCGGCGATCCGGAGGTGCGCGCACGAGGCTTACGAGAGCTGCTTGCGCTGGAAACGGAGCTAGGGGACGAGGACCGGATTGCCTCGGTTGAGCGCGATCTCGCCGCCACTGCATACGCTGGGCCGAACGGTCTTCCGGCCTTGTTACTTGCCAGGGCATTGAGACTCACATGGCACTCTAAATTTGACGAGGCGAGAATCCTACTGGAGGACGCGGGGCGGCTACATTTTTCCGTGCACCAACACCGCCTTAGAACGTCGCTCTTGGCTATTACCTTCGCGGCAAGTGGCGACACCGAGTCAGCGCTGAGCGCTCTGTTGGTGTACAAGACGACGTCGAGCCTCGATTCGGACACGCACACTATGTTTGCGCGTTCACGCGCTCTAAGTTTGCGATACGCGATGCTGGCCGCGACAATGATTTCCGCGCGTGCGGTGTCTCGGCGGCTGGCACAAGATATTGCTCGCAATGCGAGGGCAGATCAGTTTGTAGCGTTTGATGCGGCCATCGAAGCAATCCGGTTGCGCTCGGAACAACGGCTTGCCCAAGCTTTGCGCGCGCTGAACTCCTGCTCGCAAGAAGGCGTAGCCAAGATGATCTCTGCAGCGACAGTGCGCTTGTTCCCATCCGAGGCTGACGATCGCGTTTCGTTAACGTCCACGGAGATGCTGATATTGAGGTTGCTCGTTGAAGGTTTTTCCAATCAAGCAATTGCCAGCGCTCACGGCCGAACGATCAACACTATCCGCACGCACGTTTCCTCAATCTTGAGAAAGCTGAAGTGCGAAAGTCGCGGCGAAGCGGCGGCAGCGGCTCGACGGATGGGGCTCATCTGATCGAATCTCGTCTCATCCTTTCGGACGAGGGCGCCCTTAACCGTTAGCCGCTATGATGAATGCGTGACCTTTCGCGCGGCCCCCAAGTCGCGGAGGCACACGGGGCAGCCCGCCGGGTGTGGGCATGGAAGAATCGGACCCCCAGGTCCGATTCTTCTATGCCTAAGCGCCGTATTTCCGGTGGAGGCGCCGAAGTGTGTCCCTTATATCAGTTCTCGGAGCACGGGAAACGAAGTTTCAAGGGACGGGTGCGCATTTGGACAGTAAAGGACCGCCTTTCCGTTCTCAAACCCCATCCCATACTCTGCAAACGTTGTGCCCAGAATGCGCCGATTATCGCAATGCGCGGCCGCTTCGTCGGTTTCGCGGTGCACACGGAGTACGTTAACGGGATGCTGGCCCCGTAAGCCCCAGAAGCCATATTGATTGTGGCCGCTGAGCGGGGGTGGTAGGCCGTAGGCGGGGCCGTAGATTTCGATGGCGCCGGCTTCGCCGTAGTTGTCGACGAGGATTGCGGTGCGAGGGCGCGCGGCGGCGGGGATCTTGTCCCATGCGGCGGCCACTTCGCGCACGAAGTCGCGCCAGCCGAGCTGGTCGGCGAAGGTTTGCGGCAGCAGCGTGTGGCCGGAGTTCTTCTCCTGCTCCTGCGGGGCCAGGCCCAGCGCTTGCATGTACGGTGCGACGCGGTCGTACGGGAGGATCGGCAGCGCCAGCGGCGCGACCATCACGCTGAAGCTCACCGCCAGCAAACCGTAGATCGTCGTCATCACCACCGAGCGGATCGCGAGCGCGATGGCCACGGCGCCGATCGCGATCAGCGACGGGTAGGCCGGCGCGAGATAGTAGTCCTTACCATGCCCCACGTATGTCGCGACCGCCATGATCGCGAACGCGATCGGGATGAAGCGCAGCCGCGCGAAGTCGCGCACCAGAAACGGCGCGAGCAGCCCCGCCATCCACACCGGCGCGAACCACGGATTGAACACGAAGATCTGATTGATCACGAACGCGAACACGGGCACGTCGACGTTCTTGCCGGCCGCCGCGTGCACGAGCGTCGCAAACGGCCAGCCGTTGGCGGCTTGCCACAGCACCGACGGCAGCGCGATCACCACCGCCAGCGCGACGCCCAGCCACAATTCGCGTAGTCGCAGCAGCCGGCGCTCCGGCGTCAGCGCCAAGCCCAGGACGAGACCGATCAACCAGATCGGCAGCGCATACTTCCCCTCCATCGCGATGCCGCTGACGACGCCGGCCCAGATCAGGATGCGGCGGTCGTCGTGCAGCGCCGCGCGCACCAGCGCGTAGGCGACGAACGTCCACGCGAGCGGCTCGAAGGTGGTGGTGTTCACCGTCGCGGTGAGGCCCATCAGCATCGGAGCGATCGCCGCGATCACGCCGCCGATCCAGGCCGCGCGGTCGCCGCCGCCTAGCGTCCGCACGAACGCGACCACCAGCCACACCAGCGCCGCCGCCGCGACCACGTCGGCCAGCCGCAAGATCCACAACTGGCCGCCCAGCCCGTAGAGCGCCGCGTTCACGAGCGGAATCAGCGGCGGCTGATCGGCGTACCCAAACTGCGGATGCCGCCCGCACACGATGAAGTACAGCTCGTCGCGGAACACGTCGTACCGGTTGGCTACCGCCAAATGGAACGCAGCGGTAAGCGCCGTCAAAACGACGGCAACGCGATCCCTCATTGCCGGCACGTACCGTCGGAGCGGGCACGGGGTTTCGATGACGGCGTCGGCGACGTCGCGTTCTTGCGACGCCGCACGATTCAGCGCCGCTGCGTTCTAGGCGCTTGCGTGACCGCCGGCAACCGCAGTCCCTCCGCCGGGCAGCGACGTCGCGCCGGCGCCCGCACCCGTGGACGCCGCACCTCCGGAAAGTCCGTCGAGATCGTCGAGTTCGATACTGTCGGATTGAGCCGTGTCTATGGGTTCGTTCTGGTTCTGGGCCATGTGCGTCACCTCGCGGAGGCGTCTTTTCCCTTGCCCCGATGAAGACCCCCGTGCGGGAGAGGGCTTCCCTTAGTAATGCTGCAGCGGAGAAGCTGAGGCGCAATGCCAGCACGCCCGATGACGGCGAGGCTAGGGTGCAGCACCGCTCATGGCGCCGCAGCCTTCGCAAAAGGAACGACCCCGTTTTGAAGAGCTCAGTGCAGCGACTCGGGCGGATCCGGCTTCTTGGGGGCACCACGCAAACGGTGACCGCTACCACCAGCCGCAGCAATCCGCAGACCGGCACGCTCAGCGTCGTCATCTCGATCGGCAGCTGCGGCTAGTTCGGAAGCGTGATCTCCGGCGCGGAGTAGTCGACGGCGAACGAGATCTTGGCCGCAATTG
>Ga0302324_100014865_pt1 | contig 15653 bp, 10 predicted proteins | sample Palsa_T0_1_FD_201949 | JGI IMG/M metagenome (GOLD analysis project Ga0302324, IMG submission 201949) | Peat permafrost microbial communities from Stordalen Mire near Abisko, Sweden - Palsa_T0_1 | ecosystem: Environmental > Terrestrial > Soil > Palsa > Peat permafrost | place: Sweden: Abisko...
CTGAAATCAAACCCGGCGCCCAAGGCCTTCCACTCCGCCATTTTGTATCCCATTTCATCGTTTGGCCCTTATTGTGCAAGCAAACATCGGGCAGATGATACTCGACCAGCATCGCGCGGCAAGCCGTAACGGAGGATGGTGAACCCTACGGTCACGCAAGACATGCTGCGGGATGCGCTTGGCCACCACCGTGCAGGACGCTTACCGGAAGCCGAGCGCCTATATCAGCGGATACTGGCCATCGATCCCCGCCAAGCGGACGGTCTGCATTTGCTGGGCATGATTGAATACGAGGCGGGTCATTATGAAAGCGCCACAGATTTGATCCGGAAGGCGATTGCCATCAATCGCCAGGGAATCTCCTACTATGCCAACCTGGGCACTGTCCTGCAGGCTCAAGGCAAACTCGACGAGGCTAAAATTCTCTACAAGCAGGTCTTGGCCCTCAAGCCGAACCTGGCTGAAGTCCATGTGAACCTGGGTAACGTTCATCAGGCTCAGGGCGAATTGGCAGAGAGCGTCGAATGTTATAAGCGCGCGTTGGCCCTGCAGCCAGAAAGCGCTGAAACTCATAACAACCTTGGAGCGGTGCTGCAGAAGCAGGAAAAGATAGAGGATGCCATCGCGTGTTATCAGCGGGCTCTGGTGTTCAAGCCGGACTACGTCGAGGTCTATTACAACTTAGGGAACGCCCGCAAGGACCAGGACAAGTTCGCGGAAGCCGTCGAATATTATCGTCAGGCCCTGACCCTCAAACCCGATTACGCCGAGGCCTACTACAACTTAGGCAACGTCCTTCGCGCTCAGGGCAAGCTGGATGATGCGTTGGTGGAGTACGCACAAGCCCTCAGCCTCCGGCCCGAATACGCAAGAGCGAGATTTGGCCAAGCGCTGGCTCAATTGCTAAATGCCGGCTTCGAGGTCGGTTGGCGAAATTATGAGAGCCGGTGGCAAACCCCAGATCACGACACACCGCTGCGAGCCTACCCACAACCGCTCTGGAGCGGCCAGCGATTGGGGTCCGGCAGTCTCTTGATTTGGGGTGAGCAGGGAATCGGCGACGAAATCATGTTCGCGGGGCTTATCCCGGACGCGATCCGCAGCGGTAACCGCTGCATACTAGACTGCGATTCAAGGCTCAAGCCAATCTTCGAACGATCTTTTCCTGGTATTTCGGTGGTCAGCGGTTATGATCCGGCAGGCGATCCGGAGATCGTTTCACAGTTGCCCAGCGGCAGTCTTCCTGGCCTCTTTCGGGCAACCGGCGCTGCCTTCGCCGATACCACGTCGCCCTACCTGGTTCCCAATCCGACGGCACGTGAGCGGTTGCGTGCCCGTTATGCGGATGGCAGAAAGGTGATCGGGCTGGCTTGGCATACAAACAACCGTAAGACGGGCCGCGAGAGATCGATCGATCTATCGTTGCTCGCTCCGTTGTCTGCACTACCCGGTATCCGGTGGGTTAGCCTGCAATACGGAGATCATAGCGAGTTGGAGCAGAAAGCCGACGCGGCGGGTATGCCGATTCTCGTGGATCGCTCGGTCGACCAACTATTAGATCTGGATGTCTTCGCGGCGCAGATTGCGGCCATGGATCTGGTGATCACCATCGACAATTCCACCGCGCATCTGGCTGGCGCACTCGGCGTTCCAGTTTGGGTTCTGTTGAAATTCGCTCCAGACTGGCGCTGGTTGCTAGATCGCTCAGACAGCCCCTGGTATCCCACCATGCGGCTGTTTCGCCAGCCAAAGCCCGGCGACTGGCAATCCGTCGTGCAAAGATTGCAGAATGCCATGGCTGCGTTGGGGCTACAAGAGTCTGCCTGAGAACTACCCCATCAAATAAAGTTCCGAAGGGACGGCTGAGCTTAGCCCAGCACGCAGTGCTCGGTCTCAAGTTTCTACATATTTCGGGGCTGCGAATTGGCCGGCGGAAGATACTTTGCCGTGTTGGACCAAGCACAGCTCAACCTGTAAAGCCCTGGTGGCGGGGCGTCCAATTCCATCACCGCAACCGCTGCGAACCGGCTGATCGTGCCTATCAGTGGCACAGTGGACCAGATCAACAGTGCCTTCCACGTGAGGATGGGTCGTAGAGCCGTTGCAATAGGCTGTTCAACTCGGCCTGATGGTGCATTCGGTTAACCTTCACAATGGTAACCGTGGCCAGTAATTGTTTGTCCCGCATTTGTCACCCCAACGATAACGATCTAACGTTTTAGAGCGGGAGAGTAAACCTATGCGTGCCCATCTCGTTTGTGCTCTGGTGGCTTGTTTTGCCTTTTGCGCCTATGGCGCGAATATTGTTGCCGATACTTCGGGCGTGCAGCCGGGTCCGATTGCGGTGGCTGCGAGCAGTCAGTCGCTCGACGTCAGGTGGCGTGATAGCGCTGGGCATCAATGGCAGGCGACGTTCTCGCTCGACGCTGCGAAGCCGCTAATTACGTCAATCGCAGCCGACGGAAAGGACATCGTGACCCTGGCCCACCCGGTCTACAGGTGCTCAACAGGAAAACGCAGCGGAGGTTGGGACGCTTTCTTTGATTTTCCGCCGGCCAACCCCGCGGGAACGCGACGCTTCATGCAGGAGTTTCATCCGACCGAGGTAAGTGCGCGTACCGTCGGCGACCGGGTGGAGGTGACCTTCAACGGGATGAAGCTAGGTATCTTTGAGGGTCAGCTGCGCTATGTGTTTTATCCCGGCATCCCGTTGATTCAGCAAGTAGCGTTGCTGAGCACCCGGGAGCCAGATACCGCGTACTTCTACGACGCCGGGTTACAGATGGCGTCCAAGCAAGATATTCGGGCGGGCGGCAATATGGGCTCGTCCATCGCCTATTTCGACGCTAACGGGAAGTTCACCGAGATTACTTCACCGTACGGCTCGGAGCGTCACACCTTGACCGTTCGCTACCGTGCGGCGTCCGCAAAGATGGGCGCGGGGAGCATCGCCGTGTTTCCTCCCCCGCATCGTTACATGTTCGCCCGCGACTACACCACCAACCAGGGCTATCTCTGGTACACGGCCTGGCGGGGACAAGTCGGGCTTGGGGTGCAGGAATATCCAGATGACAACACGGGCATCGATCCATGGATGAACGCGCCCCCCGGCACGGTGCAGGAGATGGGGCTTTTCCTGCTACCCGGGGCGGAGAACGCGGAAGCCACGCTCCAGCGCGTCCTGGGCTACACCCATGGCGACCGCTTTCCCCATGTTGATGGATTCATCACCTTCGCTCCGCACTGGCATCTTGCCTACACCGTGCAGGCAATGGAGAAGCCCAGCGGCTGGGTGCCTCCCTTCAAGCCGGAAATGCAGGCTGCCGGCATCGATGCGGCCATGATCAACGACTTCCACGGCGATGGACATCCCGCCGACCTGACGGACTTGCGGCTACACGAGTTGGATGAGTACTACAAGATGTGCCGCGCACAATCGGATGCGAAGTATCTGCTGATTCCTGCGGAGGAGGCGAATGTCTACCTCGGCGGCCACTGGGCCCTGGTTTTTCCCAAGCCGGTCTTTTGGATGCAAGACCGCGCGCCGGGCCAGTCTTTTAAGACCGAGGATCCGAAGTATGGGACGGTCTACCGCGTAAATTCAGCGGAAGACGTCTGGGCAATGGTGAAGGCGGAGGACGGCCACGTGTACCAGACCCACCCGCGCACCAAAGGTTCCACGGGCTATCCGGACAAGATTCTCAATACCACTTATTTTCGTGATCCGCGCTACCTGGGGACAGGATGGAAGTCGATGCCCTCCGACCTGTCGCTGCCGCAACTGGGGCAGAGGGGTTTCAAGACGCTGGACGATCTCAACAACCTGGGACTGCACAAGCACATGCTGGGAGAGATCGATGTCTTTCAGTTAAGCGCGACAGACGAGCTCTATGGGCTGCTGAATCTGAATTACCTGCGCCTGCCGAAGTTGCCGGACTTCGACCACTACAACGAGATCCTGCAGTCCGTGCAAAAGGGAGACGGGTTCATCAGCACCGGCGAAGTATTGCTGCCCACCTTCGCGCTCTCGGGCCAGGAAAGCGATGAAGTCCAGGTAAAGGCCACGGTCACGTCGACCTTTCCGCTCCGGCTAGCGGCAGTCGTGTGGGGTGATGGAGCCGCCACGCATCGAGAGACGATCGATCTCGCATCGACCCCTGCGTTCGACCAACACGACTACACCTGGAACGTGAAAACTCCGGGATGGAAATGGGCGCGCCTGGAAGTTTGGGACGTGGCAGGCGATGGGGCGTTCACACAACCAACCTGGCAAAACCACTGATTAACGCCGGCAAATAGGGGTGGCCCATATCTCGCGTTTTTTGCGAGATGTGGGTGGGAAGCTTCTACTCAAACTGCTGTGGCGGTACGGTACTGCCTTGATCTGCCTTAAAAAAGTCCAGATACAGATCCACCAGGGCTGTGGCCTTGTCCTTCTTCGTGCTGATGGTGAATCCATAGCCGGAGAGCAAGGGCTCCGCCGCAATCGCGTGGTGGAGGCTGTGCAGGATTGCCGTCAGGTCAAACACGTCTCCGGCTTTCGGGCCCAATAATGCCTTCACTCTGCTCTCCTGTCCAGCATCCAGGTTATTAATCGTCAAGCTTTGCAAGTGGTATAGCGGGCCGGGAGAAACGTCGAGACGGTAAGCCACCAGAGCATGTGTGCGGTCCAATTGCGGAGATACGCGGACCTCAACATCCGCGTATCCGTAGCGCCCGTAATAGGCGCGCAATTCCGCGGGTGCACTTCCAAAAGGATTGCTCCCAGCGACGTCCCCAGGTTTTAGTGCGAACGATGGCGATAAATCCCTTCCAGGCAGAAGTGGTCCACCGCCGGCGCTGATCGACGAAATGCGATACTGCCGCCCCGGTGTAACCGAAACCAAAAGATTCACCAGGTATCGATCGCCATCGCTTCGAGGAGCATCATGCGCCACCGCAGCCTCCGCCTCCAGGTAGCCGTTGGCATGCAGTTGCTCTTGCACGGTCGAGCGCACCAGCCAGTCCTGTTCAGCGGAATACGCCTGTCCTTCTCTCGGTTTGAGACTCTCGCTAACTGAGCCTGCGAGGCCGATTGCATCCCCAGATACAACAACCTTGTCCACCAGGATCTGGGGAGTGCGAATGCTGAATACAATAGCCGGCTCGGGAGACCCGGGGGCGCGATCACCGCCGATGGATGAGGCCGGCGGCTCTTCGCTCTGCACCTTAGCCACGATATGCCGCTCTTTAAGCAGCGTCTCGAGTTCATCACGCACTGTGCTTTCTGTTCCGGATACAGGCGCAATTTCGTCACCCAGTCCGGGGATTCGGTCCTTGAGCTGAACGCGCAGATCGTTGTCGCTCCACCAGACAAAATTGCTGAAGCGATAAGGGAGATTGGCCGGGTAGCCTTGCGGCGGTTGCGCTGTCTGCGGCCAACCAGAAAGCACGCCAAACATAATCATGCCGGCCAGTGCGGAGCGAAAGTGACGGTGAGCGTGCAAAATCATAGCGGTCCAAACGTATCTCTCCGGGTGCCCCATGTTCGCCAAAGCGTACGTGGGCCGAAAACGATGGGCAAAGCCCCCTCCATTGCTTTTTTGTCGAATTGGAAACGGGACTAGTGGGTCATTGGCAGGGCGAAGTCCACGCCGGCGGCGCGATTGGCTTCCACCGTGGCCGGCACATCGAGCACGGAAAGCGGTATCTCCTTCCGCAAATCGCCGTCAAGAGCATAGAGAGTCGTAGCGGTCAAGGCGTAGTTATGCACCTGCGCGGGCGAACGGCCGTCCTTGAAAATCAACGTCGTGCTGGGCTGATCGCGTACCGGCTCCGGAGCCGGAGCCGCTTGCCCCTGGTACTCAGGTCTGAACGGCATTGGCGCATTTTCGGCCATCTGCTCGTAATCGCTCGGGGGTGGCTCAGCCTGCTGCGGCGGTGGTTGGTAGACACCCGCATCGTCCGGTTCATCCCCGTCTGAGAAACCATAGCCGAAAGGGATCAACCATGGGTAGCCTGCGTAGACAAAAGGGTAATTTCGGCGATATCCCACGCCGCCGTTGTTGCGATAGCCCGGGTTCCCGCCGGGCCAATGCCTCAGTTGACCGCTCTGGAAAGACGGAGAGTGCATCGTGAGGCCCGAAGAAAAGGGCCTCGCGGGAGGAGCAAAGGTGCGCCCTGGGCTCGAGAACGAGGAGCCGGCGTGGACCGCTCCGCCGACGTGTGCTGCTCCCCCTCCGCGTTGGGCTTGCACCAGCAGACTCGACGGAAGAAGAAGGAACGCGACCTGCATGCCATGGAATAGTCTGCGCCGCATGATTAATTCTACCTAACGAATTAGATGCATTCAGCCTTTTCCTTACTTCAGCACCGGGAACGGACTTGCCGGGGAACCCGCCTCCCAGACCGGCATGGCAAGCTCCGGCATCGGCTTGGAGATAAAGAACTTGCGGGTGAAGCTGGAAAGCCACCGAGCCCCGGAATTCGCTTTTTTCCGGCGCGCGCTGTCCGTGCTGATGCCGGTGCCGGCATACATCTTTCGATAGAGTTTGGAGAGGAAACAGAAAGCCACCCGGGAATACAGAGTTGGAGCGATACTGGATCGTTTCCAGATGGAAGAAAAACGGTAATAGCGATCCCAAACAGCTTGGGTCCGGTTGCTGATCTCTTGCGAACTCATAAGCGGGTGGGGCATGAACATCTTGGGACGGCTGGCCGCGGGAATCAGCCAGAACCGCGTGACCGGGATGCCCTCGACATACACCGGATGTTGCTCCTGCTCCTTTTCCCAACGTAGAAAATCAACCGTGCCCGGAAAGGGCGTCAACATAACGAACTGAGCAAAGGCGAGGCCCGCCCTGGCAGCCAGATCGGCAGTGGCTGTAAAGGTTTCCGGCTTGTCCGACGGAAGACCGAATATGAAGGACCCCAGCATGTGCAGTCCATGCTCACGGAAAATCTGCAACCGCTGGACCAGCCCCTCACCGGACAAGTTGAATTCCTTGAAAATCGACTTCAAGCCTTCGGGAGTCACGGCCTCGACCCCGACTAAAGCTCCCTTAATATTCGCCTTTCGCATCGCGTCGAGGTAGTCCGGGTCTTCCGCGGATTCCATAGTGATCTGGGTGAAGAAAACCATGTTTTTCGGCAATTTGGCCAACTCCGCCATAAGGGCAAATTTATCCGCCCGAATCTCCTCCAGCTCCGCCAGCTTGGCGTAATTCTTCTGCTCTCTGGCGAGCCGCAGGTCGGTCAGGGTGACGGGATAAAAGTTGTCGTCCGCCAAGGCGATAACGCGGAACCCTTTCCTGCGCAACTGGACAATCTCTTCAATCACCGTTTTATAATTTCGCTGCCTCGGGCGTTGACCATCGGTGCGCCAGACAGAGCAGAAAGAGCAATGCTTCGGGCAACCGCGAACCGTCTGCACCGATGCCCACATGTACTTGTTCGGCGGCAGCAGGTCCCAGCGGGCGGGCACGAATTGGTCCGCATCGATCTTGCCCCCGTCGTAGATCCTGGCTGGCTCGCCCTCGCGGCAAGCCTGCAACACCTTGGACCAAATCACATCTCCATCGCCCTTGACCACCGAGTGGGCATGGCCGAGTTCCAGCGCTTCCTCGGGATACAGGGTGGCGTGAATGCCACCGAAGATAACCCACGCACCACGCTGGCGCGCCGCGCGGCCGACCTCATACCCGCGTAAGGCATTGCCGGTGTGAATGCCGATGCCGACAAAGTCTCCGGCCTGGATGCTCAAGGGCTCCAGGGCTTCGAGTGTCTCGTCGACGATCACGGGATCGCCGAAGGATAGCGGTGTGGCCGCAGCCAGGACATACAACCAACGCGGGGTGATCACCGCGGTACCAAAGGAATGATCGCTGGGATTGATGAGAAATACAGCCATGGGAGCCTTTCGCGACACCAGCGAGTCGCTAGAGCTTCTCGAAAGGAGCAGAAGGGATCACGTTTGGCAACGTGTTTAAAGAGTATTCCGAAAAGCGGGGCCGTGGAGATAAATAATGGCGCAATATGGCGTTCGCAGCCTAGCTGATACGTACCTCCGCCTCGGTCTGGCCGAACTGGATCCGGCAATCCCCGTTTAAGCCTAGCACCTCGCGCGGCTTCACGTGGGTCAAGACTCCATTGGGGGTGCGGCTGGTCCAAGTGGCAGGAGAGAGGTTTTTCAGGCCCAGCGGAGGGCCAACCACTTCCGCCAGCGGAGCCGCGAAGTTGTACGGATCCCCCTCTAGATGGTGGGCGAAAAGCTGGGCGCCTGGAGTGAGCATGACCAGCTGCGCGTGGTTCGCCGTACCAATGCGCATGCGCGGGGGAGTGCCCAGCAACCCACCGCAACCCCAGCAAGGATTCAGCGCCTTCTTTTGCCGCAGCAGCTCCAGATCGAAAAAGTTCTCTGCCCCGCAGGCGGGGCAGGTAAAGATGGAGTCGCGCAAGGCACACATCTCCTTGCGCCATTCATTCTCCATGACCCGAGCGTCCGGATCATGCAGCCCGACGGTAAAGGACTGGATGAACAGCTTGCGCAGCGAACCGGGGTAAATCGGCCAAAAACTGAGCGGATTGTCATGCACTCCCGGCTGCGGCCGATTGGACTCGTTGTGCGGGTCGAAGATAAAAACCGGCTCCAACGCACACAGCCGGTGAGACTGGTCGGGATCGGACGCATCGTAGGGCAAGCTCAACTCTCGCTTGCCTTTCAAGGGATGGCCAATGACGAAGATAAAAAACAGCAGAACGGCGAGCGAGAAGCGGTCGCTGGCGGCATTGGGCTGCACTCGATCATTGGCGACCTCGGGAGCCATGAAACCCGGCGTACCCTTGATGCTGCCCGGCTTCAGGTTCACGTCTACGTTGTCGTTGTCCGCAATGCGAATATCCCCGGTGTCGGCATTGAAGAATACATTGCCGAAGTTGATATCGCGGTAGCACAGCCCGGCCGCATGCAGCTTGAGAAAGCTGTGCGCCAGGCGAAATCCCACCGTGCTGAGCACCCGGAACGAAGGCTCGCTCTGCCGCCGCATCAGGTCGACCATGCTGATGAAATCGGGCGTCTTGATCGGCATCAGATAGCCGCCGTAAGCGTTTTCGCGGGGATAAGAAACCAGATCGAAAGGCCAGAGAAACTGCTCCGTGGGGGTGCCGCTGTTGATGGCCACCTTCAGGCGATCCCACAGCCTGAGGTCGCCGGCCAGATACTCCGGCCGGTACCACTTGAGAGCATAGTGCGCGTTGCCGATGCGGGCGCGGTACACTTCCGCCTGGGCCCCTTCGCCCAAAGTATCTTCAATCACCGCCGCCGATTGCATATTACGGGCGATCAGAACCTGCCCGCGCTTCAACAATCCATCCATCAGGGATGACCTGCCCCGTCTGATGACACGTTGGCTGAGGGCCGCACCGTGCCGGAAAGTCCCTTGGCAAAGGTAATGGTGATCGGCTCCCCGCCCAGCGGAACCTCTTCATTCGTGGCGACCTGCTTGCTCTTCTTCACTTTCCACTTGTCTTTCGAATCGTTAATCAGGACGATGCCCAGCCTGTCCTCCCATGCCACCCGCGCGTAGTACTTCGATGTGTCGATAGCCTCTGGGTGGAAGGAGCGAGGCAGGGTGGATCCCTTTTTCAGCTGATAGTCCTTGCCGTTCACCTCCAGCAGCCATTCCGGTTCTTTCACCGGTTTGCGAGCCGGAGCACGCGCAGCGGCAATGGGGTGAGCAGCAGCAGGTGCAGCGGCGGGAGGAGGGGCAGCGGTCGACGGAGCAGCAGCTGCGGGCTTCTTGCTCGGCGTACTCGCCGGGGGCAACGGCGGGGGCGCCGGCGCATGAGGAAAGATCCGGTCGCGAAAGAGAAATGCCAGGACCGCGAGCACCGCAACCACCACAAACAGAATGGTGTTGCGCAGGCGCCGGTTATCCTTGCGCGTCTGTTCCACCTGGACGGCAAGTTCCTGCAGTTTGTGCTGCTGGCTGCTGTGCCGCGCCTTCAATTGTTCAATCAAGGCCGACTTGGAGGCCGGGGTCATCAGCGGCCGCGGCACCTTGGCTCCGGGCGCGCTTAGATCGTCCTGCAGGATAGCCAAGGTGATGTCGTCGCCGCTGCCCTGCTGCGTGGCCTCGTTGAGGATGTCGGGCAATTCTTCGGCCAGCGACGATATTCCTTGCTGCCGGATGATCTCCAGATAATCCTGCCCGATCTTCAAGAAATCCTCGTCGGACCGGAAGGAATTGGCGTATCCATCGGTCGAGAGCAGTACCAGCGAGGGCAGCGCCCCATCCTTAACCCATGAAGAGCGGAAGTCTTTCCAGGCTTCCGGCTGGCACAAGGATGTCGTCTGGTTGGCGATCAGCCGGTCGTCGGGCGGCAGCGGCCGGGTGGTCGTCCCCTGGGCGTCGACGCTCAGGATCTCGCCATCGCCGAGCTGCAAATAGAGCAGGACTTGATCGGTTGCCGCTGCCGCCAGCAGAGTGGCGCCATAAGCCAGCTCCGGTGAACTCTCCACCGCCGCCTTCCCCTCGAGGCCCTCTTCCGCCTCCAAGGTGGCCAACTCGGCTTCCGAAAACGGGTTGTTGTCGAGGTCAGACTGCACCGCGGACAGCCATCCACTCACGATTTTGCGTTCCAGCTCATGCACCTGCTCGGGGACGAAAGGAACATGCCCATTGCCGGACACAGAATCACGCAGGAAGATCTGCAGTGTGGCGGCTACCGTGCTCACGGCCAGCGAAGAGCCGATCTGGCTGCGGAAGTGGCGTGGACTTCCATGGCCGTCGGAAACCACCGCCACCGCCAAAGTTCCCTGGGCGCCCGGCGTGATCGTGGCCTGTACGGCATCCTGGTTGGGGAGCCCGGAGCGCACGTGGGAACTGCCTCGCACGCAGGCGTGCGCTACTTTCCAGCTCATCGTTTCACCTCAGCCACGATCACTCCTTACCACATCGCATCGTCGTCGGCCGGCGGCGCAGTAACCAGCGGAACCGCCGCCGGCTCTTTCCCCGGGGCCGTCGCCGTGACCGACGTGGAGACATAGCGGAAATAACGTACCAACTGCTCCGCATTATCCACCCGGAGCACCGGCTTTTCAGGGTTGTCGACAAACTTGCGCAGCGTTTCCTGGTCGGCATCCTGGCCGATGGCGATCGCCTGCCGCACCGCCCGGCGCCCCCAAGGTACGCTCAGCAATGCCTGCAGCGCGCCCTTCCAGTCGTCGGTCGGCTTGCCATCGGAGATGAGCACGATCTGCGGGGGCAGCATGCGCGCCTCGGTGGGTATGTTGTTCATCTCTTGTGCCAGCAGCGCGAAGGCCTGACCCATGTCGGTTTCTCCTTCCGCATGCAGATCCACCCACTTGAAGTCGGGGAGTAATGTAGGCTCAGCGACATGCCAGGTAGCACCCGTGGCAAAGCGAATCGCCCGCACGTAGAACTGCACCTCCGGATTGCCCTCCGCCGCCTTGCGCATGGCGGGCACAACCTCGCGAATTGCGTTGTTCAGCGCTTCGATTTTGCCGCTGATGGCCATCGATCCGGAACAATCGAGCAACCAGATCACGTGAAGGGGTCTGCCCGCATATTGTCCCCCAGGTCGCACCGCCATATTTTCTAGTCTCCCGTTTTTACGTGCCGGTTGGAATTCCCTTAGTCAGGCGGAACTGAAGCACGGTTTCGGCGCTGATCTTTACCGGCGCCGGATGGGAAGTGAAAGCGCCGGTGGCTCCCCCTGCGCCCGCGCCCGCTGCAGCGCCGGTGCCGGCATGGTGAAACAGGTGGCCCGCGATGGCGCCGATGCCGGCTCCAACGGCGCCGCCAATGCCGGTTCTCTCCGCGGTCCGCACGCCTTGCGACGGCCCTTCCATGGCTCTGGAAGCGCCGGTGATATGCATCAATTTGCCGTGCGCGGTCAGTCCTACCAGGGCGAACTCCACCTGCGACCTGCCGGAGATCTTGCCGCTCTTGTCAATCCTCACCACCTTCAATTGCGCGGTCGCTCCACGAGGCACGATCACATTGCCATCGCTGGTCAGCGGAGAGACCACGGTCGCCGGCAGCAGTTGCCCGACCGTCGACTGATCGGAGTTGAAGTCGCTGTCGAGGCGCACCACGACGGATGTCCCCGCAGACGTTTTTGCCGGCTGGCTCACGGCTCCACTTCCGCCGTGCTGTGTGTTCGGAAGAACTTTGCTCTGTCCATCCGGCCCCGGCGTCACCGTGTTCTGCCCCAGCTGTGGCGTGCTCGAACTGGGTTGCGCCGGACTCGGAATAGGCGGCGGCGGACTATTGTTGGCCGAGGTCGTGGGTTGGGGATGGTGCATCAGGGCGAACGCAACCGCCGCTGCCGCCAGCAGCCCCACCCCACCCACCAAAGCCTTGTTTTGGTTGCTCATGCCGGCGCCCGGAACCGCCGCCGGGGGTACTACCGGGGCGGCAGTGGGTACTGAGGATCCCGCCGGGCGATCGGCCGCAGCTCGTTCGGCAGCACTCGCGACCGTGGCGATGCCGTTCCCGTTGGCAAGGGGCACTTCCTGCACCCGGTCGGAGCTGCGCCCCAGCCCCACTCCCAACGCATACGACCAGGTGTCGACCGCATAGTTGGCAATTTCCGGCGCCAGGCCCCGGTTCTCTTCCAGCCGTTGCACCAGCCGCGCCCGCATCGCCTCGGGGGTCATCGCGGTTTGCCAGGATCCCTTCAGTTCGAGGGGGACCCTTTCTTCCAGGGCGCCGACCAGGGCGGAGATTTCCCGGCGATGTCCGGCGCAGTAGTCCTTCAACAAACCTTCGCAGCGGTCACGGTCCTGGAGAAGGCTGTCTCCGTTCTTCTCTATCAGCTCTTTTAGCTTTTCGCGAGGTACTTCGGTTGCCATGTTGCTACCCCCCTTAAGATTGCGTCAGCCCACCTCGCCGTCGGTTGACCCGAAGTCGATTTTGGCCCCGGGAGCGAGTTTAATCGTTTGCCCCGGTGCGACCTGTCGCCGCGAGCCATTCGTCACCGCATCCCACGCTGAACTGGAAAGGTTGGTCAGCCCCAGCACGGACGGGTCGTTGGGGTTGCGGGTGACCTCGGCCACCGGGCCTCCGGGCGATTGCGCCATGAGCCCCGGCACCTGATGCTCCAGCAGGCGCATCCCGGGCACGATGACCAGGTACTTGGTGCCGACGCGCAAGCGGTTCCCACCGGCGGGAGGAGCCACGCCATCCGCCGCCATCCCAGCCCTGGCCGCAGGGGGAGCGGGGGCGACCGGCGCGGCGTAAACCGGTGCGGGCGCCGTGACCACCGGCGCAGCATAAACCGGAACCGTCCTAGGCGCGCCAAAGATCACGCTCGGCTGCAGGATGCTGCGGTTGGGTGAGATCTCGCGCGCCTTGAGCACCGCGGCGCCGAGCACCGCATACGACAGCAGCGCGATGGCGGCTTGCAGGGGAACGGTATCCATGCTCGCCACCGTATCCCACAGAGCGTGGGGAATGGAGGCGGAAATCAGCCCGATCATCAGGATCTTCCAGCGTTGGTCAGGTTTGATAACCGAAAGCCCGATGAAATATCCAAAATAGCCGGCGTAAGCCATGTGCCCGAAGGACAGATCGATCGAGCGGATGATCGTCCACTTGATCCCCGGAGCTGTATTAAGCAGATTGCTGCCCTGGTTGATCACCTCGCGCAGCTGATCGAAACTCAGCCTGTCTAAATACGCGTTTTGATTCTCGGTGACGTTGCGAAAGTACAACACAATGTTGGTCCACGTTCCGACCAGGTTCCGGGGAGTGTACTGCAAGAGGGTTTCGGCCACGGCAAAGCCCCCGCCGGAAGCGGCGCCGATCAGAATGCCATCCAGCGGCTCCTCAATGCCAATCTTGGTCCGTACCTCCGGGGTCATGAAGCGGTCGAACACGACCAGGGCGAAGATGGGCAGCGCCTTAACAATCTCCTCGAAAAAACCGGTTCCCAGGAAATGTTGCATGAAGAGCGTAACGAACGGCGCGCTCGAGTCGGGTTCCCCGCCGGCCAGATGGACGTGGAACAGTTCGTACATCCAGACAAAGTCGTGGTCGACCGTGAACAGCCATAGGTAGTACGCGCTAAACCCGGCAGAGCCGAGCAGGATGTACCACGATTTATCCTTCCCGATCATGCGGTAGATGAAATACAGGCTGACCATGGTGAGGAAGATCGCCAGCATGATGAGGAAGTTAGAGGTATAGATCCACAGCCGTGGGTCCAGCCACTGTTTTCCATCCGCCGTCATGATGGCATACGTAATGGTGGTGGTGGTCCCGAACGTCGCCATGCCAAAAAACACAATGATGCAGAAGATCACCGGTCCCAGCTGGGACGTTTTGCCCAGCTCAGCCCATTTGGTAATCACCGGAATCAGCTGGGAGCGGGTGGCCACGTCACTTTGCACCATCACTCCGCCGGGTCGTTTGGCCATGGGTCCTTCTCCTACCGCAATTCGTTTTTAGGTTGGGTCCCGGGGGAGATTTGGTGCGCAGCTTTCCGCATCGGTCACCATCGACAGAAGTAAACAGGGGGAAAGGAGTAAAACGGGGGCCGTTAATTGGCCTTCACTTTAACATCGCGCAGAAGGCCTGTCGAATGAAAATGCCACGCCACGGCTCTTAAGACGTGGGAAACAGCGGGGGATTTTCACACGACAGCCGCGGCTTAGGGTTTAGCCGACAGCGCAAGGGGCAGCGGTGCGGTACGATTTCTCAGCCGCTACCGCGATTGCAACAGCCCGAAGGCCGTCTTCGCCGGTGATACGCGGGGCGCGATCGCTCAGCATAGTCTCGCAAAAGTCGATGACTTCGTTAACATAAGCCTGCCGGAACCGAGAGAGGAAATGATCCTCCAACTCATACCTGCCCCCGTCCGGCTTAAGGAAGGTGGCGGAGTTTCCCCGCAAGCCTCCCACCAAAATAGATCCCTTGGAACCCACGATCTCCGTGCGGACATCGTAGCCATACTGACACTGCACATAAGATTCGATATTGCCGATCGCGCCGCGGCCAAACCGCAAATTCACCGTACCGGCCACAATGTCCCCAAACTCCGCGATCTCTGGCCGTATGGCTACCGTGCCAAAGGAGTGCACTTCGGCCACCTCATCATGGGTAAGCCAACGCGCCAGGTCGAAGTCGTGGATGCTGCTGTTGTAAAAGATCATTCCATTAATCCGCGACTGATAGGCCCCAAGCGGAGGCGTCGCCTTATCCCGGCCTACGGACTTAAACACCACGACGTCCCCGATTTCACCGGCTTCGATTCGTTTGCTGGCAGCCAGGTAAGCAGGGTCATATCGGCGCATGAACCCCACTTGCAGCCTCACCCCTGCTTTCTCCACCGCCGCCAAGGCCTCCCGCGCGCTCTCCAGACTGAGGCCGAGCGGCTTTTCGCACAGGACATCCTTGCCCGCCCGCGCGGCCGCTCGCACCCCCTCCGCGTGGAACTTGTCCGGGCTGGCGATCAGCACGGCCTGGATGTCGCGGTTTTCGAGCATCGCATCCAGGCTGGGATAGGAGTGCTCAATCTCCAACTCCTCGGCCACTTTGCCGGCTCGTGCGGCATCGATATCGGCTACGGCTATCAGCTGCGCGTGGGGAACCAGGCGGCGCAGATTCTCCGCGTGTCGTCTGCCCATGTCTCCCACGCCCAGTACTCCC
>Ga0302324_100014866_pt1 | contig 15652 bp, 13 predicted proteins | sample Palsa_T0_1_FD_201949 | JGI IMG/M metagenome (GOLD analysis project Ga0302324, IMG submission 201949) | Peat permafrost microbial communities from Stordalen Mire near Abisko, Sweden - Palsa_T0_1 | ecosystem: Environmental > Terrestrial > Soil > Palsa > Peat permafrost | place: Sweden: Abisko...
GAGCGAATCGCTGCCGCTATAGACCACGGCCTGCTCAGGGTCAACTACCGACACAAAGCGCTTCGCCCAATCCGGCGAAGCGTAATAAGCCAACGGAACATAGTCGTGCCCATCGGACACAACAATTGGGAGATCCAGCCGGCTGGGCGCCGAGTCTACCAGACGCTCGACGGCGTCCACCGGCGAAACAGCTTTGCCAAATGTGCCGCTTTCGGCCTTCCAGAAAAACCCTTCCTGCAATGTCACTGCGATCAGGACAAAGCCCGCGAACAGAGCAACAGCCCTTCTTGCAAACTGCCCGAGCATCCAGGCAAAACCGAGCGGAAGCCCCAGCACCATGGGGAGCACGTAGCGTTCGGCGAGCCCCCCGTGCGCAATCTTCGTCACGGCATAACCCACCACAGGCAGCGCCAGCAGACCCACGGTCAGCCACCGCTCCTGCCGGGAGGAATCTTCCGCGTCTTCATCCAAGCCGCGCAGCGCAATCACGGACAGTATCGCCACAATCGCAATCGCGATCGGCGCGAACGTCTTCAGGAACAAAGCGTATGTGCTGGCCGTGCGCACCAGGGACGCCGGCGCCCAGAAGCGCGCCCCATAAAATTTCTGGTAGGCTTTCAGCACAGTCCAGGAAAACGCCAGCGGCACAAGCCCGAAGCCCATCGCCAGCCAGACGCCCCAGCGCACGCGCCGCTCCTTCCAAACGAGTGCACTCTCAGCCATGGCGAACGGCACGAAGGCAAATAGTGCGTAAAAGTACAAAGCCTCGGAAGCCGCAAGGCTCAGCCCAAAGAGAACCACCCAGAGAGGCCGCACCGTTCGCTGGTAGCAGAACAAAGCTGCCGCGATACAAGCCGCCACCATGCTGTAGGGCCGCGCCTCCACCGCGTAGGGATTATAGAGAGGCGTCAGCAACAGCGTAGCGGAACACACCAGCGCAAAGACGGCGCGGTTCCGCTTGCGGATAACGGCAAACAAACACCACAGCGCCACACAAAACCCCGCAATCGAGGGCAGCCGATACGCCACATGCTGATTTGCACTGAGATCCCTCGAACATGCTCGACCAAATAGAAGGGCAGCGGATTACTGTCTTTCACCCCCCTGAATGCCCCCAACAAATCGGAAAAGCTCGCCGCCCGCGCCACCGCGACCGTACAAAGCTCGTCATACCAGAACGGCCGCACTGACGCCGCCCACACATTCCGCAAAGCCGTGTACGCGATCAGAATCCATATGCCCGAGTTCGCAAACCGCTCCCCTTCCGGCCCTGCGATAAGGCTCCGGTGAGGCGAATCCCCTGTCCCAGACGCCACTGTTTTCAGCTCGATAATCGACTCCTATCGCGTCGTGAACTCTCGCGGTTCAGCCCCCGACCACGCTGTACTCGCGGCTTCGTTGCCCGCGCTCCGCTCCGCGAGTCTCCGGCGAAATCGGATCCGAAGTAGCAAGGAAAGCCTGCAACAGAAAAAGCAAAGCATTCGAAGGAATATGCAGATTGAAATCGATGAAGCTGTGCAGCAGAAGACCGGCTACCGCGGCAATCGCTCCCGCCCGCAACCCGCGCCCGAAGTGGCTCCGCTCGGCCTCGAAGCCCGTCCGCGCTTCGCGATAGAGCAGCCACAAAAACGCCAGCCCGCAGAGTCCCCCGGCAACGCCGGTCTCGGCCAGCGCCTCCATGTAGTCGTTGTGGACGTGCTGTACCACGTAGCCGTCATAAAGGGTCTCGTAGCGCGGGTACACGGAAACGAGCGTTCCCAACCCCGACCCCTTGATCGGATGCGCGAAAAATATCCCCGCGGCCCCGCGCACCATGGAGCCGCGCCGCGACATTGTCAGGTCCTGCCTAGCGGTCGAAAATCGCTGGATCGCCTTTCCCGCCCCCACCCACGCAACCACCGCCAGAGCCGCCAGCGCGACAGTTGCCAGCGCTATCATGCGCGGACCCTCGCCCGCACGCCGCGTCCGCGCCAGCACCGCCAGGACGCGTAGCTCCAAAGCAAATCCAATAATCCCGCCGCGCGACCCCGAAAGCACCAGCGCGCCCACCGGAACAATCGTCAGCACCGTCGCCAGCGGCAGAAGCTCCGAGGAGATCCCCCGGAATAGCATCAATCCCAGCCCCACCGGCAGCGTCAACTCCACGAATCCCGCGAAATGATTGCGGTTCACAAATGGCCCGAAGGAATCTCCCCGGATCGTCAGGCTGGGCATCCAGTAGAGTTCCCCCTCGGACGTGAAATGCTGGATGATCCCCAGCAGCGACACCGCAAAGCAAAACACAATCAGGAACCACGCCAGGAAGGAAAGGTCCGCCCGCTTCCGAAACGCTTGCGCCGCCAAGAAAAACAGGGTGACGTAGGCCGCCACCCTCAGCACTTCCATCCGCGTCAGAAACGCATAGGCCGTGCCGCCGAGGAAAAGCTGCAGGAGCCCTATCGCCAGGAACGCCAGCAGCGGCCCGTTGAGCGCGTTCCACTGGATCGTCGCCGTCCGGTCCCGCGCGATCAAAATCGCCCGCGCCAGCAGCAGCACCGCCGCGCTGATCTCCACCACCGCCGCCGACCACGCCTCCACCGCGCCGAATGCCAGCACGCTGAAAGCAATCACCAGGCAGATGCCGCCCCGCACCAAACTCATCGCCCGAAACTCATCGAAGCAGCCTCATGGCTTCGCGCGGCTCGACTCTCCGCCAGGCGTCAGCGACACGCCCGCAATCCACACCGTCCCGCCAAGCTTGTTATCGAACATCCGGCTCGGAGTCCGCATCAGCCGCACCGCCAGAAAATGGGTCTGCGGCCCGGCCGTCAGGTCCGCCTCCACCGCGGTCCACGGCGCGTCCCGGTAAAATTATCCGTAAGCACGTTCACCGCGTCCCGGTGATTGGGATCGGTCAAGTGAAATTGCACCCCGCGATCGCTGGTGATTTCATCGGTCCGCAGGTAAGCGCGAAAATGATAAGAGCGTCCCGGCTGCACCGGCACGAACTCCGCCGGCTCTTCCAGATCGATGTTCATTCCGCCGCTGAAATCGAGCCTGAAGGCGCGCCCCGTTACGCCAGGCGGCGCGGAATCAAAGGACGCGGCGGTGCCCAGCGGCGCGCTCCAACGCCAATCCAGTCCGCCGTTGGCCAGATCGCGTGAGAAATCTCCATTCCAGATCAGCGATTCTCCCGAGCCCGCCGCTCCCGAAAGCCCGGCGCTCGCAAGCGCTTCCTGCCATGCGCGCAGCGCGTCCTCAGGACGGTCGAGCCCGATCAGTGTATCCAGAAACGGAAACGTCGCCGGCAGCGGCAGCGGTTTTCCCAAAGCCATCAGCCGCTTCCAAACGGCGACCGCCGCGTCCGGTTGGTTATTCGACGTAAGAAAATCGAGCGCCTGCAAATAAGCATCGGGAGTCGCCGGAAGCGCCTCGTCAAGCAGAACATTCACATCCTCGCTCGACCGCAACGTCCGCGAAATCGCCAGCGGGAGCAGCCCTCTATCGGTCGCGACCGCTTTTTGAATCCTCCGGTAGCCTTCGGCATAATCCCGCCGCCGCACCAGAAAGTTACCGTAGTTCCACTCGACCAGCGCCGACGCCGGATACACGGCTTCCGCCCGCTCGAAGGCCTCCTGCGCGCGCTTCACATCGCCCATTTCCTCATAGGCGCTGGCCAGGTCCATCCAGTAATACGAAGAATTGGGATCGTCGCGAACCGCCCGCTCGTACGCCTTCACCGCCATCGACGAATCCGGATTCGTGAAATCCAGCTGCCAGAATCGCCCCACGCGGTCCCAGGCTTCGCCATTTCCCGGCTGCAGTTCCGCGCCGCGCTCTATTAACGCCAGGTTCCCCGACCGCATCCGCCGGTCGGCGATCCAGCTCTCGCTCGCTTGAAAAATAAGCATCGCGCAGAGGGCCGAAGACAGGCTCAGCAGCGCCCATCGCTCACCGGAGCCTTCGAGAGAAAGTTGCATACTGCGGGTAATCTGCTATGCCCTCGCCACATACGCAAGGACAATTTTCGCTCGCGCGAGCGGTTGAATTGCGGAGAGCCTATTTCGGAAAGGGCTAAAGCGCTATTTCTTATCGCCGAAGCGATACACGACGCCGATCGACGCCCGGTATCCCGTTTTCGTCCCAGCCCCAAAAAATTTCGTCGGCGCATAATCGATTTGAATCAGGCGTATTTCCCAGTGCTTCTTGTACACCCAATCGAATCCGCCGCCCGCCTCCCACCCGAATTTCGAATCCGTGCTGACCGTGTGCGGAAACCCGCCAACCGCCGGATAGCTGTTGTGGTAGAAGTTTTCCCCGAACAGCACGTGCGCAAACGGCGTCAGCTTCCGGCGATGTTTGAAAGGATATATTTGCGGACCCACCATCACGCTGTAGATGCTCAGATTCCCGTTCAGCCCCTGATCGCGCACGCCTCCGGAAACCTCCATGACCGCGCCGAGGCGGTTTATGATGTTGTATTGGATGGATCCGTATCCTCCATTCACCCCCACCCGGACGCCACTCGACTCCGTGAACATGCGGATGTTGTAGCCGCCGGAAAGCTCATACGGCGCCACGTAAGGCGGCGGCAGGGGTTGCGGCGGCGTTGCCTCGGTCGCCGGGGTCTGCGCGGGCGAAGCCTGTGCGGGCGTATCCTGTGTGGCCTGAGCGAATGCCGGAATCATAAAGATCCATACCAAACCGCAAAGCGCGCATAGCTGCCTCATCTACAACGTCCTCCAGGGGAGATCTTCCCTCTTCCATTGGCAAGCGGAACTCGCGTCAGATCAGGATCGACGCAATTGCTGATCCAGAAAATCGGGCACTGCATTCTCGCACGAGTGGTTCGCACTTAGCCACCGTGGACCGCCCAGGAAACATGGGATGCCGCCACCAAGAAAAAAGGCCGCTCGCCCGGGGAAGGCGTGCGGCCTCTTTTTTCCGAATGCGTCGACTGCGCTAGTTGACCGTTACATTTACGGTAATCGAGTGGCTCAAACCTCCCGAAGTTCCCGTGATCGTCACCGGATAGATGCCCGCTCCCGTGGGAGGTGCATTCGAGCAGCCCGCCGCCACGATCAGCAGTGCAGCTGCGCGTGCCAGCCCCAGCCGCGTCCGGAATCTCCGGGCCACAGGAAGAGTGAGCAACAGCATCAGAGCGAAAGCCGCCAGCGCGATCTGCTGCATCGAGATCGGCGGCCTCCGGTGAGACGTTGGGGGCACCAGCAGTCCCTTCGTAACAATCGTTACATTTCCGGTCCCCGGAGCAGTCACTGCGCTCGAGGGCGCCGAGCAGCTTCCCCCTGGAATTGCCGCCGAGCAGCTCAGCGTAACGGCCCCCGTAAAACCTCCGACCCCCGTCACCGTGACTGCAATCGCGCCAGAAGCGCCCGGATTAACGGTTACGGGCAACCCGCTGAGCGTGAAGTCCCACTCGGTTCCGGTTAAGGGAACCGTCTGCGGGCTGCCCGCGGCATTGTCCGCAATGGTCAACGTTGCGGCCTGGCTGCCGCTCGATCCCGATGGAGGAGTGAACGTGATGTTGATGACGCACGACGCGTTGGCCGCTACCGTCGCCCCGCTCGTGCAGGTCGTTCCGGCCGCCACGGCAAAGTCGGCCGCGTTCGCCCCCGAAATCGACGGCGCCGCCGTGATGTTCAGGCTGGCGTTCCCCGTATTCGTGACGGTCACCACTTGCACGGTGCTCGTCGTGGTGACGAGTTCACCGCCGGCGGCGACTGTCGAGGGAGCTACGCTGGCCACCGGTGCCGCGGCAACGGCCGTACCTGTGATGCCGAGCGTCTGCGGACTGCCCGCCGCGTTATCTGTAATCGATAGGGTTGCCGACCGCGCACCCGCTGCGCTGGGCGTAAACGTGATGTTGATTACGCACGTTGCGTTCGGCGCTACCGCCGCTCCGTTCGTGCAGGTGGTTCCGGCAGCTATGGCGAAGTCGGCCGCGTTGGTTCCGGAAATCGCTGCCGCCGCCGTGATGTTCAGGTTGGCATTGCCCGTGTTCTTGACGGTCACCGCTTGCGCAGCGCTCGTCGTGTTGACGGTCTGGCTCGTGAACACGAGAGCCGAGGGAGCTACGGTAGCCACCGGTGCGGTGGCCACGCCCGTGCCCGTAAGGCCGATCGTCTGCGGGCTGCCCGTGGCGTTGTTTGCGATCGTCAGCGTTGCCGACCGCGCGCCCGAAGCGCTGGGCGTGAACGTGATGTTGATTATGCAGCTGCCACTGGGCGCCACGGGACTGCTCGTGGTGCAGGTGGTCCCGCTGGCGACGACGAATTCCGTGCTGCCTGTCGAGGGCGCGGACGTAAACGTCAGGTTGCCCGTTCCGTTGTTCGTTACCGTTACGCTCTGCGCGCCGCTCGTCGTGCCCACCGGCTGCGAAGTCGCAAAGTTCAGAGTGGTTGTCGGACTCAGCACCACCGTCGGCGACGTCCCGGTGCCGCTAAGGGCCACCGTCTGGGTTCAGGCTGCTGGCGTGCTCGTGCCGTTGTTATACGTATAAGTGACCGGCAAGCTCGCCGTTTCCAGCGTTCCCGAAGTGGACGGCGTAAACGTGACGCCAATCGCGCAGGAAGACCCCGCCGCCAGTGACGTGGTGCAGGCAGGAGTACCTCCCGAAACCGCCGCTGCGGCTGCGAAATCGGCCGCGTTGGTGCCGGTAATCGCCGGCAATGGGATCGTCAGTGTGATTGCAGAGCCGGTGTTGTTGGTCAGCGTGAAAGTCTGGACCGCGCTTGCCACGTGGAAGAGTTGATTGCCGAAGGCCTGCGCGCAGGACGTAGCAGGCGTCACGGCCAGGTTGAACGCACAAGGCGAACCGAACGCCAGCACCGGTAGCATCGTTAACTTCGCTACGAAGCCCGCCGATAAGTCTCCTCCAGGCAGCGTGGCCTGAAATGCTCCCGTGCTGACCGGGAAATCATTGGAAGAATAGGTTTTGCCGGCCATAAACGCATTGCCCAGCGAATCCAGAGCGAGAGCTAGGCCTTGATCCGGATAATTGATGGATGAAACCGTTACTCCGCCTCCTCCAAAATAAGAGGAATAGAGCAGGCTGGCGGTGCCGCTAACGGAAGGGTTCACCTTGGTGATGAAAGCATCGCCCTGCCCGGCGCCGGACAACGCCGTCTTGAAAGCCCCCGGGGTGGTCGGGAAATTAGATGATTGGGTCTGCCCGCTAACGATCACGTTCCCCAGGCTATCGATCGCGATGCCATTCCCCTGGTCTCCGCTATTCCCGCCCAGCAGAGCGGAATAGGTGGGAGCGCCGTTTACCGTCGTATTCAGTGCGGTGATGAACGCAACCCCGGCTGAGTTCGCGACCGACGGAAACTGCCCGGACGCTCCGGATTGCGTAGTGGGGAATCCCGTGGTCGAGGTCGTCTGACCCGTTATATACACGACGCCGCTTCCGGCCAGCGCGATCGCATTCCCAAGCTCCGATGTTGCGCCGCCCACGTACGTCGCATATACCAGCGAGTTTACCCCGCTCAAGGTGGTGTTGATGGCGGCGACAAACGCCGTGGCATTGCCATTCGGAGCAGTCGTGAGCCAGCCCTTGATATTGGGGAACGTCCCGGTGGAACCCATGTTCGGGAAGTTGGTCGAGCCCGTGGTTCCTACAATATACGCAATCTTGCTCGCGTCCACCGCCACCGCCCACCCGATGTCCCCAGAACTCACCAGGTTGGCCTGCGCGTCGTTACCCCCGAGGTAGGTCGAATAGAGAAGGGCGCCGGAAGATGCCGTGGTATTCAGCACTGTAAGGAATGCATTGCCGGCTGCGTTAGGGAGAGTCGGCTGGGCGCCGTTCAATATCGGAAAGTTGGGCACCGCGCCGGGCGTGGAAGCCGCGAATCCGGTGATATACGCATCCTGGCTGGAGTCGACCGCGATCCCATGGCCCACGTCCGAGAAATTCGTGCTCGCCAGGTAGCTGGAGTATAAAAGCGAAGTCGATCCGCTTACGTAAGGATTGAGCTTGGAGATAAACGCGTTTCCAGCGGTAGGGGCTCCGCCTGTGGGCGGGGTTGCGTTGTAAGGCGTCACTACCGATGTAACCGGAAAAGTGTCCGAGAACGTCTGTCCCGTAATGTACACGCAATACCCGGAACTGACGCCGTTCATGCAAGTCGTGTTCGCTACGGGGTCGACTGCCACCGAATATGCGACTTCCCCTCCGTCGCCGCTCAAGTAGCTGAAATACAGTTCTTTGGTGCCGGTCGGATCGATTTCAGAGACAAACGCCCCGCCGTTGGTCGCAATCCCGGCGTCAGGAATACCGAGGCCAACAGTTGTTGCCGGACTCCCTGTGAGGGGAAATGAGGCGTCGAAGGTTTCGCCGGTGACAAAAGCGTTTCCCGACCCGTCTACTGCAACGCCAAGCGCTGAGTCTCCTGCCGCGCTTCCTCCAAGATACGTCGAATAATCCAGCACCGGATCGATCACCAGCGTTCGCGAATGGTCATACTCGGCCACCGCGAATTCCACCCGCCCATCCTTCCCGATCTGGTAGCCTCCGGCAATTTCCTGCCGCTCGCCGTTGGCTCCCGTTTGATAGATCACAGGCTTCTGGAAGCTCACTTCACCCGCCGGGATGTTCACGACCAGGTTTCCCAGGCTATCGATGTGAGTTTTTTGGCTGCCCACCAGTTGCAAGGAGATCGCCTTCAGGTCGGCTCCCGGCGAAACTACAAAGTCGTACGCGAGGCGCCGCTCCCGACCGTAAAAAGCCAGGTCGACTCCCGGGTAAATGCCCTTGTACTCGACCCGCTCGTAGGAGGGCACCCCGCCAATCCAATTCTTGGGGTCGTTCCCTATAAAGTAATTCACCTTCCGATCGAGCTGGGACATTCCTTCAACAGCGGACGACGGATTCGCGCCCGCGAACCGCAAGCGAAGAACCGAGGCCTTGGGATTGTCGGAGGGCCGAATCAGTGCGGAAGAGCCGTTCTGATGCGGCAGTTGCCAGAGGGCCAGCACCGCCTCCTTCGGCGTCAGAAAAACCTCGTAGCCGTTTCCGCGGCTGATGTACTTCACCTGGGCGTCGCTTTGGCCCATGTTCCGCTCGAAGGCCAGCGGCAATTTTGCGTAGGATTCCAGGACACTCGGTGCGCCGCCTGGCGTTTTTGCGGAAAGATTTTTTGCTGCGGGCTTCGTGTCGGCAGGAGCTTTTCGTGCCGGATCGGCGTCGCTGCGCAGGAGCGTCAAGAAGAATGCCAGAACAGGAATGGCAACCAGAACAAAGGCGTGCAAGGTCTTGGACGACGAAACCCTCATTTTCATCGCAAAACTCCTCTTAATTTTTCCGCTTGCCTGGAAATTTGAACCGGCATCCACGCATTGGAACCTGCCGGGTTGTGTTGAGCGCCTAGGGGAAGATCGTCCCTTCCGCCTCCCTGCGTCCGGCGGAAAATCGCTGATCCCCAATGAAATCGAATCGTAGCACGATTTAAAATTGCAGAATCGTCCAAGACTCAGTTACGTGTCCACAAAAACACGGGGTCCCCACGCTCTAATCAGGATCGACACGTAGGGTTTTCACTTTAGTACCCGGCCGTGCAGGATCCGGTCGCAGCACTCTTTCAAGTGGTCCGCTCCTCGCTCGCCATCGGCGGCGCAAAGCCCTACCGCCGAGGCCATTCTTCCCAGAACGGCGAACTCGCTGGCGCGCATTTTTGCATCGAGAATGTTGCTGGCGTATGTATTGGCCACCAGCGCCAGAAACAAACCTTGCGCCGATGCGTCCACACTTGCAGTTCGTTCGCCCGCCTCGCGATATCCAAGAATGTAGATTCGGTCGAGGGGTAGAGGACGCGCTTCGAATCGCAATCCCTCCTCCGTCGTCAGGCAACTCTTGTCCCCGTTCGCAATCGGTGCCGCCGCAGGACCGTTTTCTCCATATAAAAGCCCGATCGAACTGGGCCACAGACACACTCCCGGGTACCCCGGATGCACATAGAACACCCCCTCCCGCTCCTCGATGGTCGCGATGTCGTCCGCCAGCACCCCGCACCCTCGCTGAGCCAGGGCCGCGGCCATCGTGGATTTCCCCGCCCCCGGCGGTCCCACAAAAGCGGTGGCCCGTCCGTTGATCGCGACCGCACTCGCATGGAGGCAGATAACGCCGCGATGCCGCAGCAGGACTCCCATCACCGGCCCCAGCAGATAAGAAGTCACCTCTGCAAGCGACGATCCCTCGGGCCAAATGCCCCAGACGCGCCTGCCCGCGCGGTCCAGCCAGAACCGATGCCCATCGCTGTAATCCATGCGCAGATAAGCCCCGTCATCGATCCTCCATATCCGAAGCGCCGGCTCTCCGCACCGATCTGCAAAAGCACTCGTATAACTAAGAATCTCTGTGGAATTCTCCGCAGTTTCAGGAGAAACACCCAGGCAAAGTTCGCAGTCAGGAGCGGTAGCTTGGTCTTCAGCTATAGGCAGTCGGGGAAGCTTAAGATTCGATCGGAGAGTTAAACCAAAAAGCGAATAAGGGAAGGCCGCCACGTCGTATTTTGCGACATTCACATCGAAGGCTGCAAATCACCCCAAAATGCCGGGTCCGGTGTCACCTAAACGTGGGTCTTCGTATGGCCGAGAATATGCCCGCCGTCCGGGCCTCCGTGCGTTCCCACCTGCTTGGTAAGGTCGCGCACAGTCCCATATACCGTTATCTGCGGCGGGGTATACGGCTTCTTGGGACCCTTTTCAACAGGTTTGGACATCGCGGACCTCCGCGTCCAAGTTATATCGGAGTGGCAGGGCAGACTGCAACCAAAAGTTCAGGCAGAGAGGCCGTATGATTACGTAGGCCTCATCGGCATTTTTCACGTCCCGCGGCGGAAAAATTTTCTCCGGCGCTACAAACCGCTTCATTTCATTATCGAGAACCAGCTCGTTCCACCGCGCCGGTTCGGTGCTTCTCAGGACTGCTGCCAACGGATGCACGGGAAGCGGCGTCTTCGCTCTCCGGACGATACTCTTCGGCAGTTTTGCCGTCATGGCGTCGCGCAACAGGCGCTTCTTGAACAGCCAGGGAAAGGGAGGAAGCGCCAGGAGGTAGTTCACAACCCGCAGATCCAGAAAAGGATACCGGAACTCGAGCGGAACGCGCGTCTCTCCAGGATGCGTGCTTTCAAACAGATGCGCCCACTCCGGAAGAGCCAATGAAGCGTGCGCCCGGGGCAGCAACGGATGCGCAGGCGCTCCCAGAAACGGCGCCCTTTTCCAGCGCTCGGCCAAGCCATTCCGCTTAGCAAAATCGGGCGCAATCCATTGCGGGTACAACGAATCTCCGGCGTCCAGCCCGGTAATCTTACGGATCCGCATCCGTAGTCCCCGCCACGGAAACTGCCGCACCCAAAGAAACCGGCTCAGCACTCCCGCAAGAGTGCCCCAATCGCCGCGTCGAAATAAATCCTTCGCATACGGCCACATCTGGAAGTCCATCAGATTGTCGGCGCCCTCGCCCGAGAGCACCACGCGGCCGTCCGCCCCAATCGCCTTCAATGTCGCCAGATGCCCCGAGCGGAAAGGATTATCCGACGGCTCCGAGGAAACCGTCGTGCCATCTTCCCAGCCGCCAAATAGCTGCAACTTGCGCGCTGGCAGTACTTTAATTGGAATCTTCAGCCGCTCCGCCGTTTGCCGCGCATAAAAATCCTCGCGATCGTCAAACGATTCGTGAACCACGGTGTACGCATGCAACTCCGTAGTGCCCGCAGCAGGACTCAGCAGTTCCCGCGCGGTTGCGGCGACCGTCCCTGAATCGAGTCCCCCGCTCAGTAGAATCCCCACGGTATTCGTACGCAGGCGGTCCGCCACCGCGGACTTCAGGATCGAGCCAAAGTGTTCCACGTATTCTTCCGCGCGGCGGTAGCGAATTCGCCCGTCGACGGGCGGAGACCAATAGCGCTCGGTTCGCACTTCGTCAGCCGACACGCTCAGAAAATGGGCAGGCGGCAACCGTTGGATGTCACGAAACGTCGTGGTGGCGAGATCACAATTCAATCCGAACAAGAGAAAATCCCCGATGGCGGCTTCATTCAGTTCATCGGAAATTCCCGGATACATCCGCAGGCAGTTGAGGGTATTGCTGAAGAGAAACAGATCGTCTTTCGCCGCATAAAAAAACGGCTTGATGCCGAAATGGTCGCGGGCACAGAAAAGCCTCTTTCGCGGCGCGTCCCAAAGTGCGAATGCGAAATCGCCCCGCAGCCGAAGCACGCATTGCTCGCCCCAGGCGTCGTAGGCGTGCAGAATCAGTTCCGGATCGGAGGCTTCAAGTCCTACACCCCGTCCTGCGCGCCTGAGGTCGTCAACCAATTCCGCGCGACAATCGATCCGCGCATCCGCGGTGATCCAGAGACGCCCGCCGAGATTCGCTGGCTGATGCTCCGCGCTCGCCTCACGAGTCGTGCGGAGCATCGTGTGGCCGAATCCGACGGCCCCACCATCCGACCACACCTCGAGCGCGTCCGGTCCGCGAAACTGAAGATATCTGGTGAGAGACTCAAGGACCGCCGGTTCTACACGACCACCACGCCGCCGGAAGATTCCGACGATGCCGCTCAACGAAGCCGGCTCTCCATCAAAGGTACCGGTCCATCGAAGCGAGCGAATTGCCGGTGAGTTTCGCCGGCGTCACCCAAAGGCGCGCCCCCAGCTTCCACCCACGCATGGGCCTCGAAACGCCCCTGCTCCTTGCGCCCGCCAACCCGCAGTTCCGCCGCGATGCCTTGCCGTCGGAGCAGCCACCACAACACCAGCGCGTGTTCCAGGCAGCTCGGTTTGAAAAAAAGGCGCCGTTCCGCCGCGGCATGCATCTTCACAACAGCGGCCGAAACAGAATCCGTGTTACTGCCGTCGCCGCCCCTGCGAACTCGCGCCAGCGCCGCTGCCACTCTTTTCCACGCGCCGAACCCAACCACGCGCAAGCCGACGCGCGTCAACACCAGCCCGGCAAAACTTTGAACGACGATTCTCCGCTCAAAGGAAGTAAGCCGTAAATATCGCCGCAAATCTCTCATCGTTCTCACGCGGGCGCCTTGATTCCGCCAAAGCGGGGGCCTCGCACTTATTCCGCTCGCGAACCCACCACCTCGATGAGACCTTCCGCCTGCATTTTCTCCAGCAGGTCGAGCAGGTCCCGCTCGCAGCGTTCTTTTTCGACGTCGTATTCTTCCAATACGGCGTCGCGAAGTTCCGCCACGCTTCGCTGCCGCTGCAGCAGCTTCCAGATCGAAGCGCCCACCGGATTCACGCCGTAATAAACACTGTTCTGGAGACCGAGGATCACGGACTCTTCTCCCACCGCGCAGGAAACCTGCTCGGTGCTGGCCACCACAATCGTATTCGCGGAGAGAGGCAAGCTCATGCGGGTGCGTCCTCAAGACCCAACGCTGTGCTGCGGATATTCTAACGGGTACGCGGGACCACAACAACGCCCGCGTCAATTTCCGTAGCGTATTCGCTTACCCGGCGGTTGTTTCGGTGTCTTCTTTGGGGCCGGGGTGAACCCAAGGCTTAGATGAGGGGGTGGATGAGGGAAGAGCCTAGCGGGAGCAAGACGCCGCAAAAAGGTGTTTCAGCCCGGGGAAATTCTCGAAAAACCTCAGGCCTTCCGCCGCCCCACGGAGTTCAGCTTATATTCCCCGATCTTGCGGCTGAGCGTGTTGCGATGAATCCCGAGCACCTTGGCGGCCCGGCACTGATTGCCTGCGGTCCGCTCCAGCGCTCGCTTGATAAATTTCTTCTCAAAGTCCGTCACGGCCTCTTCCAGCAGAATCCCCCGTTCGACCATCAACCCGATCACCGTTTCCAATTGCTCTTTCACGTTGGCACGCTCCGCGGGCAAGGCTGTCGGCAGCCGGAATTTGAAGAGGCGCGGCCCGAGCGCGCGAAAACCGAAAAAATAAACAGCAAAACGCGACGCCGTCCGGAACCCAGGGTGGCGGAAGGCGCTGCGTTTAGCTAAGTGCGTGGCCGGTGATGCGTTGGTAGGACTCTCGGTACTTGTTTGTCGTGCTCGTCACAACGTCCGCGGGAAGCTCCGGCCCGGGAGGCAGCTTGTTCCACCCGATCCGCTCGAGATAATCCCGCACGTACTGCTTGTCGAAAGAAGGCTGGGCTTTGCCGGGCTCGTATTCATCCGCGGGCCAGAACCGCGACGAATCGGGCGTAAGCGCTTCGTCGATCCAGATCAGTTCTTTCCCCAGCAGCCCGAATTCGAATTTTGTGTCGGCAATGATGATGCCGCGCGCCGCCGCGTGTTCGACCGCGCGCCGATAAAGTGTCAGGCTCGTGTCGCGAAGCTTTTCCGCCAGTGGCAATCCGATGCGCGACACTGTCTCGTCAAACGAAATGTTTTCGTCATGCCCGGTCGTGGCCTTGGTCGAAGGCGTAAAAATTGGCTCGGGCAGCCGGTCGGACTCGCGCAAACCCTTCGGCAGCGCGATCCCGCAGATCCCGCCCGTCTTCTGATAATCCTTCCAGCCCGACCCGGAAATATACCCGCGCACCACGCATTCGATCGGCGCCGGCTCGGTCCGCCGCACGAGCATTCCGCGCCCTTCGAGCAGATCGGCGTAAGGCGCCAGCTCACCGCCGAAATGGTCCGCGGAAATCACATGATGCGGCACCACGTCGGCGAGCTTCTCGAACCAGAAGAGCGAAAGCTGCGTCAGCACGCGCCCTTTATCCGGAATCGGCGTGGGCAGCACCACGTCGAACGCCGAAAGCCGGTCGGTGGCCACGATCAGCAGCCGGTCGTCGCCCACCTCATAGATGTCGCGAACCTTCCCGCGTCCGCGAAGTTTCAGTCCAGGAAAATTTGTCTGCGCAACAACCATATTCATTTTTGGAGAAGCCACGCGATTGATCCTTGTACTGGAAGGGCGGTAGTTTAGCGCACGGGAAAAACTTGTCAACGGCTAAGAGCCGATTCTTGCACGCACCCTGTGGAAAGATCCATTTGCTCCAGACAAGGTAGCGATGTTTCAACGTGGAGGCAGAGGAGGTTGAGGATGCAAAGGAGGTGGAGGAGGAAGGCTCGCGGGAACTTCGCCGCGAGTGGAAGGCGCTGTCGCGCCGGGCTTTTTGTCGCGGCTCAAGCCGCGACCTACAAGGCAGCCGTCTCATAATCTGGTAGTGGGTCAGTTTCCGGTTGCCGCGTTACTCGGGCGTTTGCCGTCCGGTGCTCGTTTGACGCGAACCACACGCAACCCTACACTGTGTCGCCTGATCTTACGCGGCGCAATTTCTTGGGGGAAATTATGACGGCGGAATTGCAAAGTAAAGTTGTGCTTGTGACCGGCGGCACGTCGGGGATCGGCCGCGATACTGCGATCCTTTTCGCGAAGGCGGGAGCCAAAGTGGTGGTCGCGGGCCGCCGCGAAGCGGAAGGAAACGAAACCATCGATCTGATCCATGCCGCCGGCGGCGAGGGCCTCTTTGTGAAGGCTGACGTGTCGAAAACCTCTGATGTTGAAATGCTCGTCCGGAAAACTGTAGAGACGTTTGGCCGCCTGGATATCGCCTTCAATAATGCCGGGATCGAGGGCAGTTGGACACCCATCACCGAGCAATCCGAAGAAGATTGGGATCGTACGATCGACATTAATCTCAAAGGCGTATGGCTCTGCCTCAAGTACGAAAT